>MDSV01019097.1_pt1 | contig 15385 bp, 7 predicted proteins | sample 810851 | NCBI WGS metagenome assembly MDSV01 (sample SAMN05326640, study PRJNA326480) | marine metagenome | isolation source: seawater | place: Atlantic Ocean: North East | collected 2012
GTCGGTCGACGCGTCGGTCGACGCGTCGGTCGACGCGTCGGTCGACGCGTCGGCGTCGTCGACGCGTATCGCGGTCGATCCGCGCGCGTTCGAAGGGTGCCGTCCGACGACGCATCGCTCCAGCGTCTCGACCGTCGCGCGGAGCAGCGCGTCTCGCGTCGCCGGGACGGCCACCGCCGGCGCCGCGCCGAAGAGCTGCACGGTGACTCGGTCCAGGCACCGGCTCGTCGCAGCGCGCCGCGAGGCGTACGCCGTCAACGCGCGCGACGGCGAAGGCGTCGAAGGAGACCCCGCGCGCGTCGTTAAAAAATCATCTTCGTCTTCGTGTTCCGGTTCTTCCACGAGGGTGAACCTCCCGGTGTTGACGTTCGAGGCGTCGCGCGCGGTCGTCGGCGACGCCGCGACGTACGCCGCCTCCGGAAACTCCAGAACGCTCGCGGCGGCTTCTGTTCGCGCCGGGTTCGCAACCCCGGGCCACGGCAGCGTCTCCGGGAACCGCGCGGCGGCGTCGTAGTGCCGCACAAGCGCGGCGCCGAAGGTTCGTTTAAACGCCGGGACGAACAGAAGCGTCAAGAGCAACGTCGTGCCTTGTTCCATTAGCGTCTCCGGCAGCGAAAACAAGCAGCTCGCGCGTAACAGGCACTCCAATAAACCGCACCCCGCGATGCCGCCGACGGGCCAGTCCGGTTCGCGCGGCGCGTTCCCGAAACGCGCCTTGAGCGCGACGCGGCGACGGCGGAGCTCGGCGCGAACGGCGTTCGCGTCGAGAAACGTCTCGAGAGACGCGTGGCCATCCCCGTTCGCGCCGTACGGCGCTGGTTCCATCACTGAAAGGCTTCCGCACGGGTACGGCGCGTTCGGAAACGCGAAAGCGTTTCCGGATTGTTTTTTGTTCGTTCCGGAAGGCTCGGAAAGGTCGCCGTCCGACGGAGAGCCTTCCAGTCCGGCTTTGTCCGACGGAGGCTCCCAGTCCGCGGTGAGCGCGCGCGCCGCCGCGCGGCGCAGCGGCGCGCCCGCCTCAGCCTCGCGTGTGACCCACCGCATGAGCGCCTCCGCGATGCGCTTTTCCTCCGCGAATCGCGCGCCCGCCGGCACGGGGCGCGTCGGCCCGCGCGCGTGCGCCACCGACTCCAAGGCGAACAAAAGGCGCTCGAACACGACGCCGAACGTCGCCGTCTGCGCGTCTCGCAAACGCCGTCTCCGACCGCCGCCGGCGGACGACCGAGAATCGTCCGAGTCGTCGTCGCCCGAAGCGTCGGAATCGTCCAACGAGTCGTCGTCGTAGGCGACGAGGCGCGCACGCGCCTCTCCCGCGCCGTCGCGCGGCGACGCGCGACTCTCGTCGTCGTCGTCGCGCCCTGACCGCTCGAGTCTCCTCGTTCGTCTTCGAGCGCGCGTCTCTGCTCGGACTGACGGCCTGTGCGCTCGGCAGCAGCCGGCCAAAGACCACGCCTCGACGTCGCCGCAGTCGCAGGCGCCCCCGGTCTCCGAGCGGTACACCACGGTGTCGTGGCCCTCGTGCAGGTTTCCCGCGCGGAAGCACGCGACGCACACCGAGCTCTGCTCGCCCGTCTGGCAGGTGCGGCACCGGTACGCCACCGCGCCAGCCAGCCACACGGCGGTGCACGGCGCGCCCGAGCGTCTCGACTCGCGTTCGCGCAGCTTCCGCACGTACGAGGCGTGCGCGTCTCCTCGACTCGCGTCGCTTCCCTGAGCTTCTCCGCCGCGCAAGGTCTCAAACGCCCCCGCGATCGCGGGCTCGCACGCCGAGCAGAGCGCCTCATCCGGGGTGGCCGCGCTGAACCAGTCGCGGTCCACGAGGCGCGCGGCGGGCGTCGGCTCGCGCGCCATCACGGCGTGCGAGCCCTCCGCTCGGCTCCCGACGTGAAAGAACGGGCTCGCGTCCGCGACGCGCAGTCTCGCGCCTCGCGTCTCGAGGCGGGGTCTCGATCGAAGCGCCCCCGCGCGCGTCTCCCGAAACGCGCGTCGCCTCCCGGGCCTCGAGCGTCGGCGCTCACCAGAGCGGCGTGCTCTCGCCCCGCGCCGCTGGATCTGATGACTCAGTGCCGTAAAAAGTCGCGTCGGGAGTTCGCGATTTCCGTGCAACCGTCGAGGAAAAAGGTACACCAAACGGCGCGATCGCGCGTTCCCCCCATTCCGCATGCGCACGCGCGTTGGCCTGTTCCTCCTCATCACTCTCTTCTCCTGCTCTGCCGCCATGCAGCCCATCCCCGGCGTCGCGACGACCATGGAGATCCTCAAGCCCGGCTCCGGGCCGACCGTGAGCAAGGGCGACACCGTCACCGTGCACGCCACCGGCACGGTCGTGGAGACCGACAAGAAGTTCTGGTCCACGAAAGACCCGGGCCAGCAGCCGTTCAAGTACCAGGCGGGCGTGGGCGGCGTGATCACCGGCTGGGATCAGGGGTGCCTGGGCATGTCGCTTGGCGAGGTGCGCAACCTGAAGATCCCCGCGCACGAGGGTTACGGCCAGAACGGCTTCCCCGCGTGGGGCATCCCGCCCGGCGGAACGCTGTACTTCGAGATCGAGGTGCTCAAGATCGAGGGCAAGGGCGAACTGTGATGGAGCGGCGTGCATCGCGTGGAACGGCGCGCATCGCGCGGAGCGGCGGGTACGAGTACAGTGGATTACTTTCTACGAAAGTAGTCTATGTCTCTTACGCGTAGTACTACGTAGTCTATGTAGACAACGTACTAGCTACGCGAACGCGTCGTCTTCCGCAGAAACGCGCTACACGCGTACCGTATCTTCTCGCTACTGTCCGTGCTGCCCCCCGAAGAAGCCCAGCGCGCATCGCACCTCCTGCAGCAGCGCGTCGACGTTCCCCCACGCTCTCCTCGCGGCGGCGCGTACCGTCTCCGCGCGCATTCGTAAACTCTCACGCTCGCGAATCGCCGAGCCGTGCACGCGCAGGAAGTGCGCGAGCAGCGCGTGGCAGAGCTCGAAGTTGCGCCCGCTCGGGACCTCGCGCGCGAAAAAGTCCAAGACGTCGCCGAGCTCGTCCGCCTCGGCGTCCGTCATGTGCGCCGCGTCCCACGGCCCCAGCGACCGGATCTCCGCGTCGAGCGCGGACGGGCCTTTGCTCCGCAGATGCGCCGTCGCCTCGCGGTAATGATCGCTCTCGTCCTGAATGGCGGCGGCGGTTTCAAACGCCGCGTGTAACCGTTTCTGGACGCCGCGCTTCGCGAGTTTTGAAGACGTCTTCCGACCCGGAAGCACGCCCTTCTTGGCGTCCGCCAGCGCCTGGTCCTCCGCGGCGGCGGCGGCGGCGGCGCCCCGGCGGATCAGGCGGAGCAAAGTGCCCTCGACGTCCCCGCCGAAGGAGGCGTTTCGCGTGAGGATCTTCGAACGGTCGCCGTCGCCGTCGCCGTCGCCGTCGCCGTCGCCGCCGCCGCCGTCGCCGTTCGCGGCGTCGTCGCGGTCCAGGTCGAACACCGCGTCCCCCGCGAGACCCGCGGTGGTGGGCAGGAAGAAAGGCGCCGCCTCGGGTTTCTGCACCGCCCCCGTCGGCTTGTTCCGCTCGCGGATGGTCTCCAGGTGCAGCAGACCCATCCACTGCGACTTCGGGAGCAGCGCCATGGTGGCCAAGCCGGGCGCGGCGGGGGCGGGCGCCGGCGCCTTGGCAGCCGCCGTCTGCGCCATGGGGTTCAGCGTCGTGACGTCCGCGCTCTGCTTCGCGCTCAGCCCTTCCTCTTCCTTCGCCGCCTCACCCGGCTTCGGCGCCGAGCCCAGCTCTATGTCCTCCGCGTCCGCGGACTCGGCGTGGAGTCTCGGGAGGCGCACGACGACGGTTTTTTCAGACGACGGATCTTCGTCCGTCTCCGTCGCTGGAGCGCTCGTCGCGCCGTCCGGCTCTATGTCCGCCGCGTTTTTTTGAAAACCCGCTGGCGCGTACATCGCGCCGTTGGCCCAGAGGTACACGCCCCGCTTCCCCTCGTGCGTCGTCGCGAGCATGTCCATCGAGGGCGAGAGCGACATGCCCGTCACGGCGTTCGCCCCGTGGCCGTCGCCGAAGCGGAGCGTCTGTAACAGGCGCGCGGCGGGGACGTCCCAGACGCGCACAGCGCCGTCCGCCGACGCGGCGAGCACCCAACGGCCGTCCGAGGAAAACTCGAGGCACGTCGCCGTCTGACGACGCATTGTTCCCTGCTCGACGTCGCCGCCGCACCGCAGCGTGCGCACGCGGCGCATTCCGGCGACGTCGAGAACGCGCACCGTCGCGTCGCCGCACGCCGCGGCGACCAGTCCGCTCGGCGCGTGCCCTTTCGCGGCGACGACGGAGAAAGGAACCCCTCCTCCTTTCTTTTCGTTCTTTGCGTTCGTGGGACGCAAGCAAAGCTCGCCCCGCAGCTTTTGCGAGCCGAACGCCCAGACGCGCACGTGCCCGTCGCTCGCGCCGCACGTCACCACGTTCTCGTTGCTTCCGTCTGAGATCACGGCGACGACGGCGCCGTCGTGCGCGTTTTTTTTGGGCGCCTTGTCCTTCAAAAACGCATCCGCCCCGTACGATTTGTCCGCCGCATTCCAGATGGACCGCGCGCCGCCCGGTAAATTAAGCTGTCTGGCGCGATTGGCGCGGTACCGCGCCAGTTGCCTCTCGACGGCGGCTTTATCCACGCCGTTCTCGGCGTCCCGCTTGAACGCCCCGCGGTGCGCGCCAGACTGCAAGTTGAACCGGTGGACGTCGCCGTTTGCCGTTCCGACCGTCGCGAAATTCCCGCACGCCGAAACCGCCGCCGCCGTCACCGGGCTCTTGTTGTCGACGACGCCGTCGGGCCCGACTCGCGCGGGAGGCACGAGGACGCGCTCGCCCAAGACGCCGTCCTTCAAGCGCCACGTGTACGCGCGCGGCTCCCCCACGTGGCAGGTCACGACGTTCGCCCAGTCGCGCTCGCGCGTCTCGCTCCACGCCATCGAGGAGATCGGGGGCAGTTTCAGCTCAGTCTCGGCGATTTTCAGGCGCTTGGCGCGGCGCTCGACGTGCGACTGCGACAGTTCCAGCGACTGCTGGTCCTGGATGGCGGAGAAGACGCGCAGCGCGCGGTCGTCGCCCCCCGCGCTGAGAAGCCTCGTGCCGCCCTCGCCGTAGAACTGGACGTGCCGCGGCGGCGCCGAGTGCCCGGCGCGGTAGCGCAGCAGACGGCCGCTCCCGTCGCGGTTGTCGAAGATCCAGTGCTTCAGCGCGTTGTCTCTGCCCGAGGTCATCAAGATCGGAGACCCGGGGAAGAAGTAGCACGAGATGCCCGCGGCGTCGTGCGCGCCCACCACCAGCGTCCGCAGACGCTTCTTCTCCAGGTCCCACACCGAGACCGTGCCGCTGTCGCCGAGGGCGGCGAGCAAGGGCTCGCCCCTGCCCGTGCTGAAGGACACGTCGCGCACCGGTTTGCGGCTGCCGTCGTGCCCGAAGACGGCGACGGGCGCGTCCAGCTTGACGTTGTGCACGCGGATCGATCCGTCCGCGAGCCCGACCGCGACGGTGTCCAGCGCCGGCGAGTTCGCCAGGCACGTCACCGCGGTCGCCGCGCCTCCGAACGCGGCGAACTCGTAAATCGCCGACCCCGACTTGACGTTCAGCAGAAGCATTCGCCCGTCGTCCGACCCGAGCAGCACTTTGTTCAAGTACGTGTCGGGGTGGCAGATGGAAACCACCCGGAAACCGCCGGGCACGGCGGGAAACGACCGGAACGCGACGAAGGTCTTGGTGCGAGTCTCCTCGTCGAAGGAAGCTTCGTCCGAGTCGGAAGAACTCGCGCGCTCGTCTCCGGAATCCTCCCCGGAATCCTCCCCGGCTTGTCTGACGGCATCGTCCCGCCTGTTTCCCCGTCCCCCGCGCGCGCCGACGCGTGTCTCGCGTGTCTTGCCGTCCAGCGCCCCGAGCTTGGCCTTCGAGATGTCCCAGGCCCGGACGCGGCCCTTCGCGTCGAGCGAGAGCAAGTCGGACCCGAAGACGAAGAGCGACGCGACCGCGGCTCCGTCGTCCTCCTCCGCTCGAAACGCGCACAGCCTGTGCGTGCGCCTGCAGACGACGATCGTCGAGCCGATCCCCACGAACGTCAAGTCGTCTCGGCACGCCAACGCGGAGATGTCCGGCCCTCCCTCGGCGCCCAGCTGCGGCCCCACCAGCTTGAGTCGCATCTTCTCGCAGTCGTAAATCTGGAACGCCCGCCCCGCGGAGACGGTCACGAACGTCTCCGTGCCCCGACGGTTCACCGCGAACCGCGCGCGCTCGGTGATGTACCCCAGCGCTCGAAACGGGTAAAACAGCGCGGGTCTCTCCGCGCGCTCTAGGTGACGCGGGGTCGTCTCAGTCTCCGCCGGTCGCGACGCGGGCGCCTCCTCGGGTGCGCTCTTCTCCGCATCCGCCTCGTCCCGACCGCGACCGCCCCTCCTCGTGGCGCGCGCGGCGGGCTTCGCCGCGGCTCGCTTCCTCGCAGGGGCCATCGCGTCCTGCGTCAGTCTCGAAGCGCGCGGTGGGTGCCCGGCCCTCTTCGTGCCTCGCGTCCTCGCGCGGAGGTGAGTGACGCGCGCGCCGCGGAGGGCACCGAAAAGCGGCGGCGGAAAAGCGGCGATGGCGCGCGGCGCGTGTCGGTTTCATCAAAAACACTGTTGCTCTGTCGTCTCTCGAAAAGCAACAACGAAACCTTCTCGCGCCATTATTCATTCATTCATCACGGCGACCCGCGCGCGTGTCGGCGGGGTATGGGCGTTCGCGGCGCGGTGGCCGTGGCGGCCACCGCGGCGTTTTACGCGCTGCTCGTGCGGACGCGCGCGCCTTGCGGCGTGGACGGCACGTTCTGCGGCGCGCGCGAGGGCCTGGCGTGCGCTCGCCTCCGCGCGCACTTGCACGGACACCTCCACGGGCAGACCGTCGCGACCGATCTGCTGGCGGACGCGATTTGCGACCACCTGGAGACCCCCCATCCCTCGAAACCGCTGGTGCTCGCGGTGCACGGCCCGCCGGGCGTGGGCAAGTCGTACTTCCACCAGCTCCTGGCGCAGGCGGTGTACGGCGCCGCGGACGAGGACGAGGAGGCGCCCGTTTCGGACGGGGCGACGACGGACGCGACGACGGACGCGAAAAACGCGTCGTCGTCGTCGTTCGCGATCGACGCCGTCTCGCGCGCGGCGCGGCGCGTCGCGCGTGCCGTTCGGGAAAGCGATTTGGTCGGGTTTAGGGAAGAAAGAAACCGCGAACGGCGCGGATCGTGTCCCGGCCCGGACTGCCCCGCGTACGCCATCGTGTTCGGGACGGATTACGCGTCGAGCGAAGCCGAGGCGCAGAGCGCCGCGCTGCGCGACGCGCTCTTGCGCCGGCTGCGGTCGTACGCCTCGTCCGTCTTGGTCGTGGAGGAGTACGACAAGATGGGGTGCGCGGCGCGGGGCGTGCTGCGGCAGCTGCTGGAGAAGGGAGAGAGGGACGAGGCGGAGTTCAAGAGGTCCATCTTCGTCCTCGAAGCCAACGCCGGGTTCGCGACGATAAAAAAGACCCTGGACGAGGAGACGTTCACAGCGAAAGCGGAAGCCCCCTTAACGACACCTTCCTTCTCCCCCGCGGCGACGACGCGCACGCAGCGTTTCCTGCGCGACCTGGTGTTCAGCCGCTGGGCGGACGACGCGTGCGAGGATCTGGCGGACACCAAACGCGCCGTCGCCGCGGTGGACGTGTTCGCGCCGTTTCTCCCTCTCGACAGACGCGCGATCGAGTCGATTGTGCGACGCCACCTCGACGCGCGGCGCGAGGATAAGACGGACCCGGGTTTGAACGGCGACGCGGCGTTGCGGTCGTTGACGTACGACGAAACGCCCGTGTTGGCATTCCTGACCAACCAAGTCGAGTTCGAGGGCGCGTACGCCATCGAGGGCGGGAAGGAAGCGCCGGCGGCGCTGAGCCGATTCGTGACGCGCGCGTTGAGAAAAGCGGCGTTGAGAGAGCGCGACGCGATCTTCGGGTTCGCCGCGGAGAAGGCGCGAACGAACGCGCTGGGGGGGAAGGACGTGCACATCTCCGTCTCGCCGCGCGGGAACGAGCTCGTGGCGACGGTGAGTGCGCAGATCGAAACTGAAACTGAAACACTGAAACGGGGGGGGGGGGGATTGAGGCGTATAGCCGGTGATGATGAGTCTCGTGTTTCTTCGTCTTTCGCGTTCATCGATGATCATTCTGGTTTGATTCGAGCTGTCGCTCGTCGGCTGTCTTCTCGTCGTTGCGTTTATGATATCACGGGCGCGTCCGAGAAGACGAACACGCGCGCGTCTCTTCACCACACGGGCGCGCGCGCCGGGGGTGGCCTGCCTGCGGGGTTCGCGCGTCGTCGCGACCCCGCGCCGTGTCGGCGACCATGTCGCAATGCTGCGTGTGCATGGAATCCACGGGAGAGAAGAGCGTGGTACGTGCCCCGCGCACCCCCGGGCGAGCGCGATTCGCGATGCGTCACGTCCGTTGGAGCGCGCGGCCCCCCGGTCGCCGCTCGCGGACGAAGAAGACTCTGATTCGTTCGCGCGACGCGCGCGCCTTGGCCGCGAGGGACACGCGCGGCCGCGCTGACCGTTTCACGCCACGTCCCCGCCCGCTGTCCTCCCCGCCCTCCCCCCCTCTCCGCAGGCGCTCGTGAACTGCGGCCACGTGTACCACCTCTCGTGCATCCACCGGTGGTTCACCTGCAAGAAGGATGCGTCCACGCGCGGCGGGCGCCGCGCGAACGCGCCCCCGCACGCGCCGTGTCCGAAGTGCAAGGAGCCCTTCGACATGGGGAGCACGGTGACGATCTACCTGGATCTGGCGAGGGGCGCCTCCACGCCGCACAGCGCGGCGAAGCCGAAGCGGCGGAGCGCCTCGCGCGTGTCCGCGGGGGCGACGACGTCCGCCGGCTCCGCGCGCGAAAAAGCGGAGACGGTTCCCGAGTCGCCGATCGATCTGACCGACGCGGAGAACGCCGACGGGCGACGCGTTCACGGCGCGACGCGTTCCGGAAACGAAATTGACACCGCCTTTGCCTTCCCCGAGGACGTCGCGGAAGAGCTGGCGTCGCTGCGAGAAGAGGCGCGCGTCGCCTCCGCGCGCGCGCGCGAGGCGGAGGATGCGCTCGCCGCCGCCGAGATTCGCCGCGACGCGGAGGACGCCGAGGCCCGCGCGAACGACGCGGACGTCGCGAGGTTGGAGCGCGAGCTGGCGCGAGCGAAAGAGTCGCTCGCGGAAGCCAAGTTCAAGGAACGCCAGGCGGTCACGAAAGCCGCCAAGGCGACGGACGACTTGAACGAGGCGCGAACCGAGCTTCAGCGCCTGCGCGGCCGAGTCTCCGCGCTGGAGACGCGGGAAAAGCTCGAGCGCGACCTCTCGGACCGAAACGGCGCCGCCAGGAGCGAGGCGGAGCTCGCGCGGCGTTTCGGCGAGGGCTCGGGGCTGGACCCGCGCGTCGCCGTGGAGACGCTGTGCCGCGCGCTGGCGGGCAAGAACAGGCAGCTGCACGCGCAGCTGGAGGAGTACGCCAAGCTCACCAAGACCTTGCGCGCCGCGGAGCGCGCGCGGAGGAGCGCCGAGGCGAGAGCCGAGGCGACGATTCGCTCGAATCGCGGCGAGGCGTTCGGGAAGGAGGACGACGAGAACGACTCGCGCGGAGGCGGTTCGCGCGCTCGAGAGCGCCGCGACGATGCGCGTGTGGGTGACGCGTTCGCGAGCCGGGTCTCCCGGGGGTGGGGGCGCGAGGGCGGCGCGCGCGACGACCCGGAAGGCGCCGTCCTCGCGACGGGTCCGTCCTCGGGTCCGTCCTCTTCGTTCCCGTCCGCCTTCGGGGACGACTTTTCCAAACGCTTCGCGGCGCGAACGGGACTCGCGGAAGGACGAACGTCGGTTCGCGGACGCGGCGTGTCTCACGACCTTCGCGGCGGCGGACCTCTGAGCCGCGCGCCCGCCGTCGCGAAGAAGCGCAAGAGAGGAAAGTCGGGGGAGGACCTGCTGGACGATATCCTGGGGAGCGTCGACGCCAACGCCGCGGCGTCGAAGCGACGGTCGGCGGCGGAGAAGAGCGATCGCGGGTTCGACCTCGCGTCGCTCGCGTCGCTTCGCCGCGGCGACGCGCCGTCGGACGAGAACGATCGCGCCGATCGACAGAACGTATCGCCGTTCGACGACGCCGGAAAGGGCGGCGACGGCGGGTCGTTCATCATCCACGGCGCGGACGGGCGGGGCGGGCGCGCGAAGATCGTGCGTCCCGGCGGGGGTCAGTCTTCGCTACGCGTGGCGAGCGGCGAGACATTGGGCGCGAGCGGATCGCTCGACCGGTTCTTGTCTCGGGGATGATGCGATAGTCATTCTCCATCGTTTCATCACAGACGTTTCGTATCGACGGCGCGCGCCGACGCGCACGCCGCGCACTTGTATTTGTTCTTGTCGTGCGGGCAAAGGTTGCAGTCCGCGCAGTTGTTTTTCAGCTTGCCATGCGGGCAGGGGTTGCAGGCCGCGCACCTGTGTTTCACCTTGCCATGCGGACACGGGTTGCAGTCCGCGCAGTCGTTTTTCAGCTTGCCATGCGGGCACGGGATGCAGTCCGCGCACTTGCTTTTCCGCTTGCCATGCGGGCAGGGGTTGCAGTCCGCGCAGTTGCGTTTCAGCTTGCCATGTGGGCAGGGGTTGCAGTCCACGCAGCTGTGTTTCAGCTGTGTGTGATTTCATTGCACACGTGATTTCACACGTGATTTCACACACGGTCGGCTGTCTCTCCCTTCAACTTCGCGCGCACTACGTCTGCCACCTCTCCACGCGCCGCGGCGCGTCTTCTACTGGAGACGGGCCGTCGCGGCTGTTTCAGGTGAAGACGTGAAGTTTCGTTCGGTCCGAGAGTTTTCGGACGTGCGCATTTGCATCCACGTTTCAAACCGGTCGCAGTGTCGGCCGCGCGCGTCTCGCCCGGCGGGCAGGCGCTCGGGCGTGCGGTGCCTCCGGTTCCACGGTCGCGGCGGTCATGGAGGCCGACGCGGCGCGCGCTTCTCCCGAGCGCCCCCCCGTCGCTCCCCCCTCCGCGCGCGACGCGCCGGTCGCGTCCACTTCAGATCCGAAACCCGACGTGGGCACCGCGATCGTCGCCGCGGACGCGGAGACGCCGATCGAGACGATGACCTTCCCCGCGTTCCCGCACGAGCCGTACGGCATCCAGCTCGACCTGATGCGCGCGCTGTATTCGACGCTGCGCCGCGGCGGGATCGGCGTGTTCGAGTCCCCCACGGGCACGGGCAAGACCCTCTCCGTGCTGTGCTCGGCGCTGCAGTGGCTGGAGGATGAACGCCGCGCCGAGCGCGGGGCGCCGCGCCGCGGCGCGGGCGCCGACGCGGACGCGGACGGGACGAAAACGCACCTGGACGAGCCGGATTGGCTCAGGGATTTCGCCTCGAACAAGCGCGGTCGCGACGCTTCCGACCGCGAACGGCGAAGAAGCGCGAAACGAGCGGAGGCGCGTCGGCGCGCGGCGGAGGCGGATCGCGCGTTTTTCGCCGCCGGGAAGAATTCGGGGGGCGCGCTCGCGTTCGGCGGCGCGCGCGACTCTACAAAGGCACGCGCGAGCGGTCCGCGTCGCGGCAAAGCCGCCGCGGAGGCGGCGGCGGTGGCGGCATACGCCGCGGCGGTGTCCCGCGGCGCGTCCCGGGACGACGCGATCGAGGAGGCGGAGTTCCTGGCGGACGACTGGTCGGACGAGACCGGGACGGCGGCGTCTCTCGGCGCCTCCGCGGGGTACCTTCGCGGCGACGACACGTCGTCGTCGGACGAAGAGGCGGACGTCACCGCCTCGAAGCGAGGTTCGGGTTGCGCTTCTCTCCGCAAAAAGACCAAGCGGTTCAAGCGCGGCCGGCCGAGACTCGCCGGCGTGGACGACTCCGACGGCTCCGAAGACGACTTCCCGACCCCGCAGATCATCTTCTGCAGCCGCACGCACTCGCAGCTGACGCAGGTGGTGGGCGAGCTGCGCTCGACCGCGTTCGGGAAGGCCGTCTCTGCGGCGGAGCGTCACGGGTCCGTCCCCGGCGCGAACGAGGAGGACCGGCTGGTGTCCGCCGTGGCCGTCGCCGGCCGGCGCCAGCTGTGCGTCAACCGCGACGCGCTGGAGACCGCGGGCGCATCCGCGTCTCGGCTCAACGAGCGCTGCCTCGAGCTCGCCGAGGAGGGGAACAAGGCGCGCGCGCGCGGCTCCGAGACGAAGACGACGCCGTCGACGGATGACGACGCGAAAAAAAAAACGAAAGGGTGCCCTTTCCTGCGCGGGCGCCGCGCGGCGGTGGCCGAGCTCGCGGAGGAAGCGTTGGCGATCCCGATGGACATCGAGGACCTGGCGAGCGCGGGCGTGCGGCGGAAGGCGTGTCCTTACTACGCGGCGCGGGAAGCGCACCCGAAAGCGGATCTGGTCTTCGCGCCGTACGCGTCGCTTCTGCACAAAGAGACGCGCGAGTCGCTGGGCGTGCGTTTAAAAGACGCGGTGGTGGTGTTCGACGAGGCGCACAACCTCGCCGAGGCGGTGCACGGCGCGTACGGCGCGAGTCTCACCGGCGCGCAGATCGACGCCGTGTTCGCGATGGTCGACGCGTACGTCGAGCGGTTCGCCTCGCGGCTCTCGCCCGCGAACCTGCGGCACCTCAAGACGCTCAAGCAGCTGTGCGCGGCTTTCCGAAGAGCGCTCGCCGCCGCCGCGGAAAAAAACGCCGGCGCCGCGACGGTCGCGACCCTGAACGATTTCCTGTTCGACGCGGGCGCGGACGCGGTGAACGTGTTCGCGCTGACCAAGTACCTGAAGGAGAGCAAGATCGCGCACAAGATCGCGGGCTACGGCGAGCGCGCGCGAACGCGTCGCGGCGAAGGCGGCGCGCGAGACGCGCGGGAGGACGACGTCTGGGACTGGGAAGACGCGACCGGCGACGTCGACAGGTTCGGCGTCGCCGCGGTGGTTCGGAGAAACGCGAACGTCACCGAAACCGAGTCCGACGGGGAAAAAACGAAACGCTCTCCGACCCAACCCCGGGTCGGTTCGGTACACGCGCTCGCGGCGTTCGTCTCCGCGCTCGCCGCCGCCGACGCCGACGGCCGCGTGCTCGTGGAACCCGAGACGCGCCGAGTCTCCGGCGCTCGCGACGCGACGGAAACGCGCGAATCGAACGCGTCGTCGAATCGCGGCGGTCGTCTGAAGTTCGTCCTGCTGGACGCCGCCGCTCGGTTCCGCGCGGTGTCGGAGACGGCGCGCGCGGTGATTTTGGTGGGGGGGACGCTGAGCCCCATCGACGAACTCGCCGCGCAGCTCTTCCCGGACGCGCCGCGCGACCGGAGGAACGGTTTCGGTCGGGACTTCGGACCGCCGTCGCCGCGGGACCCCTCGTTTCCGCCGCTTCCCGGTCGCGCGGGCGCGGACGAAGAAAAAGAAAAACGCGCGCTGTCGAACCCGAACCCGAAACCGCTCTTCTCTTTGTCTCTCGGGCACGTCGTGCCCAGAGACGCGCTGCTTCCGCTGGCGGTGGCGACGGGCCCCGGCGGCGCGCGGCTGGATTTCTCCTTCGGCGCGCGCGACGACGACGTGATGGTGGACGAGCTCGGGCGGATCCTCCTCAACGCCTGCGCGGTGGCGCCCGGCGGGGTGGTGGTGTTTTTCCCGAGCTTCAAGTACGCGGACTCGGTGTTCGAACGATGGCAGGGAACCGGAGTCATACGCAGACTCGAGCGACTGAAAACTGTGTTCCGCGAACCTCGCGCCGCCGCCGACGTCGAAAAGACGCTTCGCGCGTTTTCCGACGCGGTGGCGCGATTCGACCGCGAGAAGAACGCGCGAGATGACCCGCGCGACGAACGCGACGAAACCCCGGCGCGTTCGTCGAAACCGTCGACGCAGACGGGCGCGCTGCTTTTGTGCGTGTGCGGCGGGAAGCTCAGCGAGGGCATCAACTTCAAGGACGCGTTGGGGCGCCTGGTCGTGATGGTCGGTCTCCCGTACGCCAACCCGGAGGAGCCCGAGCTGCGCGCGCGCATGCGGTACCTGGACAGCCTGGACGGCGCGAGCGGACACCCAAACGCGAGCGGCGGCTCGGACGCGGACGCGGCGATGCCGCGAAACAAAAAATCGCGCGGGCGTCAGTACTACGAGGCGCTGTGCATGCGATCGGTGAACCAGAGCGTCGGGCGCGCGATCCGGCACGTCGGCGATTACGCGGCGATCCTGTTCTGCGACCGGCGGTACGCGCCGACCGCCGCGGCGTCTGAATCGAAGAGCGACGCGGAGACGAAACTGCGCGGCGTCCCGGCGCAGCTCGCCGGCTGGATCGGCGAGCGGCTCGTGACGCCGAGCGGGTACGGGCAGACGCAGGCGGGGCTGGCGCGGTTCTTCGCGGGGAAGAGGAAGAAGCAGAACGGGGGTGGCGGTGACGCGTAGGAAACGACGTTAGATTTTGTTTCGAGCGAGCGCGGCGCGCGATGGAGTATCTCTTCTTTCGTTCGTCTCTTCTCCGGGTGGTCTCTTTCGCGTACGTCTCGTTCGAAGCCCGCTCGCAGTCTCCCCGTCGGCGGCTAAGAGGACTCGACGTATCCCTTCCGAGCCGCGAGTCCGCGCGTGTACTCATTCCACCGGCAGCCGTTCTCCCGCGCCCACTTCAGCACCTCGAGGTGGCCGCCCTCCGCCGCGCGCGCGCACGTCCCCTCGTCCCACGGGCAGCCGTTCGCGCGCGCCCACTGCAGCACCTCGAGGTGGCCGCCCTCCGCCGCCCACGCACACGTCCTCCAGTCCCACGGGCATTCGTTCTCGCACGCCCACTGCAGCACCTCAAGGTGGCCGCCCTCCGCCGCGTGCGCGCACGTCCTCCAGTCCCACGGGCAGCCGTTCTCACGCAACCACTTCAGCACCTCGAGGTGCCCGCCCTTCGCCGCGTGCGCGCACGTCGACTCGTCCCACGGGTAGCTGTTCTCACGCAGCCACTTCAGCAGCGCGAGGCGGCCGTACAGCGCCGCGTACTCGCACGTCGACCAGTCCCACGGAAAATTCGCCGCTCGCAACGCCTTCAACTCCTCGAGATCTCCGTTTTATCGCTGCTGCGGCAAAAATGAGTCTCCGCTCAACGCCCTTCAGAAGACCTCGCGAGTGCCTGTCCTTCAGCAAGCTCACGTTTCCGAGGCCCATCGCTTTCCAATTCGACAACTTCTCGATCTCGCGCCCCGTCGCGTCCACCGCGTCGCGCATCCCGTGACACACCGCGCGGAGCCGACCGAGGTCCGCGGTCTCTGGCAGAAAGTCAGATCTGAGAATGTGCGTGGAGATCACGTCGGGGGGAAGGCTCCAGAGGCCGAATCGCGCGGGGTCGGTATCGTCGTTCTTCGACACAGCAGAGGTCATCGTTGACGGGGAA
>MDSV01161864.1_pt1 | contig 15384 bp, 12 predicted proteins | sample 810851 | NCBI WGS metagenome assembly MDSV01 (sample SAMN05326640, study PRJNA326480) | marine metagenome | isolation source: seawater | place: Atlantic Ocean: North East | collected 2012
ATATAAGATCAAACTTGTTGATCTAAGAAGATTGAATAAACAACTTGAGGTTAAAAAGAATTTCTTGTTTGGATTTAAAAAAATGACTGAAATAGGAGCTATTTGTCGTGAATTAAGTCGTATGCGTAATCTCTTAGCTCACAATAATGGCCTAAGCAATCCAACACAAGCGTTTATATTATTATCAAATGTGCTTCGGTTAACAGAGATGACACCTGATCCAATACGGGAGTCGACCATGCAATTCGAATATCTTGAAAGGTTTATAGAAAATGACTTTTTAGATTCAATACTTAGTCTTAAAAGACCAGATATAGATGATGAGATTGATGATTTAAAGCAAAAACTTAAAGATAAAAACAAAGATAACAAAGACTCTGAAAAAATAGAGTTATTTGAGAAATTAGAATTCATCACGAATCAATTAAAAGGCCTAGGAGAGTTAAATAATATTAGTAATAATCTTTCTGATAATCAAATTTCAGTAAATGAGATTCTTAACTTGGTAAAACATTCGAACATAAAGTCAAAAAAAATTGATCAAATTTCAGAAGCATCTGTTGAACAAACAGATACAAAAAAAGACAATCTAATTCATAAAGAAGATCTTTCTAGATCAGAGATATATAGTAAATTAATGGAACTAAGGTTGAGAATCAAAAAAGAAATCGGTACTTTATATTATGGATTCAGAAAGGAACATAATCTTTTAGACGAACCTCTAGCAAAAGCAATGTTAACCGAAAAATTAATCACTATAAGCGACTTGAAATCTAGTGCCACTTTTAAGATGAAGGTAAAAATTAATAAAAACAGCAAAAAAGAGCCTATTGGATTAACAGGATCAGAAAATTATCTAGATATACAAATAAAAAAATATTGGCCAGAGGCTCAATTAATTTTAGAAGAATATTTCAAAAAAAACTAACGGCAATAAAAATGGGCAAAAGCTAATTCATGAATATTCTCTTTCTATGTGTTGGGAATTCAGCAAGAAGTCAAATAGCAGAAGGTTTGGCTAAAAATATGTTTGGACAAAAAAATATTATTAGAAGTGCAGGTTCTGAGCCTTCGGGCAAAGTCCATGAAGGAGCTATAGAGACAATGAAAGAAATCGGTATTGATATATCAGATCATTCATCAAAATCTATCGAAGATTTGGATAACGAATATATAGATAATCTTGATTATGTTATTACACTGTGTGCTGAAGAAATTTGTCCTGTACTCCCCTCTAAAGCTAAATTATTACACTGGGCAAATGAAGATCCTGCAAATCCTAAATTAAATAAAATAGAATCAGAAGCACTTTTCAAGATAACTAGAGAAAATATCTATAATTTGCTTAAAAAGTTTTTATTAGACAAAATAGAAGATTCTGGTTAATTCGATGACAAAACTTTATATCAATGATCAAGAACAGTTTGATAATAATAAAAATTTCAATCTTTTAGTAAATTCATTAAAGAATTCCTTATCATCTGATTGGGAAATATATTGTCATCCATACCTGAATGGAATAAGGCCAGATATTGTTCTAATGAATGAAAACAAGGGTGTTCATGTTATAGATGTTGGAATTAAGCCTCATAATCCTGTAGATAGGCTAGATGCATTTAAATCTGATATAGCAAATCTTTATTGTCCAAGAGCTAATGAGATTTCAAAGGAAACGATCTTTATATCTTTTGCAGATTTAAGTAGACCAGAAAATGAGATTCATCTAAATAATGTAAATAGATTAGACAATTTTTCAATAATTTCTAATTCAGATATCAATGAAGACGGCACCATTATATTTGATAGAGCAATACCACTTATTACTACAAATGATTCTAATGAATTTAATAGCGATATGGCTCAAGATTTGAGAGGTTGGCTAAGAATATCAGATTTTGGTCTAGAATTTGATGATGATGAGACTATACATTTAGATGAAAAGCAACAGGAATTGGTTGATGAGAGATCGAAAACAGGGTATCGAAGAATTAAAGGATCAGCTGGTTCAGGAAAAACTTTAGTTCTTGCACACAAAGCCGCTAAATTAATTACTCAAGGAAAGAAAGTATTAATTCTTACTTTCAATATTACATTAATGAATTACATTAGATTACTAATTTTAAGAGCAGTAAGAAAATATAATACAAATAAAGATATCCCAGACAATTTACTGCAAATATACAATTACCATGATTATGTAAAAAATTATTTGATTTCTATAGGACATAAACACGTTTGGAATAACTTTTGGAAAGGGAGGGGCAATCAAAAACCACCAGATTCAACATTTAAAGAAGATATTCCAAACGCTTTTTTGAGATATCTTGATAAATATGGCCCGCATGAGAGTTATTATGCAATTTTAGTTGATGAGGGCTCAGACTTTGTGCCTGAAATGTGGCAAGGTTGTATGTGTTTAATTGAAGAAGGAGGTGAAGCATATCTTGTAAAAGATGGAGCTCAAGATATTTATGAAAATGAAAAATCATGGACAGATGATGTAATGAAAGAGGCTGGATTCCGAGGAAGATGGAACGAATTAGAAAGATCTTACAGAATGCCTTATAAATATTTACCTAAGATAAAAAATTTTATTGACATGTATTTAGCTGATGATGAAGACATTAATCATCCTTTAAATGACAAACGACCAGATATTACTGCAGATATGTTAGAGGATATTAGCACTTATTGGCAACAAGTTCATGAAGATGTAAATCATGATTACTGTATAAAACATCTTTTAAGAATGATGCCATTGAAAGAAGAATTTTCATATTCAAATGTAATATTTTTAACCTTATCTCGCATGGATGGCATTGATATTATTGAAAACCTCAAAAAGAAAAATATTAAAGTTGCTCATACATTCACCAAACCTGATAGATCAAAAAAAATGCAATTTTCATTACTTAATGAAAAAATCAAAGCTACCACTGTTAATAGCATTAAAGGTTTTGAGGGTCCAATGATTCTTCTTCAAATTATGCCAAGATCCAATTTGGTTAGTGAAGCAAAACAGGCAAAACTTGTGTATACAGCCTTAACTAGATTGCGATTAGGAATGAACTCAAAGGCTTTTATAAGCGTGGTTTGTTCTGACCCTGCCTTTAAGTCTTACGGAGAGACATGGGGTGAAAACTTTTATAATGAAACACTAAATTAGTGTTTCAATTTTATTTGCAATCTTTTCCCAAATTTTTTTGCTAGTTTTTGGCCCCCATGAAAATCTTACTACTCTTGTTGCTTCATTCTCTGACAAACCCATTGAGGTCAAAACATGGCTTGGTGTATATGATGCGGAAGTGCACGCAGAACCAGTTGAAATTTCTGCTAGGTCTTTTAAACATATTATTAAAGCCTCAGCATGTATGTCATTAAAAGATATTGATAGCGTATTTGGCAGAGTATTTTGTTCTTTTCCATAAATTTTGAAATCTAGATTTTTAAAAGAATCTATCGCAATAGATTTGATTTCCTTACATTCATTTTGCCATTTTTCAGATTCAATATAAGATTTTTCACAGGCATGAGCCATGCCAGCAATTAAATGCACTGGGAGTGTCCCAGGTCTAATACCTTTTTCTTGACCACCACCATACATTAAAGGGCTTAAAGGAAGTGATCTCCCATCATTCTTTCTTGTTAATAACCCCCCAATGCCTTTAGGCCCAAAGAATTTATGTGCACTAATTGAGGCCATATCAATATTTTTTGAAGCAAAATCTAGATTTGTTTTTGCAAAAGTTTGCGCCATATCAGAATGAGTAAAAATCGACATGTCTTGATCTTTAACTTTAGAGAATATTTCATTTATATTATTAATAACGCCAGTTTCATTATTTGCATGCATTATAGAAACAAGGAAGGTTTTTTCACTAACAGCCTTCATTACATCTGATGTTTCTATTGCTCCATCCTTATTCGGCTTTATATATGAAACTTTAAATCCTTGTGATTCCATTTCCTTAAGAGGATCAAGAACAGCCTTATGTTCAATTTCTGAAGTAATAATATGATTTTTACCATTTTCTAAAGCATGTTTTTTTAGACCAAGTATTGCTAGATTATTGCTTTCAGTTGCGCCACTTGTGAATATCAATTCTGAAAAATCAGCATCAAATATTTTAGATATAGATTCTCTTGATTCTATAACTACTTTTTTTGCATCTGAGCCAGTCTGATGAGTTCTACTTCCAGCATTACCAAAGTCTTCAGTAAGATATTGCAGCATATATTTCGCTGTTTCTTCAGATACTGGGCTTGTAGCATTAAAATCTAAGTATTCTTTCATTTGAGATAATGTTTATCTAATTGTACATTGTATAATTAAGATGAAAAAAAGTTTTCTAATATTAAAAGATAAATTTTATTAACTATGCCTAAATCAATATTCTCAAGCAAAAAAGGAAGCGTTTCAAAAGTTATCAATGCAAAGATAAAAGAAATGCAAGAGGACTATCTTGCTGATAAAAGGCCTTGGGTTATTGGATATAGTGGTGGGAAAGATTCTACAGTAATTACTCAGCTGACCTGGATGGCTGTTGAGCAACTTGAGCCAGCTAAAAGACATAAACCTGTATATATAGTTACAACAGATACAATGGTTGAGAATCCTGTAGTAGCAATATGGGTAGAGAACTCAATAAATAAGATCAATATGGCTGCAAAAAATAGAGATCTTCCTATATCTGCTCATTTGGTGAAGCCAGATTTAAAAGATAGGTTTTGGGTTCAGCTTCTCGGGAGAGGATATCCTTCTCCAAGAAGAGGGTTCAGATGGTGCACAGATAGATTAAAAATAAGACCTTCAACAAATTTTATTAAAAGCAGGGTCAGTAAATATGGCGATGTTATTTTATTATTAGGAGTAAGAAGCTCTGAAAGTGCTGCAAGGTCAGCGAGTATTGAAAAGCATAGAAAAAAATTATCTGATAAGTTTCAACCTCACAATGATCTTAAAAATTGTTATATTTCCTCTCCAATTGTTGACTGGTCGCAAGATGATGTATGGCAATTTTTACATAAATATCCCAATCCTTGGGACCATTCAAATCAAGAGTTGCAAGCATTGTATGCAGCTGGAAGTGAGGATAACGAATGTCCGGTAGTAGTGGATACCTCAACTCCAAGCTGCGGTTCAAGTAGATTTGGATGTTGGGTTTGCACTTTGGTAACTCAAGATAAGTCAATGTCAGCAATGATTCAAAACGATCAGGATAAAGAATGGATGTTACCGTTACTTAAAATTCGAGACAGTCTTGATTTTAAATCCGATGAAGATAGAAAAAAAGATAAAGAGTCTAGAGAATTTGTTAGGATGAATGGCAAAGTTGCATTTTATAAAAACAAAGAAGAGAACATTGATGTTGTTCATGGACCCTATACTTTTGAGAAAAGGACAGAATTATTAGAAAAGATTCTATCCGCAGAAGTTCAAATTCAATCACAATTTGACCAAGAGGGAAAAGGTCAAAACATCTCTCTTATTGATAAAGAGGAACTAGAGGAAATTAGAAGAATTTGGATTGAAGATAAAAAAGAAATTGAAGATGTCCTTCCTAAAATATATAAAAAAATAAAGGGAAAAAATTATGAAGGAAAATCCTACAGAACTGCATCAATTTTAGATGAAGGAAATCTAAATCTTTTACAAACTCTATGTGGAGACAATAGACGTGAATATGAATTAGTAAGAAATATGCTCGTTCAAGAAATGAAATTAAAGTCTAAGGGAATTAGAAGAGGGTTTATTGATGAGCTTGAGAATGAATTGAGTAGATTCACTTATATAGAGAAACAAGAGGTTCTAAAGGCAGCCTCTGACAGACAAGGCCTAATAGAGACAATAGAACTAACCGCTATCAATGATTACGAAGGCGTAAAAATATGATTTTTAAAGATATCGAAATTACTAATTACGGTATCTTCAAAGGGCGTCATAAGGTTTCATTCGCTGAACCTTCTATTCAAAGTGTTACTCTTATTGGCGGACTAAATGGGAGCGGCAAGACTACAATTTTTGAAGCCATACAAATAGCTATGTTTGGCATTCAAAGCAATTTACATAAAGAAAATAAACAACCTTCCTATACGAAGTATCTAAAAGGCAAGATAAATAGAGATTGTGATGAAGCAGAAGGAACCGCGATAAAGTTCACTATTAATATAGCTGATGATATCGATCTAGAAGAAGATATAACTGTAATCAGATCATGGAAAAATACTACCAAAGGACTGAAAGAATGCTTTGAGGTTCATAGAAACGACATGATTGACATAGACCTATCTGATAATTGGATAGAATTTATTTCTCAGATCATTTCACCAAGCCTCAGTAAATTATTTTTATTTGATGGTGAAAAAATTCTTCATTATGCTGACCCTCAAAATACTTCAGCTTTGTTAATTCAGGGCATACAAACTCTCTTTGGAGCCGACTTAATTAGTGACTTGGAAGATGATTTAAAAATTTTAAAGAAAAGAATTATTAAAAGCTTTGATCCTGAGGCTGGTTCTGGGCTAGAGGAGCTTGATAAAGAAATCTCACAATTACGTAAAAATATTATTAGCACAGAAAAAAGTATAGAAAAAAAACAAGATACACTGAAAGTTCTTAATAACGAGTTCAGTATTTTAGAAAACAAGTTTGATGCATACGGACTTAAAAAAATTAATAAAGCTAAAGAGTTAGAGTTTGATTTGCAAAAATTAACTATGCAAAGTGAAGAATTGCTTAAACAGCAGAGAGCAATAGTTTCAGGCTCTATGCCCCTAAGCTTAGTCCAAAATAGATTGAATGCTATTTCTTTGAGCTCAGAGGGATCAGATGAAATTAAAGATTACGAAAAGAAAATATCCGCATTTAAGGAAAGAGATAGAGATATTTTAAAACGCATAAAAGAGACTAAAAATGAAGAAATTTATAAGGAATTAAAGACTTATTTGGGTAGCAGTATTAAAGTCTTAAAATCAGACAAACCTGAAATAAACTTATCTAACTTTATATCTTCTGCAGAAGATCATCTATTACTAAAAAATGAATTGGAAAATGAAAATAGTAATTTTTCTATCTATCAGAAGGATTTAAATAATATTCTTTTAAAAATCGAACAAACTCAAAGATCGATAGCAAGAGTGCCTGATACCAAAGATTCAAAAGCAATGTTTAAAAAAAGAGATGAATGCATCAAAGATATAACCAATCTTGAATTAGCTATCGAGGAACTTACTTTAACATTAGAACAAAAGCAAAACGAAGAAAGACTACTTAATATTAAGTATAAGCAAGCCTTTGATAGAGAGGTTGACAACCTTCAAGCTGAATCAGTTCAGTCAAAGCATCTTCAAAGAATAAAATACATTGAAAAAGTTTTAGAAAAATTTAATAAAGAGATCATTGTTCGCTCCTTAGATTTAATGGAAAGACTTGTAACTCAAAAATTTAAATACTTAATTAGAAAAAACACACTTGTAGAAAAATTTAGTATTGAAAGAGGGGCGTATATTCTCTCTGCAGTAAACGAAAAAGGAAAAAATATTGAACTTATAGATTTATCAGCGGGTGAAAGACAAATACTAGCAATTAGTATTTTGTGGAGCCTCTCAGAACTATCTAAAACAAGTATTCCAGTCATCATTGATACACCTCTTGGCAGATTAGACTCTAAGCATAGAAATCAACTTATTACTAAATACTTTCCAGTGGCTGGACCTCAAACCATAATTTTAAGCACAGATGAAGAAATCATTGGAAAATACTATCAAACTTTTAAACCCTACATAGGAAAAAAATATCTTTGTTCTGAAAATAAGAAAGAGGCGGGAACAGGAGTTATTAAAGAGGGTTATTTTTAATGCAAACAATGATAGAAAAAGTAAGATTAAGTTATAAAGAAAAGAACTCTATAGCTAAAATGAAAGGTTATACCGGCTTAGATAATTGGAATATTTTTGCAAGATGGGCTTTTTGCTATAGTTTAAGCTTAAATGAAGAAGTTATTTTCACTGAGGATGACAAATTAGATATTGAGATGACTTGGATGGTTTTTGCTGGAAAGAATTTTAAAATATATCAAGATTTATTAGTGCAGGAATGTGAAAGACTCGATCTTGAAGTCACAAAAGCAAATTTATCTAAAGTGCTGAGATTTCATTTAAGAAATGGAATTAATAAAATGTTTGGACAAATTAAAAATCTAGAGGATTTTAGTAATTTAGTATTAGAAAATGGAAGAAATTAATAATTTAAAATCTTTTTATAAGACTGGTTATGATGATATACCAAGAGATTTTCTTCAGCCATGCTTAAGAAATTGTAAAAGATGGAGAAGAGGGACCTTGGGTTTTACTTCAAGTGCTCTAAAAGATTGGGCTGGATCTTTTGTTCATATCTTGCAAGACGTAGAAAAAATTGAAATTCTTGTTGATTTATCACATGTAAATCAAAGAGATGGAATCTTGATGCAAAGTTTAAATCATTGCTCTACTGAAGAAGAAAAAAGAAAAACTTTATTTAAACATGCTGAAAAAGAAATTTTATTGAAAGCATTGAAAATTGATTCTGGTAATCATAATCCAAGAGAATATATTTGGGAACTTCTTCACTATTTGCTTGCAAAAGAAATCTTAGAGATAAGGTTTGCAATAAATACAATTTCTGAAGATAGGGGTATGTACCATCCGAAAGGAGGTTATTTTGAGTTAATAAATGGTGAATTCATTGCTCATGACGGAAGTTTTAATGAATCTGAATCAGGCCATAGGTTCAATAATGAAACGTTTCATGTATTTAAAAAAAATGAAGAAGAAAGAAGATTCAATTATGTTTTTAATAGTGTAAATGAGGACTGGGATGGAACGCCTTATGTAAAAGTAAAGAAACTATCAAGAAAAACACTAAATCTAATTAAAGAAAATGCTCCAAAACAATTCCCTAAAGCCCCAAGAAATACTCCTACTGATGATGACGGTTTAGAGATAATCGAAGATATTATTCCTAAAAATACTCCAGAATTACCAAAAGAATTATGGGGTAAACCTTTTAAAATAAGACCACATCAAGAAAAAGCTATTCAAAAATGGATAGGACAGGATGGAAAAGGGATTTTATGGCACGCAACAGGCTCAGGTAAAACTATTTCTTCTTTGTATGCAATGACAAAAATAGCTTTAGGTACTGAAGATAAATCTTATAAAATTTTATCAATAATCCATGTTCCACTCACTCCGCTTGCAGAACAATGGATGGATGAGTTGAAGAAATTTAATTTAACTGGAGTTCAGTGCTGGGGAGATAGCAACAAATGGAGGAAGACTTTAAATTATGAGCTTGATGTTTTTCAACAAGCCGAAGAACCACACATATTACCAATTGTAGTAATTGATAAGACATTTTTTGGTGAGCATTTTCAAAATAAGTTAAAAGAAATATGTGAACAGTACTCAGAAAGGATGTTGTATATTTGTGATGAGTGTCATAGGTTTGCAAAAAAAGGCCGAACTGAAAAATTACCAGCAAATCCTAAATATGTTTTTGGTCTTTCTGGTACTCCATTCAATTCAGACAATCAAGATAGTGTTGGAGATCAGGAATTAATTAATTACTTTGGAAGCGATTGTGATAAATATGAAATCTCAGATGCTCTTGTGGATGATGTTTTAACTCCATATGATTATTATCAACAACTATGTTACCTGGATGATGAAGAATATTCTGAAATAAAAGACGTTGAGAGAAGTATTGCTCAAGGAGGCTTTGATCAAGATGGTGAGCCAAAAATTGCATCTAGCATTGCTTCTGGGAAGAGAAATAGAATATTAGCAGGCATTAAAGATAAATTACTTAAATTTCGAAAATTATTAGATGATGATGATATTAAAAGTAATAAACAACAGACCTTGGTATTTGTTGGTGAGGGATCATCAGATAATACAGATTCAGGCAAAGAAATAAAGCTGCTGAGTAAATTTGGAAAAATATTAAAAGAAAATAAATGGTCTTGGACTAAATTTACAAGTGATGAGTCTCCTGCGGAAAGAAAGAGCGTAATAGAAGATTTCACTAATTGTGATATTGATGCAATCTTAGCGATGAGAATTCTTGATGAGGGCATAGATTTACCAGGTGTTACAAAGGCATTTCTTTTAGCAAGCACATCCAATAAAAGACAATTTGTTCAAAGAAGAGGTAGAATTTTAAGAAAATCTGAAGGCAAAGATAAGTCAATAATTTATGATTTCATCATTCTGCCCGAGAAAGGTAAAGACTGTGCATTTGTTTCTAGAGAGGTAGATAGGCTTATTGAGATAGGTTGTGATGCAAGAGATGATTCTAAGAAAAAAACAATGAAACTTGTAAATGAAATCATTTCAAGTTATAAAATTAATGATGCAATTTATACAAAAGCCGCACATTTTGTAAATACAGGAGAAAAAAATTAATTGAGTGATTATTTTGAAAATATCGATGAAATCCAAGAAGATTTAATTGACCATTTAATTGAAGAAAATAAGAAAATTGAAGTTCAATCTAGAACTAAAATTAATAAAGCTATACAGGAAATTATAGACGATTTAAGGAAGCGATGACTTTATGAGAATTAAAGCTATAGAAGTTGAAAATTTCAGAGGTTTTCAAGGTTCCCATACTATTGAGTTTTCTACAGAGGACAATGGTGTAAATCTTGTTATTGCAGAAAATGAAGTTGGAAAGTCTACTCTGTTAAATGCAATTCTATGGAGCCTTTATGGGAAATTAGCCGAGAGTTCAAAAGAAAAGGAAAGCATTATTAATAAAGAATATTTAAGAGAATGCAAAAGAAAAAAATCAAAGCCAGAAGCAAACGTTAAATTAAGCTTAGTATCAAAGAAAGACTATAACAATATACTGGACCCAGATTTGTTTGAAGTTAATAGAACTCTTCGAGAAGGCGATCCTTTATCAGGTAAGCTGATAACCTATGTAACTAACGGACATGACGGTAACCACAAAAAAATATCAGACGCGAAAGAATTCATAAATGGCTTTTGTCCTGAGGGCTTATCCGAATATTTTTTCTTTGATGGAGAGGGAATTGGTAAAGTCATAGACAATGAAGAGCGTTTAAGAAAGTCTATTAGAGATTTACAAGGCCTTGATGCAGCAGAACGTGCACTTTCAGATTTAAATGCTTTTCAAAAGAAACGCAATGATCAAGTGACTAAGCAAAACAAACGCAATACTGAACTTATTTCAATTATTGATGATATTGAAGAAACTACAGAAAAATTGAAAGAAGAAAGAGAACAAAAATTAAAAAAAGAAACTGAAAAAAATGAATTAGAAAAGAAAAAAAAATCCAAGCAGGCTTTTATAGGTAATTTAGGAATTGATAAGGTTACTGAACTCACAACTAATATTAAAAATTATGAAGAACAAATAAAAGAATTTAAACGAAGTTTAAAAATATGGGAGGATAAAGATAAACAATTCATTGGCGAACATGCTTTAGCAATAGCTAGCCATAAACATCTTTCTAAATTAATTGTTTTTATTAAAGAAAAAGAAATAACCTCTTCTCTTCCTTCTGGATACGAGGAAGTTTTTGTAAATGGTATTTTGGAAAGTTGCGAATGCATATGCGGAGATAAGCTTAAAAAAAATGATAAGAAATGGAAAAAAATAGAATCTTTACTTGAAACTGCTAAAACTGATAAATTTGATAATGCAATATTCTCAATAAAGTCTGCAAACCAAATATATTTGAAACATATTGCTCAGTTTAATAAGAATCGAATTGAAATTGATACAAGACTGAACCATTTCGATACAGAACTAAAAAAAGCAACAGACAGTTTAATAGAAGATAAAGAAAGTTTAAAAAATACTGATGATAAAAAAATTAAGAAAGTCGCAAAAGAAATTGAAGATATTGATAAAGAACTTTTTAAAATAGCTACAGTATTACCAAAAATAGAAAGGTCAATAAAGGACTATGAAGCGGAACTATCTGAAGATAATAGAAAAAGACGTGAAATAACTGTAGGTGATCAATTTTTAGAGAACGATCAAGCAGAACTGGATTTTATCGAAAAAACAATTTACAAGCTTGAGAAGCTTATAGAAGAAACAGAACTTAATGGAAAAGTACGAATTGCTGAATTGATGAATGAAAAGCTTCAAAGGTTTGGTAGAGGGGCAAATAGATTTGCTTTTAAAGAAAATTCTTACATCCCATTGATTTTTGACGATTTTGGAAAGGAAGAGGATACAAGTACTCATGATGATAGCAATTCCAAAGTAATGACTGGAGGCGGAGGTGTTGTGAAGCAAAATATGTTTTTTGCTACCTCGCTAACAAATTTATCTAGAGAAAGAGCTGACGATGAAACATCTTATCAAATTCCAGGAATTATTTGCCCTATGGTCGCTGATGCACCATTTAGTAACCTTGATGCATCATATACCAACATGTTAAGTGAATTACTAATAGATAGCTCAGAACAGCTCATAGTTTTCATGTATGGTTCTGCTTACTCATCGGGTTTTGAAGAAGCTATAAACTCAACTCAAAATAGAGATAAACTAAAAACTCTACATGTTCTCCATAGAGACTATACCTCACCTAATCAAGGAGAAACCGCTGCTGAAAAGAGAAAAAAAGAAACTCCAATAATGCTTAACAATAAAACCATTAAAACAAGTCATTATGATAAGCCCATAGAAACCAGTTACGTAGTTAAAATGGATATTAAATAGCATCATGGCAAAAAGAATAAATGTTTACAGGCACAAGGATTATGACTCCACTGTAAAGCTTATTAATAACACTGAGATGTTTGAATCGATTGTGCACTTTTTAACTTTCTGTGCTCATTATGGAATGATGAAAAAGAAGACTAAAACAATAGCTCCAAGAGATAGAGGACCAGAGATAAATCTATATACACATACAGACTATCTAAAAGATGTCTACACAATTGCATTAGCTTTCGAGGAGGACGTCTTCATTTTGAATGATAGAGCGGCCTGTGCTCAAATTTTTGAAAATTATCTTAACGGTGGTCTTGCAGAAATACACAATAAAATTACTAGAAACTTATCAAGGGACCCAGACGGGGTCGATACTCTAAAATCTTTGCTTGCGGAGCTAAGAAATAAAATTAAAGATGTCGATGACGAAGAAGATGATACTGTTCCTCTCCCTCAGATTTAATACATTCTAATATTTAATTCCTTGCCAAATCTTCTCAATTAAATAACTTTAAATATTAATCTTCAGGTGGCGGAAGAGGACTTACTTTATTTTTAGAGGCTTCGCTTAACCCTGCTCCTAATTTTTGGAAAGCATCAACTTGATCCTGCAAATTTTTCCATTCTTTTTTCATTACCCTGTTGTGATCAGCATCTTTTGCATCAAGTAGCTCTTTTCTCTCTTTAAGTTTTGCCTGAAAATCTTCCAAATGCTTCATTCCCTCACCAGCTATATAGGCAAACACATTTGCTGTGAGTTCTATATCTTGAGTTGCTACCGCCGTTGCATCATCTCTGAAATTTGTTATTAGGTTTTCTCTTAATATTTCAATCATATCGACCGCTACATCTGAGCGTAAAATTAAAATATTTGATGAATGAGCAAAATAACTTTTCTTTTCATGTACTTTGGGCATGGTATCGGTAACTATCACTCCAATCATTGCATTACTTTTTTCTGTTTCCTTCTTAAGTTTTGGCAGCCATGTTTGAGAGAAAGATTTAGTGCTTTTTCTTTCAATAAGTATTATTCCAATGTTTTTTCCGCCAGGCAGATTAACATGTTGCTCAAGGTCAGCTCCCAGAGCTCCTTTTTTAATATCACGGATAAAGTCTACGGGAAATCTTTCTTTCAAGGCTTCTTTAAGCCTCTCTTCTGCTGCCTCTCCCACTAATTCGACAGCCTGATTTCTATTTAGACGGTCATTCAATTTAGCAATGTCTAATGTGAGCCTATCTTTTTCTATTTTATGTTGAGATTCCTTTCTCTCAATCATTTCTAGATTATCTCTTTTAGTTTTTTCTAATGTTTCATGAAATTGTTGTTGATAATTTTGTTCCATCTCTTTCAAAGCTGCAGCTTGATTTTCTTCTACCTGCTTTTTTACGGCAGCCTCAACCATCGATTCTTGGTCTTTTGCTAATTGTTTTTTTTGTTCTTCCAGCAATTTTTGGGTGTTTTGCTCGGCTTCTTTTTTGGCTTGGTTGATAAGCTGGGCACGAGATTCATTAAGCTCATCTTCTACCTGTTTTTTTACAGCGGCCTCAACCATCGATTCTCGGTCTTTTGCTAATTGTTTTTTTTGTTCTTCAAGCAGTCTTTGAGTCTCAAGTTTTGCCTCTTCTTGTTGCGCTTTTAATGCAGCAGCTTGCTTTTCATGAGCCTGCTGACTTTCTTCAATTTCAAACTCTTTTCCACATTCAGGGCATGTTAATTGCATTGTCATAATTTTTTACCTCAGATAAAGTGATATCATTTTATATTTGCATCAGATAAAGTTTGCATAATTTTAAAATATATAGTTTTATTAAATATACTATTAATATTTTGTAAATCAAATTTACGAAGAAATAAAAAAAATTAAATCATTTGTAACAATTTTCATTTTTATGCGTTTATTTAGTGTGGAATATATTCACCATAAATCATTTAGGAGGACTACTTGACATCAAAAGAGCTTTTATCAGAACTGAAAACAAAATTATACATATCAAAACATGCATTAATCAGAATGCAGCAAAGAGGGATACCACTTGAAGCAATAGCAATTATCTTTAAATTTGGATCAAAGATGATAACCCACCAAGATTATCGATACATATTTAATTCAAAAAAACAAAAGAAGAAAAATAGAGAAATATTTTTTGATAAGACTTTTAAGAAGTTTCAAAAGCAAATTGAAAATACTGCCTTGATAGTTCATCAAAACAACCTTGTAACCGCTTATAGGATTCAAGGTAAAATTTGGAGAAGCTAAATATGAATTTTTTTAGAAAAGATCCCCAACAAGATAAATATTTTGTTGAAATTAGAAACAGCCTTGAATTAGCTTATTGGGTAGCAAGTGATTCAGACAATTTTTTAGAATTCTTTCCAGAACTTCTTAATAGAAATAACCTGAGCATTATTATTGAGAATTCAGAACAATTAAAAAAACTTTTAAATGTTTCAAAAGATAGAATTAGACTTCAACTAACTGGAGACCATAAAGAGTGCGCTCTACTTTTGGAAGGTTATATTCAATCAATGATAAAAGAACTTGATATTAAACAAAGCAATCAAAGAAAAAATGAAAGTGAAGATATTAAATATACAAGGATACTTGATATCGATTCCAATTTTAGAAAAAGTTATTTTAAATACATGTTAG
>MDSV01137714.1_pt1 | contig 15383 bp, 12 predicted proteins | sample 810851 | NCBI WGS metagenome assembly MDSV01 (sample SAMN05326640, study PRJNA326480) | marine metagenome | isolation source: seawater | place: Atlantic Ocean: North East | collected 2012
AATTTTTCCTTTAAGCTCAAGTCCGATTGTAGTTTGCCAATAACCTTGGTACATATTATCTATTTCAGTTTTAATATTTTTTGCTAAACCAAGTATTAAAGCCCATGTTAGTTCAGCAGTCGGATTAATATTTATCTCAGTTCCTGAAACTATAATTCTCCTTTTTTTTGCAGAAGCTAAATCAATTGCATTGTTTTTCATTCCACTTGTTATAATAAATTTTAAATCATTTAAATTATCAATTAAATTTTTTGTTATTGGTGTTCGTTCTCTCATAACCAATAAAGCTTCAAACTCTGACAACTTATCTATTGCATCTGCTTCATCTAAAAATGGCTCGCTAAAAACTTTAAACTCATATTTTCCAGATAGTTTTTTTAAACTTACAAATTCCTGTGAAACATTCTGATAGTCGTCTAAAATTGCAACTTTAAGCATTGATAGTTTTTCTATTTGATAAAAGAATACCTGTTAAAATAAATATTGCTCCTAACATATGGTAAAACATAAATTTTTCATCAAAAATAATCATTGCCATAATTGCACTTAGTACAGGCATAAGATGAAGAAAAACTCCTGATCTATTTGCTCCAATTAATGAAATTCCTTTAATCCAAAAAATAAATGATATAAGTCCAGGAAATAAAACAACATAAGATAATACCATTATAAAACTTTTATCTAGTATAATTCTAAAACCCATCTGATATTCTATAAAGTATATAGGTATTAAAAATATAAAACCAAATGAAATTACAACCTCTAAAAGTGTTAATTGAGACAACTCATGTTTTTTTTTTTTTAACAAAGAAGAATAAGTGGCCCAAGATATCATTCCTATAACCATAGTTATATCCCCTTTGTTAAAATCTAAATTAATTAATATTTGAAAGTTAGCTTTAGTTATAATCAAGATAACTCCAATAAAAGAAAATGAAACACCTAATAATTGAAATATATTAGTTTTTTCAATTTTAAGAATTGATGAAATAAAAATAATCATAACTGGTATTGTTGAAATCATTAACACCCCGCTAATTACTTGTGTAAAATTCAAAGAATAATAAACAATTGAATTAAATATAGTGACACTAGTAATTCCAAGAATTGCATAATATTTATAGTTTTCAAAAATATAATCTTTTTTTTTTAATATTTCTTGAATTGTAAACGGGGCTAAAATTAACCATGCAAAAAGCCATCTATAAAAATTTAATGAAAAAGGAGGTATTTGATAATAACTTGCAAATTTACCCACTACAAAATTACCTGACCAAAATAAAGCAGCTAAAAATAAAAGAATATATGCAAGACTATTTTTATTTGTCACTTAAGCAAACCTAAGTGAATTATATGGTTTTAAATTAAGATTAGTATTTTCATTTGCAATCATTCCAGAAATTATTTTCCCTGATATTGGTCCTAAAGTCCATCCTAAATGATGATGACCAAAACAATAAAAAACGTTTTTATAATTTTTTGACGGACCCATGACTGGTAGAAAATCTGGTAAACTGGGTCTAAACCCTAGCCACTCATCTTCATGCTCTGGTAAATTATTAAGCATATATTTTGCATTATTAATCAAATTTTTGACTCTAGATTTTGATATAGGATTTTTTAAACCTCCAAATTCAACAGTTCCAACTACTCTAAGTCCTTGTTCCATTGGAGTAATTCCAAATCCTCTATTTTGAAATATTACAGGTCTGTTCAAAAGATATTCGCATTCCTTAAAATGAACATGGTAGCCTCTTTCGGTATCTAAAGGAATTTTTTCATCTAGATTTTCAGTAAATTGTTTAGAAAGAGCTCCACAAGCAATTATAATCTTATCAAATATGAAATTCTGTGTCTCTGTTTTAATTATTGGAATTGTGTTGTTAAAATTTATTTTTTTTACCTCTGTTTTTAAAAATTTACCACCTTTTTTTTTAAAAAGTTCATATAATTTTAAAAGAATTTTTTTAGGATTTCTAGTATGTCTTCCATATTTATAATAAACACCTCCATGATAAATAGGATTAATATTTGGCTCAAGATCATGAATCTCTTTAGGCGTAACCACTTGTTGATCAATTCCTAATTGTTTTCTAACATCTATTTCAAGTTCTCTACTTTTTAGATTTTGAGAATTCCAAATATATAATATACCTTTTTTTTCAACTAATCCTCTTATATCTATTTCTTCAAATAATTCATCATAAGCTGGTAGTGCTAAATCTAAAATTTGATGCATGTTTTTTGCTGTATGCATCATTTTTTGTGTTGTACAATTTTTTATAAATTTTAAAAACCACGGTATCATTTTTGGAACATAATTCCATTTAAGTGCAAGTGGTCCAGATGAACTTAAAAGCATAGCAGGAATATCTGTTAAAACATCAGGTCTATTTAATGGCACTGAAGCATATGGCGAAAAATGACCAGCGTTACCATATGATGCTACTGGGCTACCAGGTTCATCTTTATCAAATAAAGTTACATGAAATCCTTTTTTTTGAAGAAATAAAGCATTAGAAATACCCTGGATACCAGCACCCACAATTCCAATTTTTAAATTTTTTTCCATGTAAATTTATATAATTAAAAGTAAAAATTATTCTCGCGACAAATTATACTTATTAACTAATTAATTGTTTTTGATTAATTTTAGCACTCATTACAATAGCAAACCCTATCATTGTTGCCAACATTGAAGATCCTCCATAAGACATGATTGGTAAAGGTGAGCCAACTATTGGTACTAATCCTAAGACCATGCACATATTAACAGAAACATAAAAAAAAATTGAAGATCCATAACCATAACAAAATAATTTTGCAAAAAAACTTCTTGAAATTGCACCTATTCTTAAAACCCTATAAATCAAAATCGCATATATTATTAATAAAAAAACCGAACCTATAAAACCATGCTCTTCAGAAAATAAAGTAAATATAAAATCGGTATGTTTTTCTGGCAAAAATTCTAGATAACTTTGAGTACCTTTCAAAAAACCCTTGCCTGTTAATCCACCCGATCCAACAGCAATTTTTGATTGAATGATCTGATATCCTGCACCAAGAGGATCTCTATCAGGATCAAGAAAAGTGAGAATTCTTAATTTCTGGTAGGGTTTTAAAACTGAAATAACAAAAGGCATTATAATTATTGATGTTAATATTGAATATAAAAAATATTTAATATTTAATCCTGCAAGCCACAAAACAACTAAACCACTTAATCCAATTAATATTGATGTGCCTAAATCAGGTTGACTTAATACAAGCATAATGGGTAAAATTAAAATAGTTAGAGATATTAATATATTTTTGAATGAATTAACTCTGTCTAGTTGAACTCTATGATAATATTTTGCAAAACATAAAATAATAGCAATTTTCATCAATTCTGATGGTTGTAAATTAATGAAATATAAATCAATCCATCTTTGTGAACCAGAAGCTTTAATTCCATACAAAGATGCCCAAATTAAAAAGAGTAAAGTAATAAAATAAAAAATAAAACCAATAGAATGATAAAATTTTATATTTATAAATGATAAAAAAATCATCATTAAAAAAAAAATAGTAAATTTAATAACGTGACTTTTTGTATGATATAGAACTTCACCTCCATCAGTTGAGTACATTGAAAATGTGCTTATTACTCCAAGTAGTAAAATACAAAAAATTAATATATAGTCTAAATTCTTAAGATTTTGGACAATAGTTCTTTGTTCATTAAATGAAGTATTTTTGTAAATCATGTTTTTAAATATTCTTGTTTTCTAATTTTTTCACGTATTTCATGTCTGTCTATAATCAACTTAAATAATTTTTTAGCCAACGGGGCAGCAACTGAACTTCCAGATCCTCCATGTTCAACAATTATACTAACTGAATATCTGGGTTTTTTATAAGGACCAAAGGCAATATACAAAGCATGGTCCCTGAACTCGTATGGTATCTCGGATGTTTTTAAATCAAGTTCTCTTTCTCGCTCGGTTATTCTTTTGACTTGAGCAGTTCCAGTTTTTCCAGCAAACTGATATTTTATATCTTCAATTCTAGATGAAAAAGAAGTTCCTCTAATTTCATTTGTTGAACTAAACATAGCTTCTAACACAATTTCAATATTCTTTGAATTTTTGAATAAAGATGTATATTTTTTTTCATTAATAATATTTAAAAACTTCTCACCTGCCTCAGCAAGTTGATTTGTTTCTTTATCTTTTTCAATTAAACTATTTTGTTGAATTATTTTTTTTATATCTTCATAACTATCTTGGTTTTTATCAAACGTAATTTTTGGATAAATCTTGTATCCTCCATTAGCTAATTGAGCGGTCATTAAACATAATTGTAGAGGAGTCACTTGAATGTATCCTTGACCAATACCTGTAATTAAAGTTTCCCCTAAAACCCAACCTTTACCTATATTATTCTTTTTCCATTTTGTATTTGGTATCAATCCTTTTTTTTCATTACCAAAAATATTTTCTAAAACTTTATTACCTAATCCAAATTTATAAGCAGTTTCACTTAATCTATCTACACCTAGCTTCCTTGCAACTTCGTAAAAGTAAACATCGCAAGATTGTTTTATAGCGTTATTTAAATTTACTACACCATGTCCCTTATCTTTCCAGCAGTGATAAGTTTGGCCGTACATTTCTATTTTACCAGAACATTTTACTTTAAAGTTTGGTGAAATTACCTCATTTTCTAAAGCTGATAATGCAACAATAGGCTTAATAGTTGATCCAGGTGAATATAATCCTGACAAAGTTTTATTAACTAAAGGTTTTAGTGGATCATTTCTTATTAATTGCCAATCATCTTGGCTGATCCCAAATAAAAATAAATTAGGGTCAAATGAGGGCGAAGAATGCATAGCCACAATTTCTCCTGTGTAAATATCCATAACACTAATTGAGCCCGCACGATCTCTCAGTAATTCATTACAAAGTTTTTGGATTTCTGTATCAATTGTAAGCTTAATCGTTTTTCCTTTGATTCCTTCTTGAAAATCAATTTGATTAATTCTTTTACCATAAGCATTTACCTCATATCTTTGGATACCATTTGTACCTATTAGATCATTCTCAAAAGTTTTTTCTAAACCTATTTTTCCTACTCTTAAACCTGGAACATGGCTTTTTTTTATAATTTCATTTTTCAAAATATCATCCTCACTTGCTTGGCTTACATAACCTATTATATGAGTATAATTTTCCTTAAATGGGTAATCTCTTGATACAGATAAAACTGGCTTGGCACCAACTAGTTCATGTAAAAAATAGTTAATTTTTGTAAATTGATCCCAAGTTAAATTTTCTGAAATAATCAAAGTTTCCCATGGTTTTTGACTGTTCTTTTTTTTTATTATCTTTGTAAACTCACTGTTAGTTAATTCTAAAATATCTTTCAATCTAAGCATCAAAAACTTAAAGTCCTCAACTTGTTCTGGTACAACATGTAATTGGTAAACTTTTAGATTTCCCGCTACAACATTTCCGAAATAATCCCTAAATTCACCTCTTGTTGGAGGAAGCTTCCACTCTCTCAAACGATTTTTATCAGAAAGAGTTAAATATTTTTTATTCTCATTTATTTGTAATGAAAATAATCTAGCTACTATGCCTGTAAAAACAATAATTTTTGCGGCAGAAATAATAAACATCCTTCTATTAATTTTATGAAGCTTTCTTACTCCAGTATCTCCACTAAGCATTTGACTTTCCTATTATAATTTTTTCATATAATCCGAATAGATAAGAAAAAATAAGATAAAATAAAAATGTAAAAGTTATATTTATTAAAAAATGAAAAAATTCTATTTCAAATAAAAAAATTAAATTTAATAAAATAAATGATATAGAGTTAACAACTAGAATTGTAATTAAAAAGAAAAACCAATCTTTCATTAAACTTGGTCTTAAGGTTATATTTCTTAAGTATGCAGCAAAACCACATATTAATAAATATAATAAGCTGCTTATACCTAAAGGAGTACCGACTACTACATCGTTTATAAGTCCTGCTATAAAAATAAGACCATATCCTAAGCTTTTACTTTTTTTTAAACTCCAATAAAAAACTAAAATATAATTAAAGTTAAATGAAAAATATTCTAAACCAGTAAAATTAAAATCAAACTCGTTTAAAACTGATATAAAGAGTAATATAACTGGTAATAAAGACGCAATTCTTTTAAAAAAATTAATACTGTTTATATTTGTCATTTGTTTACTTCTTTTTCGAAAGATAGAATTTTCACAAATCGTAACTGAGAAAAATCAGAAAAAAAATTTACTTTCTTTAGAAATATATCGTCAGTAGCTTCTATTTTTCCTATTGGTATACCTGCTTTAAAAAGATTTCCAGATCCAGACGTATAAACTATACTTTCGGCTTTGATTTTATAGTCTTTTTGTTGATATTGTATTATTCCATCATCTTTACCTGTACCTGAAAGAATTGATTGAGTTCCACCTGGCTCAATTGAAACTGGGATTTTACTGTTAAGGTCACTTAATAACAGTGCCCTTGAAGATAAATAATTTACCTCAACTATTTTACCTATTAAGTAAACCCCATCCAAAACTACCATTCCCATCTTAATATTGTCTTTGCTTCCCTTATTAACAACAACTGATCTTAAAAATGGGCTTTGTTTATCTATTATTATTTTTGCAAATATCTCATTAGTTTCTACTTGAAAGTCATCAACAATCTTTTTTAACCTATTATTTTCGGAAATTATAAAATCACTTAAAGATCTTTGTGATTTAATTATTTCTAATTCGGTCTTAACCTCTCTGTAGTTATTATAAAGATCTATATGATCTTTAATAATTAAGTATGTTTTTTTAATATAATTTTCTGGAACAGAAACAATAAAAGAAGACCTATAAACAACTTCATTTATAACAATTTTAGTATAATTAATAACCTTAAAATTAAAGCCACTTAAAATAATAAATAAAATCGCAAAAAATATTAGTCCTATTAATGAAAATCTCTGCTGAGTACCTTTTTTTAAAAAAGCAGAACGAATTGCAATTACAAAATCGTCTCTGCTTGTTTCCATTATTTTTAATATTCAGAGAGCACAGTAGAAAATGTTTCCTCTTGATCTAAAGCTTTTCCAGTTCCTATCGCAACACAAGCTAATGGATCATCAGCAATATGCACAGGCAAACCTGTTTCTTTAGAAAATCTTTTATCAATATTTTTCAATAATGCTCCACCTCCAGTTAATGTTAATCCCATATCTACTAAGTCAGCAGACAACTCAGGAGGAGTGTTCTCTAAAGCATCTTTAACTCCATTTACCATTTGCTTAAGAATTTCATTTAAAGCTTCTGCTGTATCTTCCTCTGTAATATTTACTTCTTTTGGAGTTCCAGATCTCAAGTCTCTACCTTTAACTGGATAAGTATTACTGTTACTAGGAATTGCTGTTCCTATTTCTTTTTTAATTTTTTCTGCTGTACTATCCCCAATCATCAAATTATATTCTTTTCTCATATAATCAGCTAGCGCTGAGTCCATTGCATCTCCTGCAACTCTTAATGATCTAGAGTAAACTACTCCTCCTAAAGACATAACTGCAATTTCAGTTGTACCTCCTCCTATATCTACAACCATAGAACCAGTGGCTTCAGAAATAGGTAGACCTGCACCAATAGCGGCAGCTATCGGCTCTTCGATTAGTTGTACTCTTCTAGCTCCAGCAGCTAATGCACTGTCTTGAATTGCCTTTCTCTCTACTGGTGTTGATCCAGTTGGAACACAAATTAAAATTCTTGGATTAGCAAAAGTACTATTTTTGTGAACTTTTTTAATAAAATGTTTAATCATTTCCTCAGTCACAATAAAATCTGCTATTACACCATCTCTCAATGGTCTTATTGCACTAATATTTCCAGGAGTCCTACCTAACATTGTTTTTGCTTCATCTCCGACTGCAAGTACAGTTTTTTTTCCTAAATTTTCTACAATAGCAACAACTGATGGCTCATTAAGCACAACTCCCTGTCCTTTTAACACTACAAGAGTATTTGCCGTTCCAAGGTCTATTGCCATATCTTGACTCCAAATTTTTGTTAAACCATCTAGCCACTTCATATTAAATACCTTTCATTTTTTGAGTTTCATACTCCATTGGAGCTGTTTTTTCTCTTTTAATTATCATTTTATTTAATGCTGCTAAATATGCATTGGCAGAAGCAACCATAGTATCAGTATCAGCAGCTTGACCAACTGTTGTTTTTCCTTTTTCTTCAATTCTTACACTTACAGTTGCCTGAGCGTCAGTTCCTTCTGTTACCGCATGTACTTGATATAACTGTAAATTTACATCATGTGGATACAATTTTTTGATACACTTAAATGTAGCATCAACAGGTCCATCACCAATTTCTGAGGTTTGTTTAATTTCACCATAAACATCTAACGTCATTTCAGCTCTTTGTGGTTCTCCTGTACCAGCAAAAACTTTTAATGACTTTAAATTAATTATATTTTTTTCATGAACTAAGCTATCATCAACTAAAGCAGCAATATCTTCATCATATACAATTTTTTTTTTATCAGCTAAAATTTTAAATTTCCCAAATGCAGCCTGAATTATATCATCTGTTACATCTGCATAACCAAGGTCTGTTAATTTTTCTTTAAATGCATGTCTTCCAGAGTGTTTGCCCATAACTAAAGAAGTTTGCTTTACCCCAACACTTTCTGGAGTCATTATTTCATAAGTATTTCTATTTTTAAGCATTCCATCTTGATGAATTCCTGCCTCATGAGCAAAGGCATTTTTTCCTACAATTGCTTTATTAAACTGCACTGGAAAAGTTGCGCTTGAAACTACTTTTGATGCTTTGCTTAATAATTCTGTTTTAATTCCAGTTGAGTAAGGCATTAAATCATTTCTTGTTTTAATTGCCATAACTATTTCCTCAAGAGCAGCATTACCTGCTCTTTCTCCAATTCCATTAATTGTACACTCCACTTGTCTAGCTCCAGCTTGTACGCCAGCTAAAGAATTTGCAACTGCTAAACCTAAATCGTTATGGCAATGTACTGACAAAATTGCTTTATCAATGTTTGGAACTTTATTTTTTAATGCTGTAATAATTTTAGTAAATTCTGATGGCACAGTATATCCAACTGTATCTGGAATATTAATTGTTCTGGCACCACAGCTAATTGCTAGTTCAACAGTTTTACACATATAGTCCATATCTGTACGCGTACCATCTTCACAAGACCATTCTACATCATCAGTAAAATTTCTAGCGTAAGTAACATGCTCTTTTATACTTTCATAAACTTGCTCGGGTGACTTATTTAATTTGTACTTCATATGAAGTGGGCTTGTAGAAATAAATGTATGTATTCTAAATCTTGATGCAGATTTTAATGCTTCATGACATGCATCTATATCTTTTTTTGAATGTCTTGAAAGACCTGCTGGTATAGAGTTTTTTAAAATTTTACTTATTGCTGTAACTGCTTCAAAATCTCCAGGTGAAGCTATAGGAAATCCTGCCTCTATTATATCAATTCCCATTTCATCAAATATTCTTGATATTTGAATTTTTTCCTCAAGACTCATAGATGCACCAGGAGACTGTTCACCATCTCTCATAGTTGTATCAAATAAAAGTACTCTATTTTTTTCGCTCATAACTATTTTTTTTTAGAAGAAATATAATACAATCTATAATAGAGAATGCAAAATAATTTGAAGAATTTTATTAATATTTAGTTCGTTTTGGGTCTAGGTTATTTTTTAGTTATAAATTGACTCAATTTTAGGCATTAAATTCAAAAGCTCTTTTGTATATTCATGTGATGGGTTATTAAATAAATCTTCTGTTTTGGAAACTTCACATAACTTTCCATTACGTAGCACTCCAATTCTATCACACATTTGTCTTACTACTGGTAAATCATGGCTAATAAATAGTATAGTCAAATTTAATTGTTCTTGAAGATCTTTTACTAAATTTAAAATTTGAGCCTGAATGCTAACATCTAAAGCAGAAGTAGGTTCATCACACACTAATAATCTTGGTTGAGTTGCAAGTGCTCTAGCAATTGATATTCGTTGTCTTTGACCACCTGAAAATTCGTGCGGATATCTTTCAGCAGATCTTTGTGTTAATTCAACTGACTCAAGTAAATCATATATGTAATTATTTAAATCTTTTATATTAATTGATGGATTATGGAGTTTTATAGGTTCAGAAATTATATCTTTAACTTTTAACCTACTATTTAGAGAAGAGTATGGATCTTGAAATATCATTTGAATTTGTTTTCTAAATTTCATCATTTCTTTATTTTTCTTAATTTTTGTTATACAGACATTATCAAAATCAATATCACCAGAACTTGGACTAAATAAATTAACTATCATCTTAGCTATGGTTGATTTACCGCTTCCACTTTCTCCTACTAATCCAAAAGATTCTCCTTCTTTAATATTAAACGATACATCATCAACAGCCATTACTTTATTTTTAGAATTTTCTGTAAAAAAACTATCATCAAAAGTTTTGCTTAAATTTTTAACTTTAATCAAATCTTGATCTGCTATTTTTTTCTTTGTCCATCTATTCAAGATTTTTATATTTGTTTCTTTCTGATTTTTATTTTCATGATCAATTATTTTAAATCTTCTAATTTTTTTATTTGTTGGTGGTACAGAGCTAACAAGACTTTTTGTATAAATTTTTTTTGGTTTTGTTAATATTTCTTTAGTAGGTCCAATCTCAACTAACTCGCCATTTTTCATTACCGCTACTCTATCTGTTGTTTCTGCAATAACTCCCATATCATGAGTAATCAATATTACTGCTAAATTTCTTTCTTTTGTTAATCTTTTAATTAAATCTAAAATTTGTGATTGAATTGACACATCTAAAGCAGTTGTAGGCTCATCAGCAATAAGAAGTTCAGGCTCACAACAAAGTGCAAGAGAAATAACTACTCTTTGTCTCATTCCACCTGAAAATTGATGTGGATAATTATCAAATCTACTTTCAGCATCTTTTATTCCAACTTCTTTTAATAAATTGATAGCTTTATTTTTTGCCTGATCTTTTGTTAATTTTATGTGAGTTTGGATTGTTTCAATTAATTGTTCTCCTATAGTAAATATTGGGTTTAAAGATGTTTGAGGGTCTTGAAAAATTAAACCAACTTTTTTACCTCTATATTTTTCTATATTTTCCGGATTTTCATGAATATTTAAATCGCCTAAAAATATTGACCCATTTGAAACTTTCCCTGGTTCATCAATCAAATTTATAATTGCATTCCCAATTGTACTTTTACCTGAACCGGACTCCCCAACTAAACCTAAGATATCGCCTTTATTTACCTGTATATTTACATGTTTTGCAGCATGGACTGTTTCTCTTCTCATTTTATATTCAACGCTAAGGTTTTGTATTTTTAAAAAGCTCATTAATTTAATTTTGGATTTAGAGTATCTCTCATCCAATCTCCTAATAAATTTATTGAAAATGCTAATAAAACTAAAAAAATTGCTGGAAAGAAAGTTATCCACCACTCTCCTGAAAATAAAAAATCATTTCCGATTCTAATTAACGTTCCTAACGATGGTGTTGTTGGCGGTACGCCAACTCCCAAAAAACTTAAAGTTGATTCAGCTATGATTGCAAGTGCAAGACCAATTGTTCCTATCACTAAAATGGGTCTCATAATATTTGGTAATATATGTTTAAACATAATAAGAATATTTGAAACACCAATAATTTTTGAAGCAGAAACATAATCTTTATTTTTTTCAACTAAAGTTGCTGCCCGTGATACTCTTGCAAATTGAGGCCATTCGGAAATACCAATTGCAAAAATTAGTACATAAATTGCCATTTCATCATGGAGCTCTCTCGAAATAATTCCTCTTGCAATTCCATCGACAAGGAGCGCCATTAAAATACTTGGAACCGTTAATTGTACATCAGTTAATCGCATGACTACCATTTCATATTTGCCACCAAAGTAACCTGCCGTTAATCCCAGTGACACACCTAATACTAAACTAAATATAATTGCAGAAAAACCGACAATTAGTGAAATCCTTGATCCATAAAGAATTGTCGACAACATATCTCTACCTTGACCATCTGTTCCAAGAATAAATTTTGCTACTCCATCTTCAGTCCATGATGGTGGTGTAAAAGCTTCCATTAATGATAATGACGATGGATCAAATGGATTATATGGAACTACAAATTCTACAAAAAAAGAGCAAAAGAAAATAATGAACAAAATTATAGCTGAAATTATAGCTGTAGGTGATTTTATGAAACTATAATATACATCGCTGTCTATAATTCTATTTAACAATGTTATTTTTTTATTATCCACTTACTACCTCTGCTTTAACTCTAATTCTTGGGTCAATGAAGTAATATAAAATATCAACTATAAAATTTATCATTACGAATACAAAAGCTATAAATACTAAGTAAGCAGACATAATTGGTATATCTACAAATTGAACAGCCTGAATAAATAAAAATCCCATACCAGGCCATTGAAAAACTGTTTCTGTAATTATCGAAAACGCAATTAAAGTACCTATATTTATCCCAGCTATTGTGATCACTGGGATTAGCCCATTTTTCAGAGCATGTTTATAATGAATACTTTTTTCATTAATTCCTCTTGCTCTTGCAAACTTAATGTAATCTGTTTGTAATATTTCCATCATTTCTGCTCTAACTAGTCTAATTATGTAAGTCATTTGAAATAAACTAAGAGTTACTGAGGGAAGAATTATAGCTTTTAAGCCAGACAAAGTTAAAAAACCTGTTGACCAATAACCTAAGCTAACAACCTCTCCTCTGCCAAAAGATGGTAGTACTCCTAAAATTACGGCAAATAGATATATAAAAAGAATACCAATAACAAATGTTGGTAAAGATACTCCTAGAAGCGAGATGGCCAATATACTATCGCTTATAAAACCTTTTCTGTTAATTCCTGTATAAACACCTAATAAAGTGCCTGATACTAATGCTATTAAAGCTGATATTAAAACTAATTCTATTGTTGCAGGCAACCTCTCAGAAATTAAATCTGAAACTGGTCTTCTTAATTGGTAAGATATACCAAATTCACCTTTTGAGGCATTTACTATAAACCTTGAAAATTGGATATGTATAGGGTCTGTTAATCCTAAAGTATCCCTAAGTTCTGCCCTTTCTTCATCTGAAGTTTCCTCTCCAACCATATTATTGATCGGATCCCCGACAAAATTAAATAATGAAAAAGAAACAAATGCAACTACCAGCATTACCATTGCTGATTGAAACAGACGTTTAAAAAAATATTTAATCAATTTTTGAAAAGTTAGTTTACAAGCCCTTTGGTAAGGGCTTGTAAAAAATTAATTTATTTTACACTAGAAAAACGGAATAATGGCTCATTATTCGGTCTAATAGGCACATTAACATTTGTTTTAGATGCCCAAGAAATTACTTGGTGATGCAAAGGAAGATAAGAAATATCATCTCTTACAATTTTCCAAGCATTTGCAATTGCAGCATTTCTTTTATCTAAATCGACTTCACCTTCCATTACTCTAATTGCAGCATCAACATCAGCATTGCTAAAGTTAACTTTGTTCCAGCTTGCACCAGATTCATATAGATAGTGGAAAACATAGTGGCTGTCTAAAGTAGGAACACCCCAACCAAGCATATAAAAGTCTCCTTGGTTATCTTTTAGTTCTTTGAAGTGTTTACTTTTAGTTTGGGCAAACAAGTTTACGTTAACACCTATTTTTCCAAACATTCCAACAACAGCTGTGCAAATTGCTTCATCGTTTACATATCTATCATTTGGACATCTTAACTCAACATCAAAACCATCTGGATATCCTGCATCAGCTAATAGTTTTTTTGCGGCATCCACATCATAAGGTAATCTTTCATCAAGAGCCTTTGTATAACCTGTAACACCTGGAAAAGTTATAATTCCCGCAGGTTCACTTAAACCTCTCATAACTTTTTTCTTGATAGCTTCTATATCAATTGCTTGATAAAGAGCTTGTCTCACCTTTTTTTTCTTAAAAGGATTATCTCCAGTATTACCTGTTCTTAACTTATCAGCAGCCTGGTCCATCCCAAGAAAAATAGTACGCATCTGAGGAGTGCTTTCTACTTTATGTCCAGAAGAAGCTGATATTCTTGCTAAATCCTGAACAGGAGCATCTGTAACAATATCTATTTCTCCAGATAATAACGCAGCAACTCTAGTTGCAGCATTCTTAATCGGCAGTAATTGAATTTGAGTTATATTATGCTCAACATTTCCCCACCATTTACTATTTTTTTTAAAAACAGTTTTTGTATTTGGTTCTCTTAAAGTTATTTTAAAAGGACCTGTTCCCATAGCATTAGTTGCAGAATATGTTTCTTGTCCTGCGTCCCAATTTTGAGGAGCAATTACAAAATTATCATGTGACCATTTTTTTGACATTATGAATATATTTGACAATTGATTCAAAAGAATTGGATTTGGTTTACTTGTTTTTATTTGAACTGTATATTTGTCAATAGCTTTAACTCCTGAAATCGTACTTATATATTCTTTAAAGTCCGATGTTCTTTGCTTAGCTCTTAATATACTAAAAACAACATCCTCTGATGTCATTGGTTGTCCATTAGAAAACTGAACATCTTCTCTTAAGAAGAAATACCAAGTATTTGGATCTACAGCTTTCCATTTTGTTGCTAATTGAGGTCCTATGGACATATCTAAACCTCTAGTAACAAGAGCTTCATAAACTTGTCTTGAAACTTGAGTTGTAGGACCTTCATTTTGTGCATGAGGATCAAGTGTTAAACTATCTCCTTGCATTGACCATTTTATCATTTTTGCTGTAGCGTTATTTGAAGCAAATATAATTAAAGCAGCCACTAAAAACTTAATACAGTTTTTGAACTTCATTTCATCCCTCCTAATTATTTTTTTGAAAAGTATAGGTTAATTAATTTCACTTTTATAGTGATTATTTCATAATAAAATTAACTTTTATCGCTATCTACTAATTTTTTTTTACTAATCCAAGGCATCATAGCTCTTAATTCAGCGCCAACTTTTTCAACAGAATGCTCCGCTAAATCTTTTCTAGTTTTTAAGAAATTTTTTTGCCCATTTTTACACTCATCCATCCATTCTTTTGTAAACTTGCCAGATTGAATGTCATCCAATACTTCTTTCATCCTTTTTTTTGTTTCCTCTTTTTTTACAATTCTTGGTCCAGAAACATACTCTCCATATTCAGCTGTATTTGAAATTGAATAATTCATATTAGCAATTCCACCTTCATAAATTAAATCAACAAT
>MDSV01239727.1_pt1 | contig 15383 bp, 13 predicted proteins | sample 810851 | NCBI WGS metagenome assembly MDSV01 (sample SAMN05326640, study PRJNA326480) | marine metagenome | isolation source: seawater | place: Atlantic Ocean: North East | collected 2012
AAAATTACGACAATGGCAAAAACAAACAAAAAAACAGCTATAAATGAAGAAAAAAATTTTGAATTCCAAGCAGAGGTATCACGATTACTCGACATTGTTACCAATGCGCTTTACTCAAACAAAGACGTGTTCTTACGGGAATTAATATCGAACGCTTCTGATGCTTGCGATCGCTTGCGCTATGAAGCGCTTACAAATACAAAGCTTTCAAATAATGCTGATTTTTCTATTCATATAAAAACAAGTGTTGAAAACAACACCTTAACTATTACTGATAATGGTATCGGTATGAACCGTGATGAGCTTATTGCTAATCTGGGTACGATCGCCAGCTCTGGCACCGCCAAAATGATGGAACAAATCAAAGCCGCTAAAGGTGATTTAAGTCTCATTGGTCAATTTGGTGTTGGGTTTTATGCCAGCTTCATGGTTGCTGATAAGGTAGATGTCCTAACTAAAAAAGCTGGTGAGAAAGACGCTCTACTATGGTCCTCTGATGGACAATCAGGTTACAGCATTCAACCCGCTACGAAAGAAGAGCATGGTACGATCATCACGCTGCATCTAAAAAAAGACAGCCGCACTTATTTAGAAGAAGAAATTCTGCGACGTATCATTGAAACTTATTCCGAGCATGTTTCTATTCCTGTCTTTATGAACAAAGACGAGCAAGCCGTTAATGAGGGTGGTGCTTTATGGACACAACCAAAATCAAACATAACCAAAGAGCAATATACTGAATTTTATCAAAGTGTTACACATGGATTTGACCAACCAGCCTTAACATCACATTGGAAGGCTGAGGGGATTATCGAATATACAGCCCTACTCTTTTTACCGTCTATGCGACCATTTGATCTATACGATCCATCACGTGCTCACCATGTAAAGTTGTACGTTAAGCGTGTATTTATTACAGATGATTGCGAAGGCTTAGTTTACCCATGGCTACGTTTTGTCAGAGGGGTCATAGATTCAAGCGATCTGCCGTTAAATATTAGCCGTGAAATGCTACAGACCAATCCTGTTGTCAGTAAAATTCGCCAAGGCATCACAAAACGCATTCTATCTGATCTTACAAAACTAGCCGATAAAGAACCAGAGACATTTAACACAGCATGGGAAACATTCGGTGCCGTTATAAAAGAAGGCCTTTATGATGCCGTTGAACATAGAGAAGCCATTTTAAATCTTTGTCGTTTTAAATCGACAGATGATCTCGACAATACGATCAGCCTAAAACAGTACAAAGAAAAAATGCCCGAGAATCAGAAAGATATCTATTACATTTCTGGAGATTCTATTGCCAGCGTAAAAAATGCGCCACAATTAGAAGGCTTCAAAGCACGAGGTATTAATGTTCTGTTTATGACAGACACCGTTGATGAGTTTTGGCTACAACATAATCTAAGCTATGATGGTTTAAACTTTAAATCTGTAACGCGAGCGGGCGCTGATCTTGAAAACCTTGGGACAGCAGAAGATAAAAGCGAAGAAAAAACAAAAACAGACGACAAAGAATTTGATGTTCTTTTAGCTAAGTTACAGCAAGTACTTGTCAATGATGTGCACAGCGTAACCTTATCCAAACGCTTGCAAGATAGCCCTGTATGTTTTGTCGCAAGAGAAGGTCAAGCCGACTTCCAAATGGAAAAAGTCATGAAAATTCAGCAAAAAGTAGATTTACACAATAATCCAATTTTGGAAATAAATCCAAAACACCCATTAATTAAATCTCTAGCAGAGCAAGGTGATAAGGTGGATGAAGATAGCCTTTGGTTACTCTTTGACCAAGCCCGTATCTTACAAGGCCAAGCCCCAAAAGATCCGACAGCTTTTACTAAGCGTCTAAATAAGCTAATGGGTAGCTAGAAAACTACTCCGTCCACCACGCCTCTAGGACGGGGCCATAAACAGGGGTGGTTTGCGGGTGTTTAATATTCTTTTTATAGGTGATACCGTCAAAGCCTTTGTAAAATAGCGGAATAATGTAAAAGTTTTTGATAACTTCTCGATCTAGTATATGTGCAGCATTCACTAGCATCGAACGGTCTTTCGCTAAGCCCATAATTTGGATTGCCTTATCAATTTTTACATTTTTAACGCCTGCATAATTACGGGTGCCTTGGGCATCCGCAGCTTTTGAACCCCAGTAAATCGCTTGCTCATTCCCTGGGGATAATGAGTTGATCCAGCGGTAGAAAACCATGTCATACGAAAAATCATTTAAACGACCAAGGAATTGTGCTGAATCAACTGTTCTGACAGTCACTTTGACACCGAGTTTTTCTAAATTACGACTATATGTCAGCGCAATCTTTTCATCATTCGGATCATTTACAAGCAATTCAAAAGCAAAAGACTTATCCTCTTTCATAAGGACACCGTCTTTTACTTCCCAGCCAGCTTGCTTAAATAAATCCGCTGCCTCACGCAATCTTTTGCGCTCGGGCTTTGCCAAAATCGCATCAAGTGGGTTATCCGTAGCGGCGAGTTCAGAATTAGCAAAAACCGAGGTAATCGGCTTATATTGCCCTTGGAATAACGTCTTATTAATCCAGTCATAAGGAAAAGCCATATACAACGCTTTCCTAACATTCACATCTTCAAAAACAGGTTTTCTGGTGTTAAAGATTAGCGCATTCAGTTGCTCTGGCCGACCGTGTTCAAATTTTCCTTTTTCAAGATCTTTACCATAGCCTTCTACCCAGCGACGAATGTTACTTTCACGCCATAGATCAATGTCACCTGTTTTAAGCGCTTGGAAAGCTACCGTTTCATCACGGTAGTAATCAAAAACCAATGTGTCGAAATTATACTGATATTTGTTGATCGGTAGGTCTTTTGCCCAATAGTCTTTAACACGTTCATACGTAATTTGACGTCCCGCATCCACTGAAGAAATTTTATAAGGGCCGCTGCCTAATGGCGCATCCAATGTTGTTGCGCCGAAATCTTTATCTTTCCAATAATGTTTAGGCACTACACGCATAAGCGACAAAATCATGGCTGTTTCACGATCATATCCTTCACCAAAAACGAAACGAATACGGGTTGGACTTTGAATATCAACTTGCTTTACAAGACCATATACTTGCCGTGTAACAGGTTTACCGTACTTTTTATGCATTTCAAAACTATAAGCAACATCAGCCGTAGTGATTGCTATGCCATCATGGAATTTAGCCTTAGGATTAAGAATATACGTGATCTCGGAACGGTCTTCTGGCCAAATAACTTTTTCTGCGACCAATCCGTAAAGCGAGAATGGTTCATCCCAAACACGTGCCATAAGCGGATCATATAAACCGTCTAACCCAGCGGCTTTATTACCTTTAATATTAAAAGGATTCAGCGTATCGAATGTACCAATTTGTGATTGTTTTAATATCCCACCTTTTTTAGCCTGTGGACTCACATAGTCTAAATATTGGAAATCAGCCGCATAATGCGGTGCCCCATGCATCGCAATGCCATGTACCGCTTCTTGTGCTTGCACAGGATTGGCTATTAATAAAAATCCAGCAATCCACCACAATAAAAACATTTTTACCCTAGAAGCTTTTTATATGCATGCTCTGGACGTGGCCCCATATGAGAGATTACTTCCGCCGCCGCCAAACAACCTAAGCGACCACATTCTGCTAGAGGCATACCTTCGGTTAAGCCGTACAAAAAGCCTGCAGCAAATTGATCGCCTGCGCCTGTTGTATCAACGACTTTATCAACCTGTGCCGCAGGTACATCAATACGTTCATTCTTGGACAAAATCGTTGCCCCTTTTGGTCCCTGTGTTACCACCACAAGATCACAAAGGCTTTGCGCCGTAGCCATAGCCTCTTCTAAATCATCTGTTTCGAATAATGCACAAAGCTCATTCGTATTAGCAAAAACGATATCAGTATCTTTAGAAACCAGATCCATAAATTCTTGACGGTGACGCTCTACACAGAATGTATCTGATAAAGTAAGGGCTACTTTACGGCTTTTAGCCCGTGCAAAATGCGCCGCTTTTCTAAAAGCTTTCTTGGCTGGGTCTTTATCAAATAAATAACCTTCCATATAAAGGATCTGTCCTTCGGCAATTATTGATGCATCTACATCGCTTTCAGAGAATTCTGTAGACGCCCCTAAATATGTGTTCATTGAACGCTGCGCATCTGGTGTGACAAAAATATAACAGCATGCTGTAGAAGGCCCATGACGCAATGGTGCCGTATCAAAATCTATGCCTTGACTGCGCATATCACGGATAAATGTATCACCTAATTTGTCTTCAGCCACCTTACCAACAAAAGCTCCCTTACCGCCAAATGAGCCGAAACCCGCCAAGGTGTTAGCGGCAGAACCACCAGACGCTTCAACAGAAGTTTCCATTTTTTTATAGAGATCAACAGCACGTTTTTCATCAATCAAGGTCATGCCGCCCTTAGCAATTTTTTCAGACACCAAGAACGAATCATCAGCATAGGCCAATACATCTACAATCGCATTTCCTAAAGCTACGACACCATATCTACAATCATCACTCATTTGCTCTTAAATCCTTTTTACGCCTTTGCTTGCTTTTTTCTTAGCTTAAGATATTTTGATCTCATGGCAAGTAAAGTTTCCCTCTCCATCCCAGAAAAAATAAGTCTAGCAGCGCTAAAACTGGCGAACCAAAAACCTTGGTCAGAGGTCTCCTTACAAGATTTAGCCGATACTGCTCAAATGCCGCTAACTGAACTTTACGACTATGTACAAGATAAAACTGACATTCTGGTTATTCTAGGGCGTTACACAGACCGTAAAACATTAGCAGCTCTTTCCAAACCAGAGATGGCAGATAGCCCTAAAGATCGTCTGTTTGAAGTCTTTATGGAACGCTTTGATATTCTAAACAATGATCGGCCGGCATGGATATCCATTCTTAACAGTCTAAAAACAGACCCTAAAGCAGCTCTTTTGTCACTACCCCACCTCAAGCACTCAATGGTTTGGATGATGGAAGCTGCAGGCGTTTCCTCGAACGGGTTACGAGGCGCAGGACAAATCCTCACGCTGTCCGTTCTTTATGCAGAAGTTACTTGGCAATGGTTAAAAGACGAGAGCGAAGATATGTCTAAAACCATGGCCGCCCTTGATAAAGCCTTAACCAGATACGAGAAAATATGCCGCACCTTTTGATTGAATTTTCAGAGAATTTAGAAGCAGCGATTGATATCCAAGACCTGCTGGAAACGCTTCATGCCGAATTTGCTGTCATAGGCAAAGATGCTGGCGTAGAGCTTGATCGCATTAAAAGCCGAGCCACTTGCTTTAATTACTACGCTGTGGGTGAAAAAGGCAAAGACGGCTATATGTTTCATATCACACTGCTTCTGTTATCAGGTCGCACAGATGAGGCTAAAAAACGCATTGGTGGTCATTTACACAAAATTGCTAGTGATGTCGTTAAAGCTAAACTGCCCGATGCATCTATTACTCTTGATGTTAGGGATATGGATAGAAAAGCCTATCAGCTTTAAATTAAGCAACAGCCGCTTGCAACATATGATTATGCTGCCACAACTCTTTCAAAATTTTAGCCATATGCTCAACTTGCTCTGTTGTATGCGCAGCTGTTGCCGTTAGGCGCAAACGTTCCGTACCCTTTGGTACTGTTGGATAGTTGATTGGCTGAACATAGATATCGAACATATCCATTAAAATATCTGTGACCTCACGACAACATGTCGCTTCACCGACTATCAATGGCACAATATGGCTCGGGCCTTTGAGATAAGGCAGGCCATTTTCTTCTAAACGTGACTTCAACAATGCGACATTTGCTTTATGCGTTTTACGTTCAACTTGCGAAGCCTTTAAATGCTCAACACTAGCCAGTGCCGCCGCACAGATAACAGGCGGTAAGGCTGTTGTAAAAATGAAGCTCGAAGCAAATGAGCGAACAGCATCAATAAGCACTGCATCGCCAGTGATAAAACCACCCATCACGCCGTAAGCTTTACCCAAAGTGCCTTCAATAATATCAATTTGATCCATCAGCCCTTCGGCTTCTGCCACGCCACCTCCACGTGATCCATAAATACCTACGCCATGCACTTCATCTAAATAGGTTAATGCACCATATTTTTTTGCTAAGGCGACAATCTCTTTAATGGGCGCAATAGTCCCTTCCATCGAATAGACAGATTCAAAAGCAATAATTTTAGGTGTTTTTATATCAACAGTTCTTAATAGCTCTTCTAAATGCTCAAGGTCATTATGACGGAATATTTTTTTCTGAGCGCCAGATTTTTGTATCCCAGAAATCATCGACGCATGATTTAAAGCATCAGAAAAAATAACGCAATCCGGTAACATTTTTGCCAATGTGCCAAGCGTTGCTTCATTCGATACATAGCCTGATGAAAATACTAATGCCGCTTGTTTTTGATGAAGATCCGCAAGAGAGTCTTCCAAATCACAAATATAACGTGTCGTACCAGAAATATTTCTTGTGCCACCTGCGCCCGCACCGCTGCGTTCAATCGCATCATGCGCTGCCGCTATTACTTTTGGATTTTGCCCCATACCGAGGTAATCGTTAGAGCACCAGATAGTGACTTCTTTTGATGTACCTTCTGTATTTTTATAAAGTGCTTGTGGAAAGCGTCCAGAAATACGCTCAATATTAGCGAAGTAACGATAATTACCCTCAGCCTGTAAATTGCTTAATGATTCTTGAAAGAAATTTTTGTAATTGAAAGTCATTCTCAACTAAGTCCTTGATTTATTTAAGGATAAGTTACGCCTTAAATAAAATTATGCAAGGGTTGAAAGCCTATAAATCGAGATTCGGTAACTGTTTTTTCTCAGCCAATAATGTTGTGACTTCTCTGGCACGCTCAGAATCCATCTCCGCCAAAATAGGCGCAGAGCGGCGTTCAGACATTTGATCCATTACATTGAGTAGAATATCCATCTCTAAAGTATTGAGAATACGTGCAGCATCTTTTGGCTTCATCCCCTCATATATCTTCACAAGACTTTCTATACGTTTCTTCTCTTCGGCTGATTGTTCTTTAAGTAGGTCTTTAAGCTCATCACGTAAACCAGTCAGCTCATCAATTTTCTTAGCAATTTGCTGTTCTGTCGCTTTTAAAATCGCTTCTTTACGCTCTAAGGCAGAAGCTTTCTGATCTAATTCTTTACGGCGCTCTGATAGATTTTGCAAAACCTCTAATTCGCTACGCGCAAAATCAATATCAAAATCAGCTTCACCTTCAAGCAAACTTAATCCTTTAAGAAGAGCTGGGATTGCATCTTTTTCTCGTTGTGCTGCTGCTGCTGCCTCAGCTTCTTCCGCTGCCGCTTTTTCAGCCAACTGCTCTGGGGTCAAATTTTCATCAGCAACAATTTCTTCAGCTTTGTCTTCCTCGCTTGCAGCTTGTGCTGTATTAAACCATTGAGTGCCTAACTCATTTGTTTTAACCCATAGATCTGTCACTCGAAAACTCAAGGCACACAAAGCAACAACGATAAGCAAAGGAAGTAATTTCATCTATATATTCTTCGTTTCTATTAATTTGTTCGTTTCTTCAAAGCTTTATACAAAGCACGCTCAGCATCTGTTTCGATATCTTCTGGCCCGTCCCAGCTATCCGAAGCATTTTCAGCACTCTCTTTCAGACCTTGTTCAAACTCAGGGTCTCTGATTGAGAATAATCCGCCAGCCACCGCTTCTTTACCACCAGAAGCTTTACCTAATTTCTTTTTAATCCAACTAACGTCTTTACCAGAGTCTTTTGTTTCAGTTTTTTTTTGTGTCTCTGGTTTTTTTGTTGCTTCATTAGCATCTCGTCTTGGGGCAGAAGAAGGTCGTGGAGCCCCTTCAGTTAGCTTTTCTAAACGATCTGCCACACGATTGCTCGATTGATAAATTAACTCTAACTCATCACTTAACATTTTTGCTTCAGAAATCCGTTTATCAAGAACGCCACCACTTTCATTAACAGCTGACTTGAACGTAGTTAAAGCATCATTTGCCTTTGTGACACTTGTTGAAATCTGCGTAATCAAGCTTGATAAATCCTTCTTCGTTTTATTAAACACTTCTAAGTTTCGTGATAATTTTGTCGCAACATAAATTGTCCAGCACAACATCACCACTATAATAACATCTATTACTAACCCTAAAATATCCATGACTAACTAACCTTACCCTAAATTTATTCTTTTGTATTATTGCTGATCTTCATTCTTTTTCTTGGGGTCAATATAGGTATCAATACGTGCTGCTAGATACCCCTTTTTCTGCCCCATCGTCGCTGTAAAAATAGGAAAATCACCGCAACGCATCTCAACACGCTCATCTGTCTCTACGTTAAACATAACGCGAGAACCTTTTTTCCAATTCAATATTTCACTTAAAGGCACTGTTTTTTCAGCCATAATTGCTTGGATTTTGACATCTGTTTTATAAAGCTCTTTGGTTAAGTGTGTTTCCCATATTGAGTCACGACCAAATTTTTCACCCATGAACATCTGCAGCAGCAATTCACGAATAGGCTCCAATGTCGCATAGGGAATCATCACTTCCATACGGCCGCCACGATCACCCATATCCACGCGCATACGCACTAACACACAGGCGTTATTGCCTTGAGTAATAGTCGCAAAACGTGGATTTGTCTCCATACGCTCTAAACCAAATGTCACTGGCGATAACGGATCAAATGCTGATGATAAATCGCTCAATGAGACAGAAACCATACGCTCAATCAGTTTTTGTTCAATCGTTGTATAAGGGCGTCCCTCAATACGGATTGCCGCCGTCCCTTTTCGTCCACCAAGCAACACATCCACAACAGAATAAATAAGCGCAGAATCGACCACCATCATACCGTGGTTATCCCATTCTTCCGCCTTAAACACTGCCAGCATCGCCGGCAACGGAATTGAATTCATGTAATCGTTGAAACGTACAGTAGAAACCTGATCGAGCGTTACCTCAACACTGTCTGAAGTCAAATTACGCAAAGATGTTGATAAAAGCCTTACCAAGCGGTCGAAAACGATATCCAACATTGGTAAACGTTCATAATTAACTAATGCCGCATTGATAAGCGCCATAACACCTGATGGGTTATCATCGCCATCTTGATCGTCAAAACCTAAAAGCGAGTCGATCTCATCTTGATTAAGGAGACGACTATCAGCATCCGCATCAACATCCTCATCATCAGGCGCAGCACCAGCCCCCTCGGCCATGTCTTCCCACTCGGAGACCATTGCCGCTTCTTCTTTTTTTGCTTCTTCTGTATCTGTGTCAGCCATTTTTACGTTTTCTTTTAATTATAGCATATCTTAGCACTATCTCGCATTATAAAGCATATTCAAGAATTAGGCCATTTTGATGATTTATCTAAATTTTATTGAATTAATATTTCTTGAAACAATACATCCGTCACTTTAACTGGATAAGCAGCTGCATTTACACGCCTTACAAGCTCTTGTCTCAAGCGATATATACCCGCAGAACCTTTTAAATCCTCAACACGCAATTCTCGCAAATAAGTCTGAAAGTGATCTATAACCCGTGGCGCAACTGCTTGCACTTTTTCCAGATCAGTGGCACTTGCTACTTCAATTTGTACCTTTAATTTTAAAAACCGTGGCTGTTTTGTTGTACTGTTCAAATTTACGATAATGTCAGGGATAACCATAAACTGTGGGCCAGAAGCAACACCTTCACCGTGCTCACCTTCTGCGGCCTCGCCATGCCCACCAGACTTTTCTCCGTGACCACCCTCTTCGCCATGTTCTACTTGTTCAACTTCGGTCTTATCTTTACCCAATAAGCCATCTAAAGCGCCTGTAAAATAAGCAGCACCCACACCAATCAGCAAAACCAATGCCATTACAACGACAATAATAATCGTTTTTTTGGAACCTTTATCCTTGTCTTCTTCACCAACTATGCCCTCTGCATCGGTTTCTGTTTCTTGGACTTCTTCTTCAGCCATTGATTGCTCCTTTATTCACTCCAATTAGTATAGAAGGTATAAAGCAGCCTGTGAACGACTTAATAGCATTTTTTTAAGGTTATTCACCTAATGCGACACCCTCACGTCTTGGATCAGCATAAGACTGCATGCCATTACCTATAAATTGAATAGCTGTAAGGCCACTATTTTGCTCACCCACCACTACTTGATGTCCTTTTTTTACCAATTGTTCCAAAAGAGCACCTTGGAAACCATTTTCTACTTCCATCTCTTCCCCGCGAGACAAAATATTTGGCATATCCAGAGATGTTTTTAATGGGAGTCCCCAATCAATCGCCGCAATAATACGTTGTACAACATAGCCAATAATACGACTGCCACCCGCTGACCCTAAAACCATAAAAGGTTTACCCATTGGGTCAAAAACAATGGTCGGCGCCATCGAAGACCTTGGTCTTTTACGGCCTTCCACACGATTAGCGATCAATTTGCCATTCTCATCGACTGTTTCAAATGAAAAGTCGGTGAGTTCATTATTTAAGAAATAGCCATCGACCATGTAATGTGAGCCAAACGCACTTTCTATTGTTGTCGTCATTGAGACAATATTACCTTGAGCATCAACGATTGAGATGTGGCTTGTACCACCCTCTTTATCAGGGTCACCGACCGTGACATTATCATTCCTTTTCGTCACGTTGATTAAGCTGGCACGGTCTTTTAAATATGCCTTATCAATAAGTTTGGCCTTCTTAGATTCTATAAAATCTGGATCGGCAATATAGTGATTACGATCTTTAAATGCTAAACGGCTCGCCTCGGCAATCACATGCCAAGACCTCACATCATCGCCCCCCCAATGCTGTATAGGGAAATTCTCAATCATGCCTAATATTTGCAAAATGGTAATGCCGCCAGAAGAAGGCTCATCCATAGAACAGATTTTATACCCTCGGTAAAACCCACAAATAGGCTCTCTTTCAATCACTTTATACTCATTCAAATCAGCTTCCGTAATCTCACTGCCGATCGCTTTTAACCGTTCAGCCAATGTCTGTTGTGGTACCGTCCTGTAATCGGCTAAATAGCTTAATGTTTGGGCATAAGCCGGATTTTTTATTACAGCATCACCTGTGAAATAGTTTGTAAAATCAGCGCTTACCCGATTATTTTTAATTTCATTATCAATAGCACCCTGCAATCTTGGAGACACCTCAAACCCAGCTTCCGCCAAATCAATGGCAGGCTGCAATAAATCAATAAGCGGTATCTGGCTACTCGATCTTTCATACATCTCCGCCAATAAAGCTGGCGTGCCAGGTACACCTACAGAGTCAGCGCTTAGAACCGCTTTATAGAAATCTTTTCCTTCAAACACATTTGGCTTTATGGTTTTCGGAGAAATCTCACGGCCATCTAATGTCGTTATTTTATTCTTAGCTTTATCGTAGTAAACGAGGAACGCACCACCGCCTAACCCCGAAGATTGCGGCTCAACCAAGCCTAGAATTGCCTGCGCTGCTATTGCAGCGTCCAGCGCAGAACCACCTTGTTTCAACACATCATAAGCCGCTTTTGTCGCCAAAGGATTGGCCGTAACAGCTACGTATTTTTGTGCCATAATGCTCTGTTTTGGTACGATCTCACTAGCGATTTCTGGAACAGGACGGAAATCTTGTGCAACGGTTATTCCAGAAAAAAAGACCAAGGAAAGTAAAATAGCTAGCAAATATAAGTGTTTCACGGTTTCTTAACCTTAATACGTTATAATTATTTTTTGTCATTTTCATTTGACAAAAGTGGCTCATTGCCGCATAACACGATCCAGTACTACCGAAATGAGGTGATTTAAATAGTACATGTAAATGTTCGTGATAACAATATTGACCAAGCGTTACGCGTTTTAAAGAAGAAAATGCAACGTGAAGGCCTGTTCCGTGAGTTGAAAAAAAGACGCCATTACGAAAAGCCGTCTGAACAAAAAGCACGTGAAAAATCAGAAAATATTCGTCGTTCACGCAAAACACAAAGAAAGAACAGCTCTTTCTAATATCATCTCTAGAAATAGAATTAAATTGTTTAAAACCGCTCTTAGGAGCGGTTTTTTAATTGCCACATCCCCATGCTGTTTCCTATAATCAACGAAAACAGGGACACAAAAATGTATGATGGTGTAGAGGCGGAACAATCGTCCGACCAACCACAAAGATCAACAAAACCATTTAAGGGGGAAATTGACCCCAAAAAAGCTATTGTTTATACACCGCGCAAAAAGCATTTTTCGCCAATTTCTGTTGCCGATATATGGACATTACTTGCCCAGAAAAAATCTCGTAACGAAATAAGACAAAAATATCCAAGACTAAAAGCCCGTCATATCGATATCGCTGAAAGTTTTATGATGGAAAACTATCGCCCTATATATTCGGCTGTCATGGGTGAACCACAAACACCTTACCGTGTTTGGATTGATGAATGTGTACGCTGGTCAATCGGTTCAGCTGTGCATCGGGCAGGATTTGGCAAGGTTCGTTCTGTTGTTCAATCGGATAAAAGCGGGACAAAAGATCCTTATTTATGGCGCTTTTTATTACGAAAACGTGCCGATTTAATCATTACAAGAGACGCTCGAGATGTTGCTCATAAAGATGACAAACTCGGCATGAACTTAAAGCGTCTTAGCACACAACATCTAACAACCTTAGCGCAAAAAAGTCGTGAACACTCTTTATGTGCGCAGTGGTACCGAGATGCTGAAAATCCTCCCAAAAGATTTCCTTTTATTTTAATCATTGATAACACTGTTAAAAGTCACCAAACAGCTAATCTATTAGAAAAATACCGTAATGATATTCTTGCCTGTGTTGAACGAAAAGAAACAATTATATACGCACGGCTTGGGCACAATGGCATTCATTCAATCCGAACCATTGAGAACTTAAAAGATTCTGTTTTAGAACCGTTAGCAAATAGTGTCCTTAGAGACATTGAAAAGCAAGACGGCTTTTCATTCAGTGTTAGCCGAAAAATGAGACGTCGTAAAAATCAATCAGATAAAATAGCTATCGCTCGTTACTCAGAAGAACGAGAAAAATTGAAACAAGCTGTTATTGCTTTTGCGAAAGCACAAAACATGATTATCGATCATACGCTCGCTCGTTTTGTAATCGCACTACACCGTGCACAAAGCAACACTAGCCCTAAACAAAAGCCTCAATCGCTTCAGCCAGCTTCACATCAAGATCACTTAGTCCCTCTACATCGTGCGTCGTTAGGGTAATATCCACCTTGTTATAAACATTAAACCATTCTGGGTGATGATTCATTGACTCCGCTTTCAAAGCGACACGATTCATAAATGACCATGCCTCATTAAAATCTTTAAACTTAAACTGCTTAGAAATAGATTTTTTATCAGTCGCAACGTCCCATCCTTCAGGCGCTTTGAAATCGTTCATATCAATTTTATTCATCATTTTTTCCTTTGCGTAAAATATTAAACACGCTAAAACAATATACATGAAAAGAATTTTTACATTAACTACTGTTTTAGCTTTAGGCCTTTCTGTTACTGCTTGCGCTCCTGCCGCTCGTCTTGATTATAAAGGTGAATTTTGGCAGCGCACTGACGCCTCATCATCTATTTATTTAAGGGGTCCAAAAGCACAACATACATTGAACCATGATATCGCTAACTGTGTCGTTGAAGTCCGCGAAATAGAGCGTCTCGGTTCTCTAAGAAATGCCACGCCACCAAATACAACAACACCTCGATCAGACAGTGCTTCGTTAAGTGGTCAAACAGCTGGATACGACACACCACAATATGACTCATCAACATATGCCGCTTATTTTGATTATCAAGACATGGAAGGCTGTATGAACTATAAAGGCTGGCAACGTGTTCGTTATGTGCCTGCTGATGTAGAACGTGAATCAAAGCGTACATTCATGGATGCGATCTATACAGATCGTGAAAAGAAAATCCAGCGTGGCTATGATAATGACACCACACCACCACAAACTGATTACAGCGATTTAAACGAGTAATATTTACTCCGCCGCTTCGGCTAAGTTTTCAGGAAAGTAAGACTGAATAGACGCCACATCCAACTCGCCTGATTGCAGCGCACGGATAGCCTGTACAGCGGCTTTGGCTGCCGAAATATTCGTATAGAGCGGACGCTTACCCATTAATGCCTCACGACGAATAGAAAAACTGTCTTTCACTGTCTGTGAACCTATTGTTGTCGTATTGATAAGCAAATCAATCTCACCATTAATAATCGCATCAACAATATGCGGCTGTCCTTCTAGCACTTTATTAATGCGTTTTACGGCGATGCCATGATGTGCTAAGAACTCACATGTACCACCTGTCGCCACGATATCAAATTTCATCGCCGCTAAGTCTTTAGCGATTGGCAATAACGCATCTTTGTCTTCATCCCTTACCGAGATAAACACACGCCCAGATTGCGGTAGCCTAACCCCTGCCCCAAGCTGAGATTTCGCAAAGGCTTGTGCCGTATTCGCATCAATACCCATAACTTCGCCCGTGGATTTCATCTCTGGTCCTAGCAATACATCAACATTTTGAAAACGATTAAATGGAAATACAGGTGCTTTAACCGCTGTATGATCTGGCGTCATACCAAGCAAAACCCCTTCATTACGGAAATCAGCGAGTTTCTCTCCTGCCATAAGACGGGCGGCAATCTTGGCAATTGGTGTCCCTGTAGCCTTAGCCACAAAAGGTACCGTCCGAGAAGCACGAGGGTTTACTTCCAATACATAAATATCAAAATCACCTGTACCAACATTACGGCGAAGTGCAAATTGAATATTCATCAGACCCACTACCTTTAGCGCTTTGGCCAGTTTCATTGTCTGTTTTTCTAATTCATGTACGGTTCTAAATGGCAATGAGTGCGGTGGGAGAACACAAGCAGAATCACCAGAGTGCACCCCCGCCTCTTCAATATGCTCCATAATCCCTGCGACATAAACATCCTTGCCATCACACAGCGCATCAACGTCCACCTCAATCGCACCAATTAAGTAATGATCGATGAGCACAGGATTATCGCCAGACACTTTGACAGCTGTGGCCATGTAGCGTTGCAGATGCTCCATTGAATAAACGATCTCCATAGCCGCCCCACCCAATACGTAAGATGGACGGATCACCAGAGGGAAACCAATAATCTCAGCCGCTTCAATCGCTTCTTTTTCATTACGTGCTAGCTCATTCGGTGGCTGCTTTAAACCAGTCTTATTAAGCAACGCTTTAAAACGTTCACGATCTTCGGCCAAATCAATGGCATCAACAGCCGTGCCTAAAATCTTCACGCCGTTATTTTCAAGATAATGAGCCAATTTAAGCGGTGTCTGGCCGCCAAGCTGCAC
>MDSV01129801.1_pt1 | contig 15382 bp, 13 predicted proteins | sample 810851 | NCBI WGS metagenome assembly MDSV01 (sample SAMN05326640, study PRJNA326480) | marine metagenome | isolation source: seawater | place: Atlantic Ocean: North East | collected 2012
AATCCATGAGAAAGTCTGGCAAGAAATCCATGAGAAAGTCTGGCAAGAAATCCATGAGAAAGTCTGGCAAGAAATCCATGAGAAAATCTGGCAAGAAATCCATGAGAAAGTCTGGCAAGAAATCCATGAGAAAGTCTGGCAAGAAATCCAAGAGAAAGTCTGGCAAGAAATCCGCTAGAAAGTCTGGCAAGAAATCCATGAGAAAGTCTGGCAAGAAATCCAAGAGAAAGTCCGGTAAGAAATCCAAGAGAAAGTCTGGAAAGAAATAAGTAGAATTTGAAAAATATATTATTTTTTTTTTATTTGAGTAAAATATATATATAGAATTTATAATTATAATAATATAAATGAAAAATTATTATAGTATATTAGAAATAGATAAAAATGCTGATAAAAATACAATTAAAAATTCTTATAAAAAATTAGCATTAAAATATCATCCAGATAAAAATAAAGATAATAAGGAACAAGCAGAAGAAAAATTTAAAGAAATATCAGAAGCATATGAAGTATTAAGTGATGACGAAAAAAAAAAATAATTATGATAATGGACAAAATATTACAATACATAATAGAAATCCATTTGATATATTTGAAAATATATTTAGAAATCATAACACTACAATTAATATTAATAATATAAATACACATACAAATTTTTCTAGTGTTAATACTAGCACACAAATTATTGGAAATAAAAAAATAACTAGAATTGAAAAAACTGTTAAAAATGGTAATAATACTCAAACTACTGTAGAAGAAAAAATTGAATATATTTAAAATTAGTCCGAATCTGAATCTACTACTTTCTTCATTTTTTTTAATTTATTTCTCATATTCATTAATTCATTAGGTGTAGGAGGAACTAACATGGGAACATTAGATTTTTTAACTGGTGGTTTCTTAACTACTAAATTACCTCTACCACTATTTGAACTATTTGAACTATTTGAATTATTTGAATTATTTAAATTATTTGAATTATTTGAAGTATAATTACCCTTACCCTTCCCTTTACCTTTACCCTTACCTGATCCTATATTTATATTTTCAATTGAATTATTATAAGTGCATACTGAATTACAAAATACACATTTTTGAACAATTAATTCTTTGATATTTGTATCAGATTTTTCTTCATCATCGCTATCTAAAAGAATACATTCTTTATAATTAAAAGGAGGAAAAATACGGCACTGTAAAACTATCCAATTTAAACCATATGTTTTTTTGTCAGTATTAATCCAGATATCTTGTAATTTTATTAATAGTATTATATCACTATAAATTTCTACATTTGATTTATTTAATATTTTTTTATTTTTATCAAAAATTACCATATCCTTATCATTATTTTTAAAAATATATTTATTTTGTTCTCCTACAAAACTTGTATGTAATTTATATTTTTTTTTTAATTTTAATTTAATTTTGTCACCTGCTTCTATTTCTATTTTTTTTATAAATTTATTAAGTATTTCATTTTTTTTATTATGATTATTTAATTCTATTACAATATATCCTGAATTTAAATTACTCATTAATTGATTTTTTGCTGTTTTTATTATAATGCTTTTTTTATTTAATAAACAATTTATTTTATAATTATTTTTATAATTAGATACATCGGATATTGATAAATCATAATTTAATAATTCTATACTTTTAAAATATGACATTCTTAATATTTATATCTTAAAAAAATCAATTTATATAATTAATCTATAATTAAAATATAAATTTATGTTATTAATTTTATTTGATTTATAAACAATTTTACATACATCACCTTTATTAAAATTATAAAATTTTATTAATGGATCAGTATTTTTTATTTTCGCAATCTTATCTATTTCTATATTATCAGTGTCATTTATTAATTCAATATGAGGCACATATTTATGTTTACTTAAATTAAATAATAATTGTTCCGAATTAAAAATAAAATTACCATAAGATTCTTTTTTATCAAAATTAATTAATATTGTATTATTATCAAATACTATATCTCTTACGTCTAAATGTTTTCTTAAAATAACAGTATATTTATCTATTTTAATAATATAACTATTTTTTTTTTCTGTTTTATTTATATTAGTCATATTATCTTGAATATATGATTCATCTAAAATATTTTTTATTACACCCATAGACACACCATTAATTGTAACAGGTGTATTATTAGATATATTATATCCCCTTCTATAAAATAATCCATAATCAGATTCAAATAAAGTATATAATATTTTGTTTAATTCATTCTCTTTTAAAAAACTTTTACTCATATAATATATATATATATTTAAAAAATTGACTCAAATCCTAATTTCTCTAAAAATGTATCTTTTTTATTTTTATCATCTTCTTTATCATCTTCTTCATATTGTTCATCTTCTTCATATTGTTCATCTTCTTCATAATGTTCATCTTCTTCATAATGTTCATCTTCTTTATCTAGATCTTCTTCGTTATTTTCTATATAATTAGTATGTTTTACTATATTTTTTGTTCCTGTTTCTTCTAAAATAGTATTTAGTTTATTAAAATTTGTAAAATTAGTTTTTTTCCAATCTATTATTAAAACATAATTAGTTTCATCTTTTAATAATTCAAAAATACCCCTATCAATAAAATTTTTTTTCTTATAAATAACATTAAATGGTTTAAAATGATGAATTAAAGAATCTAATAAATCTTCTATTAATTTATTATATTCACTATCATATATTATGGAAAAATCTCTACCTTCGATTGCTGAATTCTTGATAGTATAATAAGCATTTTCAGTTATTAATTTAAATAATTGTTTTTTTTGTTTTGCTTCTTTATTTTTTAAATATCTTTCTTTTTTTAAATTATTTTCTTCAGAAATTTTAATACAATAATCATATAACTTATAATAATCTAACATATATATATATATATATATCAATAAATAATTATTTAATTTAAAACTTAAATAAATTTAATTAATTAAATTTAATTATTTAAAATTGATTTATTATATTTAAATACTTAAAAATGGAAAACCTAATTCTAAAAACTGGTTTTAATAATCTAGATGATGATTCACAAAGTGATGAAATTAAATTACAAATGACTGCTTTAATAACTGTATTTATGGAAAATGCATTGAAAACAGCCGAAATATATACAAAAGAAGCAAATAGAAAAGTTATTACACCCCAAGATATTTCATTAAGTCTAAAAAGAGAACTATTTACATTTTTAGATAATGATGATATTGAACAAAGATCATTAGAAATTCTTAATGAATTTAAAGCTGAAATTGCTAATAATGAAGAAGAAAGTTTCAATTCAGAGGATGAAAATGATGAAGAAGAAGAAGTAGATAGTTTGGATTCTGAATATGATTATGATGAACAAAAAAAATATGAGGAAGAAGATGAAGAAGAAGAATTTACTATTTGCGAATCGGATTCTAAAATATGTCAAGAAGTAAATATGTATGCTGAAAAATGGAAAACATGGGAACCAACTAATAATATTGAAAAAATATTATGGGATGGGATTAATAAAATTGATAAAAATTTTAATTTATTCTAAACTAATTATTTTGATTCAAAATATTTTAATTCAAATATTTTATATTTTTTTTATTTCCAAATTTAAATTAAGTTTATTATTCTTTACATCATCTTCATCATCTGCTTCATCATTTTCATCATCTTCATCATCTTCATCATCTTCATCATCTTCATCATCTTCATCATTTTTAACATCTTCATTCTCATTAAATTTATTATCATTTTTATTATTATCTTCTATATAGTCATATTCATAAAAATCATCAACTTCTTCATATAATTCTTCGTCATCTTCTGGATATGTTTCATCATCCGGATTAGTTTCATTAGTTAAATCTGTTTCATTATTAAAAGATATAGTTTCATTTATTACATTTTCTGGTTTATTAAAATTATTTATATATGTATTATATAAATTTTCAACATCTAAACTATTATATTTTATGTTATTATCTTTAATAAAATTATAAATAAATAACTCATTATATTCTATAATATTTTTTTCTAATATAAATTTTAATATATTTGTATATTTATTTATTTTATTAATATCTATATGACAATTATTTTCAATAGTATTTAATTTTTCAATTACTTTTTTTAATTTTTTTATATTTTCAATATCTTCTTTATTTATAATATTAGCTATAGCATCTATTCGAGTAGCTTTTTTTACAAATTTATAACCTAAAATTTTAATATATATCTTATCATCTTTTTTTATATTTTTAATTATATCATTATCTTGTGTATGTTTAGCAATAATTATCCTTATTGGAATAATAGTTTTATTATTATATTTATATTTTATACAACACATTATCGCTATTTTATTTATTGATAATACATCTACTAAATATATATCATCAATATTAGGTTTAAAAACATCAACACTACATAATACTTTATATTCAATAAAGGGAACAAATATTATAGGATTTAAAAATCCTTGTGATTTATGTAATATTTTTATACTTTTTTCTTTTATATATCCATACTCAAAACATTTATTTTCTAAATCATTCAGTTTAATTTGTAATATATCTTCAATTTTATTAACAGAATTTAATTCTTTTATATTAATTGATATTTTATGTATAAATTGAGTATTATTAAAAATCATTATATTTAATTATTAACTTTATTTTAAATCAATTTTATAATATTCCAATCTTCAATTTTCTCTATTTCATACATTTCAATTGTTGTAGTAGTATTTCCAGATACATTGTATGGTATTAAATTATACATATAATTTATATTATCGTATATACCATATGTCGTTTTAACACTATAGTAAAAAACACATAAATAATAGAAATAATAATAATATTTATATAAGTAATAAATATAATATACCATAATTTTATTTTATTTCTAATAAATATATATGAGAAATTATTTACTATTTCATGATGATAAAAATAATTCACAAAATATAGATAATATTTACTTAAATTGTAAAAAAATTTATATAAGTCATAAAAATAAACTAAACGATTTTAAAAAAAATATTAAAGATGAAGAAGATCATTTCAAAAATACTTTAAGTTCAATTAATAATGATTTTAAATCATATAAATCTAATTTGAATAATATAGATTTACCACAACAATATAAAAATATTATTAATAATACAGATAGTTATTATTTAGATAAAATAAATAAAATAAATTATACAATATATTTACATAAACTAGATTCTGATATTTTTACTAAAATACTCAACAAAATTTATATTAATTTAAATAATCATAATAATAAAATAAAAAACTTAAATAAATATTTATATAATATAGATAAAACAAATTTAAAAACTAATATTTATAAAATGATTTTAAATAAAAAAATGTATGATTCACATTTAGATAATATATTAAATTCAATATTAAATAAAAAAACACATAAACTTAATTTAATAATTAAAAAAATTAATAATTTAAACACTATCATAAAAAAAAATAAAAATGTTATCAATAAATTACAAATATATAAAAAAAATATTGATAATGATTTAAATAATAATACTAGTCAAAATAATATTTATTTATTAGAAGTTATGTATAGTAATACATTAAATAATGATACATTATTTAAAAAAAAATTACATCAATATTACATTGAATTAGATACTATTACAAATAATATTGATAAAAATATTGATACAAATATTACTAATAATAATAAATCCGATATATCTTTACAAATTAATAATATGATTGAAAATGAGAATAAAACAAATATTATTAAATTATTAAAAAAAAAAATTTTTAAAAATACAAATAAAATTTATATTAAAAAATTCAAAAATTTAATTAATAAAGTTAAATTATTAAAATATTAAACCGCCATATCACCCTTAATATCATTTGGATGAGACTTATATCCTATTAATTTTATATCCTCATAACTAAAATCTTCTATATTTTTTTTTTTATTTGTTACTATTAATTTTCCATATGGATACGATTCTCTATTTACCATTATTTTAGCTTGTTCTACATGATTCTTATATATATGAGCATCTCCACATACCATTGTTATATTTCCTGGTTTTAAATCTATATCTTCTAAATTACATAGTAAATGAACAAATAAAGCCCCGGTGCACACATTCCAATTATTTGCTAAAAATACATCAGATGATCTTAAATAAATTTGAACACTTAATGTTTTTTTTTCCGTATTAACATAGAACTGATATTGATGTAAACAACTAGGTAACGCCGCGTTACATGTTGTTTTAGGATTCCATAAATTTATAAGAATTCTTCTAGAATGTGGATCATTTTTTATTAAATCAATTACATAATTTAATTGATCAAATCCATTTTTTTTACCATATTTTGTTTTACAATCTACATATTCACCCCCATAATGTCTCATATTAAAACCATATGTCTCACCCATATCACCTTCCGGTAAATTTTTTAAACCACGACTATCTAAAAATTCTCGTGTAGTATTTCCATCCCATATATGTATATTTTTTTCTCTTAAAATATTATTATCTGTTTGTCCTCTAATATATAACATTAATTCTTCATAAATAGCCCTTAAAAATCCCTTCTTCAATGTTAATAATGGAAAAGTATCCGTTAAATCATAACTCATTGAATTTGGAGCAAATAAACTAAGTGTTCCTACACCAGTTCTGTCATTTCTTACACATCCATTATCTAATATATTTTTAACTAAATTCTTATAATTTAATTCATCATTATTTACATAATTAATACAATCTAGTGATTGACTTAAATTATTATTTATATATACAAAATATCTATAATACATATTATTTTCTTTTTTAAAATCACTTACTTTATTTATTACAAACTTATTTTTATCAATTACAGGAAAATATTTATCACATGTTACAGATATATATAATTCTGTTACATAAATTTTATTAATCTTATCGGAATAATTATCTAATACATATTTATATAACATTTCTCCTCCAATAATAAATATTTTTGATTCACTATATGTTTGATTATGAGTATTTTCTAAATTTATATATTCCATACAACTTTCAAATGATGAACCTATAAAATCTACTTTATCAGAATCACTAAATTTATTTTTTGATGATATTACAAAATTATAACGATCCTTTAATGGTCTAAAATTATTAGGTATAGATTCCCAAGTATTTCTACCCATAATTACTACATTTTTTACTTCACTATTATTTGTATTTGTTGTAATAAGTTTAAAATGTTTTAAATCATCACTTAATTTCCAAGGTATATTATTACTTCTACCTATACCATTTTTATTACAATGACATACTATTACATTCATTATTATATTTATAATATTAATTAATATTTAAATCATTTAATCATTTTAATAAATATTTAAATTCATTTCATAAATATTTTATATTTGTATATAATATATGTCAGAACCAGATAATTATTATCCATTATTAGAAGATATTAATTTTAATTATAAATTACAAAATCATCCTGAATTTTATCAATATAAATCTGATAGTGATAATTATATTCTTGAAGCTATGAAAAAAAAATCACTAGAAAAATGTAACAATACTGGTGGTCATATTTATAAAAAAATTCAAATGTTTGTATCATCATTTTTATCCTTAAATACTCCTTATAATGGAGTCTTATTATATCATGGTGTAGGTGTAGGTAAAACTTGTGCTTCTATATTAATTTCAGATAATTTTAAAGAATATGTAAAAAAACATAATAAAAAAATAATAATTCTTACAAAACCTACTGTTAAAGATGGATTTAGAGGCGAAATTTTTAAGATTAGTGATAATAATATTGATAAGAATCAATTTACATGCACATCAGGTGAATATAGAAATGAATATGAAGAATTTATCAAAAATAATAAAGATATTGATGATAAAAAATTAAATGAATTTACATCTGGAATTATTAATGATACATATGAAATTTATGGTTATACTGAATTTGCCAACAAATATGAAAATGCTATAAAAACTAATAAAAAATATAGTAAAGATAAAATTAATTCATATTTCTCAAATTGTGTTTTTATTATTGATGAAATTCATAATTTACGTGAAGAAAATGAAGGTGAAAGTTCAGATGAAGAATCTGAAGAAGAATCTGATTCAAAAACTAAAACTAAAAAAAAAACTAAAACTAAAGCTAAAAATGAAAATAATAAAAAGTCGCGCGATATTATCGAAAATATTATTAGAAATTTAAATGACCCTATAAAACTTATTTTATTATCTGCTACACCTATGTATGACAAATATGAAGAAATAGATTTTATTATTAATTTACTTTTATTAAATGATAAAAAACCACTATTAAATAGAGCATTTATAAATGATTATGTAAATAATGAAGATGAAACTGCAAAAACACACATTATAGAAAAAACACAAGGTTATATATCATATATTAAAGGTAATGACCCGCATGTCTTTCCATTAATTTTATATCCAGACAATAACTATAAATTAAGTTTTAATACTCAAAATGATACAATTAATAGTGATAAGATTAATGCTGTTATATGTTATATGGATAAAGAACAAAAAGAACTTTATGATAATTCAAAAAATATAACAGAAAAAAGAAAATATAGTAATGTTATTTTTCCCAATAATAATACTTTTAACACATTATTTGAAAAAATTGAAAAAACTACCAAATATATGTTTAAAAAATCAAAAGAAGAATTATGTATACAATTTTTAGAAAATATTTCTAAATATTCAACAAAAATAAATGAATTAATCACAAATCTAGAAAATAGTAACGGAAAAACATTTATTTATTCTGAAAATAAATTAGGAGATTATGGTGGCACTTTTTTACTAGCTATTGTTTTAGAACATTATGGATATTTTAGAAAAACTATAAAAAAAGGTAAAAAAAGTGAACTTATAGTTAATCCTATATTAAATAACAATAAAACACCTGATAAAAAAAAATATTTCATTATGGTTGATGGTCAAACTCTTGAAGATGATTTTACATTTTATAAAAATACTTTTAATAAAGATGATAATATTAATGGTGATGTTGTTAAAATAATCATAGGAACTACAAATATGATTGAAGGTGTAAGTTTATATAATATAAGACAAATACATGTTATGCAACCATGGTATAATATATCTAGAAATGATCAAATAGTAGGAAGAGGTGTAAGACAATGTAGTCATATAAAATTACCCTTTAATCAAAGAAATATTACTATTTTTAACTATATTGCTGTATCTACAGAATTAGAAGAAATAAGCACTAAAAATTACTTAGTTCCTTATTCAGCAATTTTAGATAAGTCACAAGATATAGATTTAAGAAAATTATATTTAGCAACAGAAAAAATTAAAAAAATTACTTTATTAGAAAAATTACTTAAAACTAATTCCATAGATTGTTTATTAAATCAAAATATAAATAATATAGAAATTGAAAAATTTGATACATTAGAAAATGATTCTGTTATTGAGCACATTGATTCTTTTGGAAATAAAAAATTTATTAGTTATATTTTAACAGATAATATTAAATGTAATAATATTGAAGAATCACCCATTGAATCTAATGAAATGTATAATTATCAATTAAAAACTTTTATGAATAAGAATTTAAAAAAAAATACAAAATACTTTATTAAAAAAATCTTTACAAAGGGTATTTTAAGAAAATATGATGATAAAAATAAACTTATTACATATCAAAAAGATAAAATATATTTTAGTTATTCAGAATTATTTAATGAGCTTAAATTATATAATTCCGAAATAGATGAATTTTTATATAAAATATCTTTACAAGATTTAATTTTAAATAAAGAAATAATTTATAATAAATTTAATAAACCTGGTTACATAATTTTAAAAGGTATTTATCTAATTTTTAAATCTAGTGTTTTTGAAAATATTGATTTACCTTTTGAATTCTCTTCTTATCCATTTAATAATAAAATTAATACTATTGATAACTATGTTTATTATTCAGTAACAACTAATTTAACACCTAAAAAATCCTCTAAAACAACTACTACAACAAAAACTAGCTCTACTACAACAACAACTACAACACCAACTACAACAACCGATACAACATCTTCAATTAAAATCTTATCAAAAAATAAACAATTAATAAATGATTTATTTAATGAATGTAAAAATAATGGATTAATTGAATCTTTAAAAGAAAAATCTATATTTGATAAATATGACAGTTTATGGAAAAATAAATTAAATCCTGCTACAGCAAAAAAAAAATTTGGATTAACTGTGTATAAAAACTTAGAAATACAAAAAGAATCTGAACTATACAATGCTATTTCAAAAATTTTATTTAATAAAATAATATCTCCACTAAATTCACAAACTGAAAATACATTAGAAATCTTTTACAATAATTTTTATAGCATACATTTTATATTTAATTACAGCATAATAATTGTTACATATTTAAAATGTCTTTTTCATAGAGTTAATATACAAAAACAAGAACTAAATGATAAGGAACAATTAATATATAATCATTATAAGTATTTAATACATTCAGAAGATCCATTAGTATTTAAATTTATTGATTTTCATAAAACTAATTTAAATATTTATGATTATTCTAATATAGGTATAATATATTATGAATTTGATAAAACAACAGATGAATGGATTACACATAATATTAGTTATAAAGGGATAACCGAAAAACATACTGGTATTAATATAGATTTACAACTGTATAGAGTATTTCCTGCTTTTATTAGTAAAACTAATAAAACTGTATCAAAATTTATTACAAATAAACAATTTATAATGGAACAACTTAAAATAGATGAATTTGACTTTAATAGAATATATAATACTTTTGATTTAAATAATTATTATAATCATAACAATACATATTTTAAATATAGTGGCAATTCAGGTAATCCATTAGATAGTAAAACATATGATAGTGATAAATTATCAAATATAATAGGAATTATTATATTAAATAGCTCTAATTCCAAATTAAAATTAAATGATTTATCAAGAAATATATTTACACTCGGAACTATTTTTTCATTACATAAAACTAATAGAAATTATTATTTAAAAACTGCCGCTAATACTGGTTACATTAATATATCTATACCTAAAACATCCAGTGCAGCAGGATTAGCAAAAAATAAACATGTATTATATTGTATTTTAGATCAAGTTGAAGAATTAAACTATAAACTTTTATTAGAAATTATATTAAATTCTAGCGATATCAATGATTTATGGAGTAATGAAGAATATAAAATTAAATATTTTATTAAAGATTTATTATTAGATATAAATTTTACTAATCCTATATTAACAGAAGAACAATATGATAATTTAAATACTTATTTAATTGATATAGGTATGACAGATTTAGATTTATTAGATTTAAATGAAATTAATAAAAATTTAGATCAATATAAATATAAATTTTATTTAAATTGTGATTCAATCTATAATATTTTATCTAATAAATTAGATGAAACTACATTAATATCTCTTATGACATACTTACTTTATGATCTTGATAATTATTATAAAAATGATTCATATCGTAGTTTTTATAATAAACGATGGCTATTAAACCTATTTGAATCCTCTTTACTAAATGCAAAATTATTAAATATTGATTTAATAACAGTAAAATCAGGTATTAATACAACAAAAAATAGAATTGCTGAAAGTGCTTCATTTACATCTAATACATTTATATTATCAAAATATTGGGGTGATAAAGATGCTAATAAATATAATGAACTAGATAATTAATAATAGTCATATGTATAATCATAAATATCTCTTATTTTTATTTTATCAATATCTATATCATTCTTAATTGAATATAATTCTAAAGCTTTATTAAATAATTGTTCTAAGATTATTACATCATCTAATGCTCTATGATGTCTTGAACAATCTATTTTATAAATATCACATAATGTTTTTATTGAATGTGAATTCCTATTTGGTAATAATTTACGAAATAATGTTAAAGTATCAATACTTTTACATTTTATATTAAAATGTTTCTCCATAAATTTTAAATCAAATTTATCTCCATTATGAGCAATTAAATAAACCTCTTTATAATTTTTATTTTTTTTCTCAAAGTCAAACCAATTATTAATTAATTCATATGATTGTTCTAATGTATGTCTATATTTTAATTTACTATTTGTAATACCTGTAAGATTTTCTATTGTATTTGAAATAGTTCTTTCTGGATTAATTAATTTATTAAAAGTATTACCATAATTATCCTTAGCTCCTATTTCTATAATACAATCATTTTTTGTATCAACACCAGAAGTTTCTAAATCGTAAAATATAATACGATTCATTTTAATATATTAATTTAAAAATCAATTTTTAAATAAATTAAATATATTTTTTAATTCTATTTATTATTTCATTTGAATTATCTAATAGTGTATTAAATACTGTTTTATTTACTGGTTTATTTACAAAAATATAGTCATGACCTATATTATTATTTTTAATATTTTTTTCTTCATCCTCATTTTTATTATCATCTTCATATTTTTCTTCTTCATAATCATTATCAAATAATAAATCTAATTCATTATTTATTGAATTATCATTTATTGAATTATCAATCATATTTTTATCGGATTCTTTTATAGATAAATTATCATATATCCATTTATTTGTAAATAATTCATGCCAATCTAATCTTTTATTATAATCTACAATTAACAAATTATTTATTAATTCCTTACATTCATAACTAAATTTTGAACTATTTAATATTGGTTTATTATTATTAATTTTATGAATTAAATCACTAATATTATTTGATTTAAATGGATGATCTTTCATTACAATTTCATACATTATTATACCAATAGACCATATATCGGACTTTATATTATATTTTTGATTTTGTAATAATTCTGGTGCCATATACAATGGACTACCGCAAACTGTATCACACATAAGTGTATCTTTAAATTCCTTAGCAAATCCAAAATCACATATTTTTATTATTTTAGATTGTTTATTAATTAAGATATTATGTGGCTTTAAATCTCTATGAACAATATTATTATCCATAATATATTTTATAGCTTCAACTATTTGTTTAATAATGTATTTTGTATCTTGTTCATTTATTTCATTATTATTAATATATGTATATAAATCTGTTTCACATAACTCTAATATTAGAAATACATATTTATCGGTATATATAGTTTCATATAATTTTATAATATTTTTATGATTTAATTTATTCATTATTTCTATTTCTAAATTAACATATTTAATATATTTTGGATCTGATTTTTTATAGATTTTTTTAATAGCATATTTATAATCAGAATTATTTTTTTTATGACCTATATATACTTTTGAAAAAGTTCCCTTACCTATGTAGTTATTATCATATATATAATTATTTATTGTTTTCATTTATCTATAATTATTATATTATAATTTTTTATGTTTTAATTTCTTCATATTATATATATAACAATGACAATTGCAAAACCTGTTTTTTTCAGTGATTTAGGACAAATGTCTAGTATGCAAAACGCCTCAGGAGACAATGAAATGGGTTTTAGACAAAATAGTGAAGGTAATTTTGATACATTAATTGTTCCTAATATATTAAATGATGATGTAGGTTCAACATTATTTATTAGGGGTAATGATAGTAGTAGTGGCACACCATCAGAATTTAATTTTATAACATTAAGTGGAAATAATGATCAATATAGAACTATTGATATTGAAGTTACTAGAAATTCTAATGATAAAATAAAAATAGATAATTCAAAAGGAACAACCGATGGTATACTAACAACTGATGATTCACTAACAGATGGTAGTATATTATTTAATGCTCCATTAGGTGGAATTGGTGTAAAATTTAATACAGGTAAATTATTACATGTAGGACACGGTAAAATGAAATTTGAATCAACTAACACCGACCCAGAATCTGTTTTATTTACTACAAGCGGAGGTATTAAATTAGAATCTACTAAAGAACAGTCTGAATCTGTTTTAGTTACTACAAGTGGAGGAATGAAACTAGATATTACTAAAGATTTAGTATCAATAATTACAGGTAATAATGAAGAAACTATAAATGGAAATAGAACTTTAATTACAACAGGAACTACAAGTGAAACATACTATAATGAAAAAACTGTAGTAATTAATTCAAATCTTATTGAAACAGTAACTGGTAATAATAATTTACATATTGAAGGTGATAATACAGAAACAATTAAAGGTAGTAGTAATGTTACAGTTAGTGGTTCTTCTGGTTATACACTTAATGTAACAGAACAAATAAGTATTATGTCAAATTCAGTTGATTTTAGTATTACTAATGTATTAAGTGATGATTTATCATGGATAGGAGGTGGTGTTGATAGTGGTGATGCAAATTTACCTGTATTTGAGACTTGGTGGAAACATCAACAAACAAAACATGCTTCATCTACATATAAAATCCCAAATAGTGATGGAACAGCATGGATATCTGTATCGGCTAGCACTCCAGAAGGGCAAATGATACATACAAATGCTTTTCAAATGGCAAATACACATCAAAATATTACATATGGTGAGAGTTCTCTTGACTTATTATATGATTTTGTTAATAATCCTAGATATATAAGGTTTGATAGTCCATATCTAGATAGTAGTGGGAATTCTAATAAAATAATTATACCTCAAGATACTATTTTTAGATTGAAACTGGTAGGTCTTGGTGGTGGAGAAACTAATTATTTAGCTTCTGCTTATTCATGGCATTTAATAAAACAAGATGGCGAAGTATTTGAAATAGGAGATGGTTTTAATGCAAATCAGTCTACACCACCTGGAGCATGGGGTTCTTTTCATTCGAATCATCGACCATCTGCAAGATTAATAACAGGTATTATAGGAAATACATCAGGTGCAACAACTGATCCTGCATTAAAATTAAATGCTGCAGAAGGTAGTATGAGTATTGATGTAAAAAAAAATCATACATTAACCGTTACAGGAAATAGTAATACAACTATTACTGGTACAAATAACTTAATTGTAACTGGAAAAATAAATGAAACATTATATGATGAAAATTGTGTATATATTTATAGTGATAATAAGGAAACAATTAATGGTGTTAATAATTTAGTTGTAACAGGAACTACAAATGAATCATTATATAGTAATCGAACAATACATATTAATGCTAATAATAGTGAAACAGTTACAGGTAATAACTTTATACACATTAGTGGAGATCATACTGAAACTATTGGTAATAAAAATAATCTTGTAGTAAGTGGAGAAA
>MDSV01234825.1_pt1 | contig 15382 bp, 6 predicted proteins | sample 810851 | NCBI WGS metagenome assembly MDSV01 (sample SAMN05326640, study PRJNA326480) | marine metagenome | isolation source: seawater | place: Atlantic Ocean: North East | collected 2012
AAAAAAGCTATCCGTTTTGGGTTGAGTTCGACGAGCCGCGCGCGTTACAGAAAATGCAGCAAGCCTTCACCCCAGAACAGTCTGAAGTGAAATTTTCTATTATCCTTCCAACTTACAACACTGACCCTATTTATTTAAAAGAGTGTATCGATTCTGTTCTGCAGCAAACTCACAAAAATTGGGAACTATGTATTGCCGATGATGCGTCGACCAACGCCGACACTATCAGCACATTAGAGTCGTACGCACAAAAGCACGCCAATATTAAATTGAATCTGCTGAGCGAAAACGGGCATATATCCAAATCAAGTAACGCCGCTCTGAGCATGGCAACTAGCGATTACGTTTTACTGCTTGACCATGACGATACGCTACCTTCTCACACATTATCCTTCTTTGCGAAAGCTATAACAGATAACGCAAGCGCGAAAGTGCTTTATGGGGACGAAGATAAAATAGACGAGCAAGGTAATCGACATCAGCCGCACTTCAAACCTGATTGGAACCCTGATTTACTATTGAGCCAAAACTACATATGTCACCCCGTAGTGTACAAAAAAAGTGTGCTTACAAAGATAGGTGGATTTAGAGTAGGTGTAGAGGGTTCGCAAGACCACGATTTGCTTTTACGAGCGACCGCCGGCCTTAAGCATGATGAAGTTGTTCATCTACCTTTCATTCTTTATCACTGGCGCGTTATTGAGAACTCTACAGCATCGAATGCTTCAGCTAAGTCATATACGACCGATGCGGGAATTGAAGCAATAAAGTATTTCCTTGAACAATCAGGCCAAAATGCCTCAGTTGACAAAGGCAAGTACCCAAATACATATAAAGTTAATTGGGCGCTTCCAGATGAGCATCCACTGGTTAGCTTGGTCATTCCTACAAGAGATGGTTATGACATTTTAAAGCAGTGTTTAGAGTCTATTTATGACAAAACGTCATACAAAAACTATGAAATCATTGTTGTAGACAATCAAACGACCTGTGATAAAACATTGGGCCTCTTCAGTGAATACACTAATACAAAAGCTAACTTCAGAGTTTTAAAATGGGACAAGCCATTTAATTATTCTTCTATTAACAACTTTGCAGTTTCGCAGGCCGAAGGCGAAGTAGTTGGCTTAGTTAACAATGATATTGAAGTTATTAATGAGGGCTGGTTAACAGAAATGGCGTCGCATGCCCTTAGGCCCGAAATTGGCTGTGTAGGTGCGAAGCTTTATTACCCTAACGATACTATCCAGCACGCTGGTGTTATATTGGGAATTGGCGGGGTTGCCGGTCACTCTCACAAATATTTTCATAAGAGCGAACCCGGGTATTTCACCCGTTTGCATCTTGTTCAAAATATGTCAGCGGTTACAGCAGCATGCTTATTAGTCCGCAAGACCGTTTTTGAAGAGGTTGGTGGGTTAAACGAACAAGACTTAACAGTTGCCTTTAATGACGTAGATTTTTGCTTAAAGGTACATACTGCCGGCTATAGAAACCTGTTTACCCCGTGGGCTGAACTTTACCATCACGAGTCGATAAGCCGCGGTGAAGAAGATACGCCAGAGAAGGTGGCGCGATTTAACAAAGAAAGTGAGTATATGAAGGATAAGTGGAACAAGCTATTGTGCAATGACACAGCTTATAATCCCAATCTGTCTAACACCCATGAAAACTTTTCGCTTAAATAGTAACTGAATTTTAGAAGTATTATGAATAACAATTTTCCATTATTTTTTATCCATATTCCGAAAACCGCTGGTTCTAGTTTCCGCGTTGCAGCAGAAAAGTACTTTGGTTCTGATGCAACCTACTATGATTATGGCCAAGCTAATCAAGAAACCCATCCCGATATAATAAAATATGAATATGAATTAAAGGATAGATATTTAGCGGCCAAGACCATAAAACAGAATGCTAAATTTTTGTCTGGGCATGTCATATATCCAAAATATGCACCATTTTTTCCACCCAAAAGTGTAGTGACCTTTGTTCGTCATCCTGCACAGCAAGTACGCTCTCACTACGAGCACTTTTCTAGGCTTCACGGTTATGAAGGAAGCTTTGCTGACTTTATTAAGGAGAATCGTTTTGCCAATATGCAGTCGAAGGCATTGAATGGAGTTTGGCCAGACGCGTTAGGTTTTATTGGTATCACTGAGCGTTATGACGAATCAATTGCGCTGTTTAATAAGTATTATGAGACCGACATCAAAGTATTAGATATAAATAAAAACTCAGCAAAGTCTTCCGGTGCTTATGTACTAAGCGAAGATGAGCTGTCTCTAATCCGCAAAATGAACCATCAAGACTTTGCTTTGTACGAATATGCGTCGAAGCGCTTTGAACTGCATCAGTCCTTTTTAGAGCAAGATCTTCCTTTAATTAGATTTGGTGAATTACACGTTGCACCGAAGGACAAAGGAATGCAGTTTAATATTTGGGGCTGTTGTTATGAGCAAGAAGACGCACTGGCTGCTGATATTTTGTTAGATGACGCAGTAGTTGACGAAGTGAAGTTGGCTGACTATCGACCGCTAGCGGCTGAAAGGCACATTCACCGCGACGGTTTTGTCGGAAAAGCTTACAGATATCCAGCTTCTTTCAAAAAAGGTCAAACAGTGAAAGTCATAGAAAAGCAGACGCAGACCATTATTTTTGAAGATACAGTTAGCTGATTAACAGCAACTAAAAATACATGTGACTTTGATATCGTCCGAATTTAATAAGCAGTCTTACAATGAAACAACATTCACAGAAAACGGTTATCCGCAGAGCAACAGGTACTGCGAAACAAAAAGCGAGACGCTTTTTAAATGCCGTAATGCCAAAAGAAAATAGGGTTGAACGTTCGGGGGCTGTTAAAAGTGAATTGCACCTTCAAAACCATGATTTTAGTTTATCAGAAAGTGAGATGACTTTTATTCGGAGCCAGCTGGAAAAAGGTAACAAATCCCTTGTGAAACGCCTTGGTTTCAAAAGTGATACATTCGAAGGTGTGTCTCAAGCGGAGTTCACAGTTTCGCTGGACAATGCAAAAGAACTGGTTAATCACTACTCAGCGTCAACGGACATTACTACACTAGTTACCCTAATATTGAATCATGCAGGGTTCCCAGTCAGTCATTTCATAATGAATGTAAGTCTAACTCCCGAAGCGCTTAGAGATTTAGCAATACTATTTAGAAAGGTTAACAAGTGTACAAGCTTTTGGTTGATAGCAAGAGCCAAAATGCTTCGTCCAAAGGGGCCTATAATATCTGAATTGTTTGAATCCATTACAGACGAATATATAGCAACGCTCAATGTTGGGATCGGGGTTATTACCTTTAACAGGAAAGATCATTTAGCAAAAACGGTAGAAGCCATCAGAGCGTTCACAACAGGTGACTATCAACTTGTAGTTGCTGACGATGGCAGTAAAGACGATACAGTAGAGTGGTGTGAACAAAACAACGTACCTCACACTAGTTGCGCGAACAAAGGCGTTGTACGAAACAAAAACAGGGCTTTATATTATCTCAATGAAGTCAAAAACGTTGATGTTTTAATTCTGTTAGAGGACGACTGTCGGCCAAATAAAGAAAACTGGCAAAAAGAGTGGGTGATTGCAGCGCTTTTATGGGGTCACATTAATTATGCGCATAAGCGAATTATAAATAAAGACGAGGCCGTGGTTTCAGGCACAGGCTCAAGTACTTCACCGTACTTGTGCAAATTAGTTACAGGGCAATGTACAGCTTGCAGCAAGGATGCGATGGATAATATAGGATACCTTGACCCAAGGTTTAGTGGCTATGGTGCTGGGCATGTGGAATGGACTGAAAGATTTATTCGTCAGGGATATAACGGCACTACAGAAAAGCAGTGGGTTTATCCAGCAATTAATACTGGATTAAATTCTGATGATGCGCCTACTTTCAAAAATCCTGATCAGCTTGAAAAAAACAGAGCGCTTAAAAAGAAAATAAGTAAAGAGTCTCACAAGCGTGAAGCTTGGCTTGATAAAAAAGAAAGGCAAGAATTTTTAGAAGAAGTAAATTCTATTAATCATTAAACGGCAGTGACAAAAAATGTCGGGCAGTCTAAGCAATAATGTCTAAAATTATGTTGAAAATTTAAACAATTCATACTAAGTTAATTTCTAATATAATTCCAAGATAGATATTAGTATTCATTAAATGACAAGGACGCCTTATGAACTGCTTACGAGTGCTTCTCGCCCAGTGTTCCCTACTTGCACTAACTTTAATTTCGACTCATGCAAATAGCGCAAACTACCAAACGTTTGAAGAGTTGATAAACAACGAATCGTTAATTTTATCAGTTAACAAAAGCACGCTCGATGAATACGGTATTTTAGTAGAAGGCATACTAGTTAAATCAGATTCTGGTACATGGAGCTTTTCTGATTATACACAAACGCAAATTGTTCCCTCCTATAATGTTGTGTTCTCAGCGGGCGGAAATCAGCTTACCCAGACTTATCCAGATAAGTCCCATGGAAGTACTTTTTTCCAAATGTATGACGTTTACAGCGATACCTATCGTGACCGGTGGGGGGATCTAGTTGCCGACCAGCTTATTGCAGCTTTTGAACAGGGCTTGATAGCACAAACGCCATCTTTACAGTGGACAAGCGTAACTGACAATGTCGTGTACACTCTTTCTAACTCTGCAGAAGGTTATTTCGATGTTACCGCTAGCGTTACGGTAGAGGAAGTACTCTACATACCGGAGCATGTTGTCAACGGAATCGAAGGTGGTTGGCAAGGTGAATCGGAAATTTCCGCGTTTTCAACTAATTCATTTGATGATGTTCGTTTTGAGTTTGGCATAGAAGAGCGAGGGATCACTTTCGACACCTTAGAGGGCGAATACGTCGCTGTTCCAGTTGTCGATGAAATCGACTTCCATTTCGGCGATGAACAAAATTCTATTGTGCACGATATCTTCATGTTATCAAGCGAGCCCACTACTTCAGTAAGTCAAGTTCTAGAAGACTCATATGTCGCTGAACTCAAAAGCAAAGAGATTTTGATAAATATGAATGATGTTTTATTTATCATTACTCCTATCCAGCAAGTCAATGAATCGGTGTGGACTGTTCTCGTTGAGGTCAGCGCCGATGGAGAAACGTATCGTTTTGCTCGTGAACTTGTGGCGATCGATGGCTCGGCTAACAACTTTGGTCAAAGTCTAGCGTCAAACTTTCCCTTTGTTTACAACGCGAACATTAACGGTCGTGTAGAAGCGCAAGTAAACGAAAAGGGTTGGCCTACTTGTGAAATGCTATTTGCATATTCATTTAGTAATGACGGCTCATTCAATCGAGGTATTTCCTGTAATAATGGTGCTATTCAAATGGGAAGTTCAGGATGGACATGGACTAACCATGAAGAGAGAATCTCATTAAATTTCGAAGCAAGTTATGCAATAAGGGAAAGAAATTGGATTCCACTAACTACTAATGAAAATGGGCTCACTTTCGTCTTGGAATATAGTACCTACGAAGACGTGTTCAATGGAACCAGTGGTGTGTTCATTGCCCCACGTATCAACTATTTGGAGTTGGTCGATCTTAGTCAATACAAAGAAGAGTACACAGCCGGTGGGTTTAACGGTGATAATGACGGTGACGGAATCTCAGACTCTGATGACAACGACGATGATAACGACGGCATGGAAGATTACTTCGAAGAACGTTATGGACTAAATCATTTAAATAGTAATGATGCGGAGCAAGATGCGGATAACGATGGATTAACTAACCTTGAAGAGTTCAATTTAGGAACAAATCCTACAAAATCTGACACAGATGGTGATGGCGTCCCAGACGTTTCTGACGACTTCCCTCAGGATGCCTTAAGAACAGACTCTACAACTCAACTATTCACGTTTACCTATACGTTTGACGGGAATACTAGAGGAACTGCTGGGCATGAACTAACTGCTGTTGTAGAAGGCACACTGCTAAACGATAACGATACGGTGGTTATCGCAAATGTTGTGAGTGCCTCTTTAGCCGGTGTTGACTACGAAATAACGAGTGATTTGGCTATTAGAGCTGCGAATCCAGCCTATGCAGCAAGAATGAGTTTATCTGGTGATGTTTTAGACTTCTGGGTGTGTGTGCAAGGCTTCACATTCAGTGAAAACGGTGGAGATTGTTCATTTGGTGTGGATGGCGGTTTCTTAATATCACCTTATTTAGATTTCGAAACTTTGGCTTGTATCGAGCCAGCTGAAAATGGGGATTGCATAGTTTGGGCATGGGCTGGTATTCCCGAATTGGGAGATGATTATCGAGACGGAGATATTCCATTTAATTCGGCTAATTGGTCTGCACAGCAGTTAAATACCTACGCTCCTGTAAATGATCTGAACGCAGATGGTAAATCAGATTTATTATGGCGTAGCTTTGATAAAGGCTGGAACTTCTTGTGGACAATGGATGGAGTACAAACTGCTGCCGCGACTCCAATTAATGTCGTTCAAGAATATACTTGGACAATGGATGGTTTAGGTGATTACGACGGTGACGGTAAATCTGACATTTTTTGGAGAAACAGCGAAACAGGCATGAACTTCGTCTATTTGATGGATGGAGCGAATATCAAAAGCCGTTATGTATTAAACTTCGTAACCGCCGGCACTTGGCAGGTTGTAGGTAACGGCGACTTTAATGGCGATGGCATTGGCGATGTAATGTGGCGTAATGTGGAACGTGGTGACACTTGGTTCTATTTAATGGACGAAGGGCGTATAGGTTCTAGTGAGCCTTCACAATGGGTTACCGATCTTAATTACAAGGTAGCTGCAACCGGTGATATCGATGGTGATGGCGACGAAGATGTCATATGGCACAGAACAAATACAGGTCGTATTTATGTTTGGTTGATGGAAGGTGGAAAAATCGCTTCACAATACAGCCTAATTATAGTGAATACTAATTGGGAAATTGCAGGGACGGGGGATTTAGACGGCGATGGAACAGCTGACATTATTCTGAGAAACCAAGTTGATGGACGAAACTGGGCTTACATCATGAAAGAAGGTCAAATATCAACAAGTACGTTAATCAACGAGGTTGCTGACCTAAATTGGCAAATCGGAAATATCGGCGATTATGACGGTGATGGCAAGGCAGACTTTCTATGGAGAAATGAAACTGCAAGCAGGAATATAATCCACTTAATGGATGGTACTGCGGTGAAAAGTCGCGGAGTATTGAGGCCTACCGATAATTCTTGGCAAGTCGCTAAATAAACGGTAAAAGAGAGAGCATATGCTCTCTTTTTTAATCTCTTAAATTTCGGTGTACAAGGAAGTGATAGTAGTGAAACACGCTAGAGTAAAGGATATATCTAAAGTTCTGTCTGTATGTTTATTTTTCGTTTTTTTCGCAACTTACTCGTGGGCTGAAGATTTAGAACCTCCGGAGCTTACGTCTTTCTCATTAACTTCTCGAATAGTTGATGTCACTGATACTTCTCAAACAGTGGAAGTGTTTATTGGCTTAAAAGATCCAAGTGGAGTTGAAACACCTCTTGTATCAGCAAGTGGCGTTGATAATGAAGGCTCTACAGGTTTTGCGGCAGTGTCACTTCATTCTGGGAGTATTGAAGATGGAGTTTGGAGAGCAGTTATCAGTGTAAGTGCTGGCTCTCCTTCAGGCCAGTGGAAAGTAACTATTTTTCCGGTATCTGACTTAGCATTTAATTCATGGGGACGATTCGGGCCGGGTGATGAGTATGACGCATCATTTACCGTAATATCTAACACTACAGACGATACGCCACCAAAGCTACAGGAGTTTTCATTATCAAGTAGTTCTGTAAATGTATTTGATAGTGCGGCTAATCTAACGGTAAGAATGAGGGTTATCGATACTGGTACTGGGGTTGAAACACCGAAAGTTACCGCTAGAAGTATCGACGGCGACGCTTCAGCAGGGTTTGCGAATGTTTCACTTTTGTCGGGAAACAAAAATGACGGTATTTGGCAAGCTGTACTAACAATCCCTAAAAATTCGCAAGAGGGTTTGTGGGAAGTAGTATTATTTCCTTTAAATGACGAAGCAGGAAATACTACAGGTTTTGGCCCCGGAGAAGGATTTAATTCTAATTTTGAGGTCATTTCTCAAAATGATGATAAAACACCCCCTGAGCTTATAAGTTTTGCGGTTGATAAACGGGTAGCAAACGTCACACAGGGAGTTGACTCGATCACAGTCACTATGCATTTGAGAGACCTTGAGTCGGGCTTAGATACGCCGTTGTTAAGTGCCTCTAGTTTGATTAATGATGCAACATCTGGTTTTGCCAGTGTTTCTTTGATCGATGGTGATATTTACGACGGAACCTGGCAAGCCATTATAACCCTACCTAAAAAGATTACAGGCGGCCCGTGGAGAATAAACCTATTCCCCTTATCAGACTTGTCCCAAAACAGCTGGGAAACATTCGGTCCTGGTGAAGGTTACGATGACGGTTTTACCGTCATTAGGAGTGCATCTAATCAAGATGTAAACGCTGATGGCAAGTCAGATCTTCTTTGGCGCAGCTTCGCTAGAGGTTGGAACTTCTTATGGACAATGGATGGCACTTCAGCCGCTAAAGCTTCTCCGATTAACGTAGTACAAGAATACACGTGGACAATGGATGGATTAGGCGATTACGACGGTGATGGAAGGTCAGATATTTTTTGGCGAGACAGCGAAAGTGGAATGAACTTCGTTTATCTGATGAATGGCGCGAGCATTAAGAATCGCTATGTTCTCAATTTTGTTACAGCAGAAACATGGCAAATAGTAGGCAGCGGCGATTTCAATGGAGATGGCGTAGGGGACGTCATGTGGCGAAACGTTGAACGGGGAGATACATGGTTTTATTTGATGCAAAATGGTCGAGTTGAAATAAGTAAGCCTTCACTCTGGGTTACAGACTTAAATTTCAAAGTAGTTGCGACCGGGGACATAGATGGTGACGGAGATGATGACATCATTTGGCGTAAGCTTGATACGGGTCTTATTTATATCTGGATAATGGAAAATGGAAGTATTGCTTCAAAATATAGTTTAAGAGCAGTGAGCCCAAATTGGGAGATTGTCGGCGCGGGGGATTTAAATGGCGATGAAACAGACGACATCATAATGAGAAACCAAGTCGATGGAAGAAACTGGGTATATATGATGAATAGCGGGCAAGTGTTAGCTAGCTCCCTAATAAACGAAGTTTCAGACCTTAGTTGGCAAATCAGCAATATGGGTGATTATGACGGAGATGGTAAGGTAGATTTTCTTTGGAGAAATAAAGTTGCAGGAAGAAACCTGGTTCATTTGATGGATGGCACAGCAGTTAAAAGTCGTGGTGTGTTGAGGCCAACAGATAATAATTGGCAATTAGCAAAGTAGTGGTCATTTGGAATATTTATGGAAGTCATCAAAAGTTGTGGGTTATTAGTCGTTGCATTGGTAGCAGTTATTTCATGTGGGGGCGGTGATTCAGAAAGTAATCTCTCTAATGATTCGTCTAGTCAACAAGACTTAAAGGACTCGTATTCTTTTACCTTACCTGTAGAAATTAAATCTGACCAGAGCGTCAATCTGACTTTGGCTTCAACGAATAGTAATGGCGCATCAAATATTACAGTGCAGTCGTGGAGCTCTTCCTTAAGTAGTACTCCCAATATACAAGCAGCGGGTGAAGGTGTTTTTAGTTTTGTCGCTCCCCAAGTAAGAAAGCGCACACCTCTTACCATTACAGCTAAATTACTAACAGAGCCAGGCATTGAATTTAGTATAGATGCTAAAACTCTTATAGTTCCTTCCAAACCTAACTTAGTCGTTGTTTTTACCGATGATCAGGGGTACGCCGATGTAGGTGCTCACAATATTGTTAATGATATTGAAACTCCAAATATAGATAAACTAGCTGCTCGAGGTGCGTTGTTTACGAACGGGTACATCACAGCTCCCCAATGTACGCCATCGCGAGCGGCGATGATAACAGGGGTCTATCAACAGCGTTTCGGTGTAGACGATAACCGGTATACTCCAATTCCAAAGAACGTTGTCACAATGGGACAGCGTTTTTCTGAACTGGGATACACGACGGGGTTAGTAGGAAAATGGCATTTAGAGATCGATCAAAATTCAAAGCCATGGTTCAGAGAAAATTACCCCAATACGCCCATTGAACAGTTCAATCCAGGAAAGCTACCTTCGTCAGTTAAAGAGCAGTTTTATCCGTCTTCTATGGGCTACAAATATAATTATTTCGGTTATGCAAACCGATATTGGGCTAACTTTGATCTAAAAGGTAGTGAAACAACGTTAGGGTGGGTAAATAACTCTGACTACAGACTTGATGTGGTATCAGATGCAGCTACACAGTTCATCGAGATGAACTACAACGAGCCGTTTTACCTTCACGTTGCTCATTACGCACCTCACGTTCCTTTAGCGGCTACAGATGACTATTTATCATTATTCCCAGAGAATGATTCTAATCGTCGTAGGTACGCGCTGGCGATGATGTATGCTGTGGATTCAGGTGTAGGTCAAATAGTTTCGCAGCTTGAAAAGCACGGTATATTAGAAAATACCATTATTGCATTTATAAGCGATAACGGTGCACCTGTTGGTCTTGATTTTACAGATGCACCAATTTCTGAAAACGAGGCGTGGAATGGTTCACTCAATACGCCCTTGCTTGGTGAAAAAGGAATGCTTACAGACGGTGGTATTAGAGTACCCTTTATTGTTCAGTGGCCAAATGAAATTCAGGATAATACAGTCATAGAAAAACCGGTAATCAGTTTAGATGTTCTATATTCAGCGATAAAAGCAGCAGGAGCAGACGAACGCACGTTATCGGAACTAGACGGAGTTGATATTTTTCCTACTCAAGGTTCTGATATCAGTGGGCTTGCGAACCGCCCTCTTTTTTGGCGGTTTTGGAATCAATCGGCAGTCCGTCTGGGCGATTACAAGTATTTAAAAATAGGTTCAGAACACGAGTTTTTGTTTGACTTAACCAAGGAAGAATCTAATAAAAATAACTTAATATCAACGATGCCAGTTAAAGCCGATGAGTTGAAAAAACTTTACGAGCAGTGGAACAAAGAAATGTTAAGGCAACCTGAGCAAAGTAAGCTCAATTCCTCAGAACGCGAGTGGCTAGAGTACTACCTAGAGCCGTAGCTCAATGTAGAATCTTTTCCACCCCTGGATATTTAGCTAGACCTTTACATTGCGCAGTAAGTACTTTTTGAATACTGCGCGCCTTCTCTTTGTTCCCTAAATAGGCCCAAATTACCATTGAACGAAACTTCGCGCCAGGGTCAGAAATTTGGCTTTCAATGCTGCTTAACTCCTCACGAATTCCCACTTTTACCGACTCTGTTTCAAACGTATGGTTAATTCTCGAAATGTGAAGATAAGCGTATAATTGATCAACTTTTACCGTGGTGTTTTGATTAGATTTTTGTGAAATTTTAATCGCTTTTTCATAGGCTTCCATCGCCTCTTGTTTCATGCTTTTAGCCAAATATGAGTCTCCTAAATTTATCCAAATAGGATAAAGGCCATTACTATTTGTATCAGCCATGGAATCAAGGCTTTTCAAATTGTACCCAATGGCGTCGTCGTATTTCTGCATATAGAAGCTAGCGGTTGCTAGTAGGTGATCTGAAATGTTGGAGGCACCAAACTCGTGTTCCATTGCTTTATAATTTTGAAAGGCTGCTTCAATATTTCCTTCGCAAAAGTAAATACTGCCTAAATTGCCTAAAACATTCTGAGAAACCTCAATATTTTTACTCTCTTCAAATTTTTTCAACGCAAGCGAAGTGTTGCCTTCGTAATAATGTAAGCGGGCTTCAATAAAGGGAATCATCCAATCGTTAGGCGCTAACTCACCTGCTTTAACGATGCTTTCTTTAGCTAACGACATGGCCTCAGAGCTTTTTGTCATTAAAAACTGTTTTAAATAGCTCTCTGTCAAGCCTACGTAGGCTGCTGAATATTTAGGGCTTACTTTCAACACATCCAAGTAATAAGCGATAGCCTCATCAATGTTATTTTCCCTACGATTTTTTTGGGCCAATGAAAATAACACTTCAGGTCTACCTGCAGCCTGTTCGCTTGCTCGGTCACAAGCATCGTTGGCGTGTATTAAATAGTTGTCATCCGCCGTTAAATACATTTTCTGCGCATACAAATTACAAAGTTGAGCTAGGGCCAATGGGTTTGTTGGCGCAGACGCTAGAATTAGATGAGTCTTTTCGAGAGCAGCATTAACATTATCTTCGTTTAGACCTTTGTGAAGCAATGCTTGACTAGAAACATAGTTTTTCGCGTTAGTTTCGTTCAACCCATTATAAGTGTATTCAGGTGTAGATAAGTACTGCTTGAGTGCGCGTTTTAGTATAGCAGTGGACTCTCCTATAGCCTTATCGGTTATGATAGTTTCGCTGTCTATAAGAGATGCAAGCAAAGTCTTGCTTTTAGTGGTGTAAGCGAACCCCAAAAGTGCCGTAAATATATCCTTTTCAACTAATTCTAATGAGATGACTAAGTCAACATTATAGTTTTCAGCTAAAGAATAGGGCGATTCATTCGCTGCAATATCAGAGATAGAAACTGAAGATATAGTGAAATCTTTTTTTAATTTCTTGGTCAAGTTTCTAGCAAGCTCTTTTTCTAACTCGCTGGAACCTTTGATGATCATTAGTGATTGTACACTCGGTATAGCCGTGGGGTTTGAATCGTCAGTATCCCATATTAAGGTTAGCGAAATCAGCGTGACGGAAATAATAAAGAAAGTCACGATATAACTATGTCGAAGCGTTCTGGCGTTTCTTTGAGTTTTGACTGCCGTGGCTCGGGGAATGAAAGAAGGTTCACCCTTAATGAAGTTTTCTTGTTCGCTGTTCTCAGAAGCTTCTAAATCCTCTTCTAAGCTTTTACTTTGAGGTGCTGATGTTTTGTCACCATCAATCTCGTCGGTTACCGTTACTGGATTAAGTTCCTCTTCTTCCGCCAACTCATCTTGAGTGAGAAAAAGTAAATGGGGAGGTACATTTAGAACCGTGGCGATACGAGTAATAGTTTGGTGAGAGACCCTTGTCTGGCGAAATGTTCTATTAACTAAGTCTCTTGGCGGAGAGTTAAGCCCTTCTTTTTCTGAAATAAGTTTGGCAAGTTCAGACTGAGAGCGAATGCCAGCGTTCAGCATTGCTATTTCTAACTTATTTCGTGACGCGATGACACCTCTAACCCGCTTTCTTGCAGCCATTTCTCAAATCCTTTTACACTGGCGTTACAGAAATTCTTAAATGTCTTTATTTACGGTTAAGTACTGCTAACTACGTATTCCTTAAGTTACCAAAAACTGTATTGTTTGAAAAGTGAGCAGGTGTGTTTTTAGTAGTTATCCGCTCATTCTTTTAGAGAGGGGAATTTTCTAACACGGAGAGCCAGCAGAGCGCTCTATTCCAGGTTTCTCTTTCATTCCGATTAATAATCAAAATCAATGCAATATTAAGGCGGGTGACACATGGACTGCGGTAACTACAAACCTAAAATAAACATAGCAATATTGTTGTACAGCGCTTTCTTAATGATGGTATCGTCAATGGTAAACGCTATGACATTAAGCGTTACAAAAACAACCGACAAAGCTTCAACCGGTGGTTATGTCTACCACAAGGTTATTGTTTCAAATGATTCAAGCTCTACAAAAAGTAACGTTAGCCTTTACGTAAACGTTGGCGAAAACACATTTTTTAATAATCCGTTACCCTCTCTATCTGGCGGGTGTAGCGGCGCTTGTGACAGTGGAGAAACAGCTAGATGGGAATTAGGCGACTTAGCCCCCGGCGCTTTTAAAGTAATAACACTCCCTGTCTATTCTTCTAACCTGTCAACTGACGATGAACGCACCTTAACAGCCAATGTAACCTATTCAGGGCAGTCCAATACGCTTGAAGTGCTAAAAACTTCAACCATAAATAACTCTCCATCCGTCGCTTTGCATTTAGCTGCTAAATCGCAAGTTGCTAGCGCAAGTGAGAACGTAGATTTCGAGATTTCTTATGGAAATGTGGGTAGTACGGGTATTGCTACTCCTTCTATGGAAGTGAACATTCCTGCGGGAATGAGTTTTGTATCTGCTTCTCACAACGGAACGGTTTCAAACAATAAAATTGTATGGAGCTTGCCTGCATTGAACCCTGATATTGGTAAGAAATATCTATTTACGTTGAAAAAGCCTAACTCATCTTCAAATGGTAAAGTGGATGAAGTGATTGCGCAGTTTTTCAATGGTTCTAATGCGATTGCTACTTCGGAAGAGGCAGTAATAACAAGTAACTTACCGCAATTAAGCTTAACGGTAAGTGCTAACAACGATTTTTGGCAAGACGGCTCATATAGCGTAATGCGCTATGTAGTTAGCAATACAAGTGGAGTTGCTGTGCCCGAGGTAAGCCTTTATACCATGGTCGCTCCTGGAACTGCACATACTCTGGCCAGGCCTTCCATAAATGGCGGTTGTAGTGGTGCATGTGACTCTTCTGAGTGGGGCCGTTGGGAATTAGGAACCATTGGTGCTGGCGAATCGAAAGTGATAACGGTACCGGTATATAATTCCAATACAGACTCAGGAGAGCCAATTGAAAGCCTAGTCCAGGTGTTTACAGGCAGTGGCGACTATTCGTTAGGAACACGGCCAACGGTTATTCGTGCGAATGAATCAACCATCGATTTAGTAATCTCACCAAATAAAGGCATTGCAGATAGTAATGAGCCTATAAAGTATCAAATTACTTTCGGAAACCAAGCCACCAGCGCTTACACGCCTATGAAGTTGCTTTTTTCTATTCCCGAAGGATTTGATTACGTCTCAAGTAGTGACGGTGGAGCGGTAGTTGGCTCAAACGTAGAGTGGAATCTAGGAACTATTAACCCTGCTATCGGTGGTATGCGATTCGTTGAAATAAAGCCTTCTTCACCCTTAGCTAATGGCTACGTAGTAAAAACAGAGGCAATACTTCAAAATGATAATTGGGTTCAGCGTTCGACTGACTCAGTGGTAATTAACGATTCACTAAATTTAGATGTTATTGCCACTATTCAAAATGACATGAGCCAAGAAAGTGAGTTGACCTTTGTAAAAGTGCTAGTTGCCAATAAAGGGGCTCTAGACATCAGTGAGCTCAACCTATCTATGATGGTGCCGTCAAGAACAGCCTTTACACTACCTATGCCAGGCATTACAGGGGGATGCTCAGGGGCTTGCGATTCTGGTGAATGGGCACGGTGGACATTCCCTGTAGTTGGCGCAGGCGAGTCACGCTTTGTTATTGTTCCTATCTATTA
>MDSV01127264.1_pt1 | contig 15381 bp, 5 predicted proteins | sample 810851 | NCBI WGS metagenome assembly MDSV01 (sample SAMN05326640, study PRJNA326480) | marine metagenome | isolation source: seawater | place: Atlantic Ocean: North East | collected 2012
CATCTTCACATCAGGCACCTTTGAAATAGCAGGGGGTGGTGGAGACCCTGACGACTCCATCTTCCAAGGCGAAATAAATCTCGCTCAAATGAAGATGACCAGGGATGAAGGATCCTGGTCTCCTGAGTTCTGGCAGGCTTCAGGAGGCCTTGGGGTCAATCTTGATGGCATTAATTTGGAAGGAACGGTCGATGCAGCTTTCTATAGAGCAGGGGTGAATGTGCCGAATTCGGTGCTCGATGTGCCAGAGCTTGGCGAAAGGACTGAAGATACAAACACTGACGAAATCACAAACAATGTAGATTCATCGAGTGCAGTTGAAGACAGTCAAACTGAAGAAGATTCAGGTGAAACGTTTGACAAAGACACAATTTATAGCTCTGGCACGTTCGAAGTGAAACCAGATACAGACTCACAGTCGTCAGTGTTCCAAGGGATCATCACCTTAGAGCAAATGAAAATCACAAAAGAGGAAGAATCCTGGTCTCCGGAGTTCTGGCAGGCTTCAGGAAGTTTAGGGATAGATTTAAATGGTTTAGATATAGAAGGGAAAGCAGCTGCCGCATTTTACAGAGCTGGTACCGAGGTTCCAGAATCAACGTTGACGATCCCAGTCATGGGGTCAGAGACAGGTGAAAAGAGAATAATGTCAAATTATTCAGAGTCTGCTTCTGAAGAGCAGCAAACTATCTTTGACAACGACACAATCTTCACGTCAGGAAGTTTTAGCGTTTCTGCCGGTGGAGATTCGCAATCGGTATTTAGCGGAGAAATAAGTCTAGACGTCATGAAAACAACAAAGGTAGGCGGTAAATGGTCTCCAGAGTATTGGCAAGCGTCAGGCAATATCGGGATAGAACTCAGCGGGTTAGACCTCACAGGAACGGCTACAGCGGCATTTTATAGGGCAGGAACCAACGTTGACTTCGAAGCTGAAGAAGCAGATTTATCTGCCAACATACAAATCGAAGAAACATACGAGACAGATACAATATTTGCAAAGGGATTGTTTGAGGCTGATGCAGAAAGCATCTTCTCGGGTTCAATCGAATTGCTTTCAATGAAAGTGACTAAAGAAGGTGGTTCTTGGTCACCAGAATACTGGAGTGCAACAGCTGATTTACAGCTAGACATTGCAGGTTTGGGACTTAAATCAAAGGTATATGCCGACTATTTCCGTGCTGGAAGCAATGACGAGTACAACAGAGACACCGTAATTATCTCTTCAGATCCTTATCAGGTCGATACTGGCAGCCTGCCACTATTCAGTGGGGCGGATATTCAACTCAAGAGTCTTGTTCTACAAAAGAGTGATGCAGGGAAGTGGCAGGCGCAAAGATGGGCTGCCTCAGGAAATGCCGCACTTGGTGCTGGATCAATGACAATTGCTGGAAGCGTTGATGTCGAATTTGATAGATCACAAGATGCAAATCAACTTACAATAACAGAAGCCGAATTCGAGGCAGAAGGGAGTGGAATCTTCAATGCAAATGTCGAAGCAAAAGATCTAATACTATCCAAAAATTCAGAAAACAAATGGCAAGCCGAAAGTTGGAATGCTACTGCTCAACTGGGGATAGACACATCGAGTCAAGGCTTCCCACTAACAGCAGATACTCAGGCAGACATCACCTATAAACGTGATGAGAACAACAACTCACTAGAAGTATTCACAGTCAATAGCGCGGAAATCGAAGTAGATGTTGCCGATGTAGCAAAATTGAGTGGAGATGCTCAGATGCAATATATTATCGATAAGAGCCAGAATCAAAAATATTGGGATTATGTTGTAGGAGAGTTAGGTGTTGATGGTCCAATTGAATTTGGAGGCTTCCAATTTGAGGCAGCTGCGGGTGTTTCGATGTCCTATGGGGAAATACCAAAAGGAACGACTGGCACCAAAGATAGCTTGTTTGGGATCAACGGCTCACTTGCGTTTGATGGAGTAGGTGGACCACTCCAATATCTTGAGATATCTGCTGGACAAGACTCTTCGACTTCAGTAGATGAAATGCGTGAAAAATTTATATCGCTTAAAAATCAAACGACATTCGACCAACTGGCCAATGCAGGAATACCAACAAATTCATGGCAATTTGGTTCAATCACAGGTCAAATAGATGCACCACTCAATCTCGGATTTGTAGATGTAGGTAACTTTGGAGTTACTGTAAATGGTAATGTTGGGAATACAAGCATTCCATATGGTTTCTTTAAATACAAGGATAGTGATGCGGTCGTCAACTCCAATGCCTCTGGCGCTTCCAGGAAATTAAATGTATTTGCTGATGATATTACACTTGAGATGGGAAGAATGGCGCAAGCCATTGCCCCAATCGCTCAAGGCGTTCAACAATTCACAAGATATGCAGAACAACCACTTGACGCATTAACAACAAGTGTAAGTTTGTTCAATAGCATTCCAAGTTTCGGGCATGGCCTAGATCTTGGCTCACATCTCAAGACATTCGTCAAAGATTTCCCAGGAAATTCACGAAGAAGTGCATCAGACGTTTTAGTAGTAGAGCTGCTTGATAAAGTCACATACCTTGCGAGCATGGCGAGTGGAAGATCCTTCTTCGCACTCACACCAGTTGTAACCAAAGCACAGGAGTTCGTTAGTAATATTGATACTCTTGCACAGGCTGCAGGCTCTGGTGCATCATCAATAGCACTGCCAAGCCTTAACTATGGCGTTGATATCAGCAATAAACCAGATACGGAATTTACCAACGCAACCGCTGTTAATAATGCTTCGTCTGTAAATACTGAAAGTAGTGGTCTACCAACAATGAAGCCTGGAGAAGGCGGCACATCAACAAATCCGAACACACTTAGTAATAGTATTTACACAAATCTAAGCTTTCCTGCTTTGGAAAATCCAGGTGGGTTGCTCAAGAACATTTTCTTAACACCAGAAAAGCCGATCCAACTTGCTGCGGTCGATATTGGTTTGAACGCTAGTGCATCTGCAAGTGGATATACTCCTGGCTTATTCTCCGCAAATTTCAGTGTAAACGGAGGGCTGACATTACAAACAGGTCTCGTCGCCCAAGTGGCAATGAATGATATCTATGACCTAGTAGATGAAGAGAAAGATATGCTTAGTGAATTTGGAGATATTATACTAAAAGGTGCGGCACTAGATCTCAGCAAAACAAGGCTTGATGTTGATACTAACGTTACTATCGGTGCAGGTATAAATTTAATGTCACCCTGGTGCTTCACTATTAACTTGGGCTTTTGGAAGAAAAAGTTTTGTACGAAAGGTTTGGGAGCAAGCGTAAATGTAGGGATAGATGGAAGTATGGACGTTTATCCCGAACTAAGACTTCTGAATGGTGCCAAAGCAAGTGATCAAACAATCAGTATTGCTGACATGATATCAACATTTTCGAGCAGTCGTGAACAGTCACTGTTTAAGATGACAGCTACTGGGAGAACACAACCCAACCAAAAATTACTCAACACATCATCAGAAAATTCTACAGAATCAACTAGCAGCGATGGCAAAGAAGGGACAATACGTTCTATTCTAACAAATTACACTGCTCACGTTGAATATGATGTGTCAGGTTACTTAAGTCAAATTGATCCGCAAACCGATGATCCGTCTCATCTTCAGATAAAGGTGAATCTCGACAACAATATATTTGTTAATTTAAAAACAAACGATGTTTCTCTTGTGGACGATGGATCAAAATATACAGTGGAAATATCAGATACAGGTTGGATTAGTTCAAAAGAATCTATTCTTACACAACTGAGCAGTTCCCAAGGCTATGAAATGAGGCAATCATATAACTTCAATGACATCTTTTATCTTGGTCAGATAGTAAAAAACCTCCAAGGTAAATTAGCTGAATTTTTGACAACTAATTTTGAAGAGCATTCAACATCACCAAATCCACTATTTAGTATATGGAGCACTATAAAACCTGATAAGGTTTATGATCTTGAATCATTAAGAAAGGAAGCCAACGAAGTAGCCAATAGAATCCTTGGGATGGCACATGCTGGTGGTATAGACATTGCACTTGCCGAAAAGCAAAGCTTGTTGACAACGACAGGTGTAGCACCAAGAGACACATCCAATGATCCAGATGTTTTTGCCAATGGTGTTGCCGAAGACATCCCGCAAGGAGAAGATCCAGTTGCTACTGAATATCTTTCTTTTACAAAGAATCACACGACAAGTAGTGCAAATTCACCAAATATCATTTTTGGATATAAACCAATCGTAGTCAAGAATACTTCAGACGTTAAAGCAACATTTAAGCTCCTGACAAATGACTTGGACTATTCGAATAACATAGAGGTATACGTTGTAGACAAAGATGATAAGAATATTGCGGATCTAGGGACAATTGGCGATTTAACAAACAACACAGTTGGTTCTTCAGTCTCTGAAAGTGGTAATGATTATCAAGAAGGAGATGAAAGTACTGAGATGACGTGGGATAGCGAAGATGTAACAATGACTCACAATCACAACGTCGCTGGATCCATCAGTTTAGTCGAATCGGAGGATTCAGATTATTCTAATTATAGCGTCACATTAAGTGTACTTACCCCGGAAGCAGAAGTAGGAAGTGACGATATTGCTATCAACCCAGAGAGATTTACCAACGGCGATTATGCATTCAAATTAGTTAACACTGACAGCCAAAAATCATCATTTACTGGTATTGCAGACATAGAAATAACAAAACATAGTGAAGATAGTGAATCTGATTCTGATGAGATAACCTATGAACCTAAAATTGAAATTCAGACAGCATACCTTCGCTCTGGACAACAATTCAAGACATTCGATCAACTCTTAAGAAGTGTATGGAACAAAAAGCCACTTCGTGACAAACTTCTTGGTAACTTGATGGCTAACGTGCCAGCAGAGCAAGATTCTTGGAAAGATTTTAGTGCCGCAATTAAAGAAGAATATTCGACAATTATCTATGAAAGTGAACTATTAGTCAATGATCTCATAAGTGAAAGCTCTGCAGCGAATGCAGATACTAATAATATTCTTGGAAAGAATGAATCAATAAGCCTTAACCTCATAACTGATTACGATAATAGTATTTTAGATCTCAGCACTGATTCAACTGAGGTGATGTCTGGGGCGTTAAATCGTGTTACCGCGTCACCTAATTATGGAGCCGGAGTGCGAACACTCAGCCGTACAGAATCCCAGAATCTGAATTTGAATCTAGATGCAAAAATTGATATTACACTTGGAGGCAGAGCAAGATACATTGTTGCAGAGAAAGACTTTACTCTAGCGAGATTTAATGTTTTCAATAGTAGTAATGTATTCAGGTTAGGGACAATCAATAAAACCGTTGCGAGGCAAACTGAAATTAGTGGCTATTCTTATAACCCAATTCGAAGTTCCTCCAACAATAGTACCCAAATCACTGGCGATAAATACACAAGGTATTCAGAGGAAACTGGAAGATATTACCAATTCCCCTTCTCCTTCAACAATAGAACAGGATTGAGAAATCGTATGATGTTTACGATCGATAAGGAGTACACACTAAATCATCTAAATGAAGCAGGGACAAACACATTTGCAATCATCAATGAAATATCATCTTTATATGCAGTTAAGCCGCTTCCGAATAATAACATTATTAATAATATTGTAACAAGAAATGGCCTTATAAAAAGGACGCTGAGGAAATCTCTTAGTGAAAAAAGATTAGTTAATTACTTTATTCCAGAAACGCAACAGAAGAATATTTATTCGGCCTTCAGGGCAAAAAATGAACTAAATAAATCAAACAATAATATTGAGGGTATGACCGCTCGGTATCAATATCGAGTTACGATCAAAGCATTACAACAAATCCTACACAAATACATCGCCAGACAACCTCACCTGCAAGGAAGCCTTGAAGATCAAGAGATTAGATCCGATTGGACTGATAAACATTATGCGGCTGAAAATGCTATGGACTGGGCTAATAATATTGTTTTAGGTTACGCGAAGATGATCTCTGATAATAATCTAGATGATATACCAAAAGATCTACTAAAACAATTAAACAAAAGGATGGGTTCTGATTTAAGTATGTTGCCAAAAATTGATTTTGATGAGAAAGAATTTTTCACATCGTTGCTTACATATGCGGACATAATAATCAACAACTATAGTGAATCAATACTTAGTGCCAATGAAAAACATGACACCGCAAATTATATACCTCTGCTCTCAAAATCCTCTATTGCAAGTCTTTCACAAAGTCTACAAACATACAACAACCATCTGTCTGATGTCATAGAATACACAATTAAAAATTCAGAAATTGATACGGAATCATTCGTAGTGTTAAACGGCTTAGAAAAGAAAGAGTCTGAGGCGGTCGATCTCTTTGTTAATCTCGAAAAAGCTGCACGCAAAGGAAGAAGTATGACAAAGATCGCAACCTATAATGAATCTTTGATTAAGCTGCTTAGAGAAAGTGAATCTGTTGATGTTGCTGCCTCTGGTTATTGGGAAGATTTCCTTCATGATGAAGTTAGAATTGAATTAGATCACTCAAGCAAATTAAAGGGTAATGATACAGCTCATATAGCTATTCTGAGTGATGGCACCCCTTCATCAGAGGGTACTATTATTCCTCTTACTCTTGATACCAACCTAGTATATGGTAAAAATAACGACTTTTATATTGTTGGTTTTGAGCATAGACCACCAGCATTCATTGATTTTGAAGATTATAGAAACAAGGCATTACTCGAATTTAAATTAGGAGAGACTGCTGAAGATGTAGTGAATGAAAAACTCACAGTTCGCTTAGAGCAGCCCCATGGACAAATGCTTCATGCGAACAGCAGAGGCGAATATACATTTGTTGTGAATAATGGCTCTATTAAAACGGAAGAACTCTGGAAAACTCCCATTGCTATGCGTGCAGATTTAGACGGGCATGTTCAAATGTCATCTACGGAAAGTGGATATGGTGGTGAGAGTTACTTTGTAAACGACGATAATGAGCTAGATGTCATAAATCAAGGATATCTAGGAATAAGTGCTCTTGTTGCGCATGGAAAACTGAAGTCTCCTGTTTTCCGGTTCGATAAACTTGATTCAGAAAGCAATACAGGATTAAGTGAGTCTTACTACACGTCTGATCCTATAGAAGTAAAAGAACTGATTGCTGATGATAATTATGTTATGACAGACAAGCAATTATTCTTTGTCTCAAATCAAGCAGGTGAAGGTTTACAGCCTATTTACAAGTTCCAAAATGTGGAAGTCGAAAGTAACTTCATCTGGTCTCGCTCTGACCAACAAAGAATGACAATTGAGGAGCCTGATGGGAGAAGTAGCAAGTTCAAGAATGCAGGTATCGCTTGGTACAGTGAAAAGCATGATGAATTGTTTGAACCTCTTGCGTCTTCTCAACTCAGATCAACTGTCACTAGCAACAAACGTCTACTTCTCAAACCAAATAGAGCTGCTATCAATACCACAAATAATGATTATCAGGCTCAAAGAACCAGCGCATTAACAAGTTATATCGACCTATCAGAACACAAATCTGATACCATCAGATTAGACATCAAAAAATTCAATCAAGTAGGTATTTTAGACATTGATGGTTTCGGCAAATCAAAAGATCTTGTTCTCTATAATAACTCTAATACCTATATTCCGATCACCTACAAACCTAATTCAATTGTAATCAATAAAACCTACGTTATCCGTTTCTTTGACGAAGGTCCAAAAGTACCAAATGCTTCAGTTTCAATTGCTTCCATTGCTGAGACTTCATCTGAAAAAGGAAGGCCAATCAACTACTTATCACCTGATGCAGTTAAGGTACTGAATACTAAAATTACAGACGAAATCAAATCTTTTACTAACATTGCGGACCAGAGCATTCGGTATGCATCAGATCCCAAAGCAGTCTTGAATTTGTTCAATAATCCTGAATACGAATACAGTGGAATTGCATTCAGATCAAATCCCAAACTTGTAGATTCCACCGTTGATATATTTAGCTACAAAAATCGTGCGACCGGTCAAGTTGACTACTCCACTGAGAGAGAAGCTTGGGGTGTATTTAATCCTGCAGAATATACACGATCGGATTCTTCACTATTCTCAATTCATAAACAACCGATTGAAGGTTATTCAGCTATCTATCAAGTTCGAAAAAGTAATTCTAAACTGCCAGAACTTCTTGTTGATAATGATCTCAACTTTGAACTTGCTCAACTTGATACCAGCTGGGTTAATGAAGGCATTGTTGGATATGCAAAATCTGTAGATGGGCTCTTTAAACCATTGGATAAGAAAATGAAATCAGATAATCAGCCTTCTAAGATTAAGAACCAGGCAGCTAATGTCATACCCGATATGGGTGACAATGACCTCAAGGATACCAGCGTAAAAGCGCGAAGGTATAGTACACATTTACAGGACAACGATAAACTCATATCCGCAGACGATATGCTCATCACTCATCCACAAGGTAAGGAGACTAAGGAATATGAAGTGCAAGATTCAGTTGCTGTTGAAGATTGTCAATGCAATGAAGTTGAGATCTCAAAATCCCTCACGAATGATTCTATTATTTCTGGATCAACAGATGGCGAATCCAATTCATTGCTTGAGGACAATTTAACCCTAGACCAACAACTCTTGCTTATGACTCAACTGATCGATCGTCACGATTCCGAAAATCCATTAGATCCGGAAAATAGTCAATCATTCTTTGTTAATCCTGAAGATGAAATTTCCATTATTTAGTCTGGATTAGCCCATTAGACTATATCAAAGTCAATTAAAACTTTATTTAATTTGTTTCTTCAGGCTCTGTATATATAGACTTAATCAATTAGAAGCAAGGAAAACTTTCCTTTTATAATCCACACGTACACGGTCTAGATAGCGTATTCAGGCTCTACTGGAGTCATCGTTATTTTTGAATAAAGAAGACATTCTTTATGCATCGAGTTCCTTTGGTGTATTGTTTTTAAAGCTACCTATTCAATTTTCTTGGCGCAACCACATCATACATTGCCTCTATATACATAGTTAGAATCATTTTCCTGAGAATACTGTTAATGCTTTCTAAGCTCTTACAAAATATAATAACCAAATCCCAAAAGTTTTTTCACCATGCGCTAGATCGATGAATAGTCAACTCAAAAAGTGATTGGCTGTCAATTTAAGTTTTATCACGCCATTCATAGGCGAAAATTGGATTCAAATAACATAGGCTGATAGAGCTTAAGACAAGTATAAAATTGAAAGATTTTATTGGTTCAGCTGTAAAGAGATGACGATAAAATTGAAGGTAAAATCAATTAAAGCATATATAAACAACTTTACGCTACAGTCAATAAAAAAGTGAAGCCAAATATTGACTCCACTCTTGTTCTATAGTTATAAAAAACAACTTTACGCTAAGGCTTTAAATTGATCTCATTCAATAGTTCAAGAGCATGTTGATGAAACTCAGTGCGTTTTGTGTCATCCTTTAAAAGTTGAGGATGTGAACCAACAAGAGTCCAGATGAACTGAGTTCGGATCATATAAATCTCATCAAGTGCAGATTCTCTCTCATATTTATGATGTAAATCTGTCAACTCAATCCACCGTTCATCATCTTGCGAGACTTCGTGGCGACCAATTCCATCAACGAGATTTAGCAGCCTATTGGTATAGAGTGAAACCAATAACTGCATATAACGATCAAATTTTTGAGCAAGCTCAAATTGTTGATCTTGATGATCTGGATAAAGATCTTTTTTTATAATATCGTTTCCAGTAACGAAAACAGGATTCTGAAAATTGTTTAAAAAATGATCATATGAATTAGCACCCTCGCAACTTGTGGTTGTCAATGCCCACATAAAGTTGCGAATATAGCTACCGCTATAACTATGTCGCTGGTGCAAGGACATCCTGACATGGTTTAAATAAAGATTGAAATGATGTTGACTTGCTGCCCTGCATTTAGCAGAGTATTCTTCATCTTCAGCACCGACCCTTTTTAAGTCCTTGAGCAGACGCAAAGTATATGTAAGCTGTTTAGACAGCTCCTCTTGAAGTGGGCCCCAATCAAGTTCAGTCGCTTGTGTCATGGGATGTTGAATGAAGAATAAATAGAACCTTAGAAACTAAATTCATCTCCTAGGCACAATCCAAGAGGTTAGTGCTTCGAAAGGAATAGATTCCATAGCTCAATCGTTTCTATTTTAACGATCAGTATGGTGTTGTCATTATGAATCACGATATATTAACAATATCTTGCCACTGCATCGAACTATTCGACTCAGGGCGGCAAGGAAAAGCTGCATTTTCGAACCGCAATGATCATCTACCAATCAGACTAGTATTCAGATAATAGAAATAAAACCTTGATGTCTTTAAATTTTAATTTAGCAATGAATGCAAATAATGTAGCAATCAATCGAATCGATTCAAGACATACTAGCTAGACACTAACTATAGACCCATTGAACGGAGGATTGGTCGTAAAATCCATCTCTATAAAAAAGTTGATTTTGCCACGATTCCTGCTCTATCCCGTTCATAGCAAAAACGGTGCAAATATATCAAACAAATTTAGCTCAACAAATGTGCTCACTATATCTAGAAATCGTATCATAAAACCATTCCCATATTGCTCAAGAACCTACTATTCCATCGGATTACAACCACTATAAATCTTTTATGTACCACACAGTTAATCATTGATAGATCTAGCCGTAGGTCATTGTTTCTACTTTGTACCCTTTGATATCTTAAGTGGAACCTTTAGATCTTTTGTCGTCCACGGAGCGCGCCACTGAGCCAGACGACACGGCACACTCGTAGTGCTCATACATAGTCACCACCATTTTCCAGTGGGTTGCCTTGTAAGCAGCCCAACGCTTCTATCAGCCCTTTGCCATCAGGGATTTTGAGCTGTTTTGGTGTCGCGGTACTCAACCGAATCAGCGGACAGAGTGTGGGATTCGCATGGTCACTGAGTGACGCTTAATAGATCACTCAACTAGATCTGCCACACCTTGATCTATGGAAGAGTAGCGTTATAAATCTCTCGATACGGATACAAAAAATACACCAAGTATAGAGTTATTTTTTAAGCCATATTAATCCCTATCACCCGGCTATCTACACCAGATCTTAGTTCGATGCACCAATAGTACTCATTAGACCCTAGATCTGGTGCACTTCAACATTCACTTTAGACTGCTGTGTAGTGGCACAACAACCAACTTGTAAGGATCCGGCGCGCTGCATCTGGTGGCTATGGGGTAGCCTTAGTTTCTCAGTTATCCGGCCGGCTCCAGTAGCGGGCTGTTTTGTGGCTCAGCACTATTTGTAATTCCAGCCTAATTGCGGAAGATCATCAGTCGGGAGCGCGTCTGAGATTTTTCTTCCTGAAGACGCAGCCAGCAACCCCGCAAAATACCTCATAGGTCTCGTCGCTCAGTCGGCTGAGGGTGGTTGGGTCTAGTGATGCCAATCGCTTGCCTATCTTCCGTGCTGACATCAACCACTGAATAGTCATCGGCTTAGAAGAAACTGGTTGGTAAAAATGCAGGGTCAAACCCCTGCCACTCCTTCTCACAATGGGGCAAGTAAGCAAACCTGTACCCTTACCCAGCGTATGCCCGCTAGATACAAAAGCAATCAAGTCAATGGCTCATTGACAGATGGGTGGTTGATCAGAGTTGGATACCGCTGACCAAGCAGGCGAACTTCTTCGACATGATGACCATTAGGGTGATAGCAGAGCAAACAATCTTCTAGAGATTAAAGAGATGTACAACTAAAAGCCAAAGCATAATATTTATTAGCTCAGCAACATATTAAGGTCAATCCTCTGATGATAGTAGGAGAATCCATATATATTATATACGTAAAACTAGCTAAGCGAGCGGGAGTGAAAGCCCTGCGACAAATAATCCGTTATCTGTATCACTGACAATAAATTTATTGGCAAAGAATGGGTACACTGACCATGCACCCGATTGTATTTCAACGCCCTTCTTCTGGGGATAAGTATCGATATACGCAATCTCATCTAACTCAATCAATGAATTCTTTCTACCTGCTAGTCTTTGCATTCGAAGAACACGAAGACCGCTGGTATAATTAGCTTGATAGATCAAATCATCTTTAACAAATAAATTATGATCAACACTAACCTCCTTTCCCTCGTGAAAACCAAGATACTTCGGCTTGCGTAGTTTTCGAACATCCCAAATATGAGTCTTCGGCCTAGTATCTCCTGTGGCAATAAGTTCATCTTTGCTATCATTGGTAAAGAATAGTTGATGATCTTCTGAAAGCCATCCCTGGTGAACAAAACCAGCACCATCGTATGTGTTACGTGATATCCTGGTGGGCTTTTCGTGGCTTTCTAGAGAAACAATCGAAAACGAATCCACACTCGAGTTAAAAGCAATCGTCTTACCATCCCATTTTTTATCTGGCCCTTTGTATTTTACGACCTGCGTATCATGAATATAGCCATCTTTTCTATAAGCACCTACAGGAACTGGTTCCAACGGATCCCGAATATCTAATATGTATAATCCCCCATTTGCGAGAGTCTTCGAAGCAACGCCCTCTTGTTTAAATGCACCCACAACGTAGGCATACCCATCATGTATAGCAATATTGTGAGCATTTTTAATTCTGCGGTAAATTCTATCGGGAGAAAATATTTGATCGCGCGAAGATCTTCTAAGACGCTTTAAATCGAAGATCTGCAGCCCATGACTCCCATTTCGATCAGACACAACGTATGCAAAGTTCCCGCTTGTTTTAACATCTCTCCAGAATGACACACCCGTTTCAGTGGGCATTATTCCTACCACCTGTGGGCGTCTGGCTCTTGTAATATCAACAAAACTAGTCCCTGTAGTTAGCGCAACAATTGCATAATCACGATTCGTTCTTCGATCACGCCAACCCCATACATCTGATCCTTTAGCTTCGGTATTACTAAGCTGATCAAACGGGACCCTGGAAAATAATTTAATGTTTTTCCTTTGAAAATCAACACTCTTCAACTTGCTAACAGCAAAACCGTTAATAGATCCATCAGACATTCGACACATGTGTCTAGGCCCTAAGTGATAAACAACTAGCTTCTATTTGAAAAAAGAATAATGAAGATTCCACCTCCTCTTTTGACCCACCGACAGGCATCAGGCGGATCTGTTGACGACCCAACATGATTTCATATACATCATCAGGCTTGAGTTCTAGCATACTATGGACGCCTTACCGATCTGAAGGTTGCAATTAGCTTAAAGAACTGCTTTGCAGGACAGCTTTAGAGACTAACGATACCAAGAGTACCGTTTGCGAAGGTCAGACCCTTGGCTTCCAACATGGCTTCATAGAACTGAGTGAATTACAACTGTTCCTTATCGTCCTTCTTAATGACGACATAACCGCTGTCTCTGGCAGGGTCGGTCTTGGCATAATCGGCGAGTTCTTTGACCTTATCTATAAGATCACTTCCAGCCAGCATTTGGGTGTTGAAAATCTCGTACTGAAAAGATAACAATTGCAATTAGCTATGGCGACATGTTATTGGATTCTTTCTGTTAGTGCCCACCCCCCTTATTGATTGGGTGCGACACCTTGTATGATTAATCAGTTTGGGGATACGGAAGAGAAAATCAAAGCATGAATAGAAAGAGTATGTCAACAAAAAGAAGTACTAGATCTTCATATGTAGAAGTTTTTCCATCGGCACGGACAAAAGAGACTCCAATGTCTCTCGAAGATTCAACGGATGAATACTTGCATTCTGCCTGTGACCCTTCACGATCTGATTAACAATAATTCCAACACAAAGTTTTCCGTATTCCATTCGCACCCCATCATCCAATTCATCAGAAATTGTGCTAAATTTTATTACTGCTTGAGCAAGCATTAAGGCGACATCCTCGCCTTCCTCTTCGGCACACTTGACTAGATTATCAAAAAAAATTAAAGCTGAATCAACAATTAATTGTATCTCTTTTGCTTCAACATCTTGATTGGATGATCCAGAAATAAGCATAAAAATAACCAATAAGTAGCTGATCTAAGTTAGCGGATGTGCGGGTATTATTCAGTATTTCAGGCGTTCCTCATTCGCAATCCGGAAATCAAGCAGATTGATCATGAAAGCAAGAGCAAATTCGTATTCTAGACATTATAAGCGCAAGGAGCAATAGGCTGAATATTAGACTATTCTACTAGAAGGTTAATTAATTGGAATGAGGAGAACGTCGAATTGAACTGCATGCTCATTTGATTGAATGTATGGGACCAAAACATGCCAGTCACTCGAATGGATGATCGAAATTTGGAATTTGCAAACCTCACTCAACCGAAACAAAGATAAGGAAGAGAAGAATGAACTGTTGAATGGAAAGAATTCTGCTCCACTCATCGATTGTCTTATAGATTGGTTTCCAATTATTCTTATGAGTTGATTGACGACTTCCTCTTCCTGGATCCACCTCTACCAAGCCTTCATGCAAACAATTTCGAGATTGGCAGTATTTGGGCTTATTTCATCATTATTAATCCTGTCTATAGCTTAACTGATCAGGGACATCCTCTTGAAGTCCGCCAGCTCGTTTAATTCTTGACTGGAATCCAATTGGTGGGGTGACAAGATGACTGACATACCCCTGATAGAGGGATTTACCAATAAAACCTGCTCCCATCTCCGTCTCTGCTACTCAGTCAACTCAACCAGGAATCTGGTGATATGGCTTCTGCCTCCTCTCCGATCACTTGGGACTGAACAGCACTTGGAGGTGCTCACATACCAATGCCCGTGTCTCTTCTCAGCACTCAGACTCAGTACAGCGGTTGATGAATTGCTGAGTATGTGTGCTATCAACAAGAGCCATCAGGAAACGGCTGCGGAGATTTGTGGCAATAAAAATTCCTGGCCCTGGGTTGACCACGACCTCGTACCTAAGGGAGATACAAGGGGTAGTGCCCACTTACCTCATCGCTGCTTACCACTTTTTGGTACATGTCGACGGAGGGCAAGCAGAGCCAGGTTCTAGTTTCATCCGATTTCAAAAGAACCAGCCATAGCTATGCAAGCCGATTCCCAGCAGGTTGACGCCGATGTAGCAAACAGCGATCACCACAAGCCCAACAACGGCAACAAACGCAGGGCGACGTCCCTGCCAGCCGCGACTCAGGCGTGTGTGCAGATAGGCCGCGTAAACCAGCCAGCAGATCAAAGCCCAGGTCTCCTTGGGATCCCAACTCCAGTAACTTCCCCAGGCTTCATTGGCCCAAACCGCACCACTCACGATGCCGACGGTGAGCATCAGAAAACCAACTGTGATCGTGCGATAGCTCAGGCTGTCGATTTGTTC
>MDSV01208834.1_pt1 | contig 15381 bp, 15 predicted proteins | sample 810851 | NCBI WGS metagenome assembly MDSV01 (sample SAMN05326640, study PRJNA326480) | marine metagenome | isolation source: seawater | place: Atlantic Ocean: North East | collected 2012
CACTCGCGAAATTAATAACTACATTCGTGAAAACAAACTTCAAGACCCAAAGAATGGTCGCCATATTCTTGCTGACAAGAAATTGAAAACTCTATTGAAGTTGAAAAATACCGATGAATTGACTTACTTCAATCTTCAGCGATACATGAGCCCTCATTTCGCAAAAGCTACTAGTAGCTCTAACTAAATACATAATTAATTAAAAAATATAATAAATGATACTAATAATAATATTAATATCATTACCCACTATATTCAAGGAAATATAAAATTATCCAATTCTAATATTTCATATAACTTTTTCTTATTATATTTACCTTTCAATAGTTCATTATTTTCTTTACTCATATCAATATCAAATAACAAGCATATTCTGTTGTAATCATCTAGATTTATTTCATTACAAAAATTTTCTTTTATCCAGATAATATACGATTTTTCCGATGATTTATTTTTCCACATTAAATAATACTTATATAATTTAAACACTGACCTTGTATTATCATCATAATCTGTTCCACATAATATACACATTGTCTTAAAATTTGTATACGATATGTTTAACTGTTTTAATATCTTATTTGTATCATATAAACACATTGTTTGTTTTTTTAAATTTAAATATCTTAAAACACGCGGACACCCATATACAAATAAATCCATATCATCGCTTATACAAGCATATGCTTTTTTTTGCAATACCATCTTAGCACACAGAACATCTGCCTCTCCTTCTGCTATTACCTGTGTTATACCATATGAATCTAATAATTGTTTTATATTTTCTATATCTACATGTTTAATTCTTACTATTTTTTTCTTTAGATCTTCCATTTTTTCAAGTAATAAATTGTCTTTCTTCTCTTCTTTTTCATATGCCTCTTTCATTAAATAATACTTTTCTGTTAATTTTCTTTTTTCTTGTTTCCTTCTTTCTATTTCTCCCCTTTTTTCTTGTGGTGTTTTACCATCCCATATAAATATTGGTGTAATTTCATATTTTTTAAATAAATTACATAATAAATAAAATCCTTCTATCAAAGATAATTCTTGCCGAAATTTATACATATATATATGCGTATCTATACATATTGTTTTACCTCTCAAATCATTTAAATGAACGGTTTTTAAAGTATGTTTACATGTATATTTTATAAATTGGTTAAGTAGTTTAATTCCCATATATTGATTAAATTATAATTTTTATTTTTTAATCAATTTTTATGAAAATATAGACATTCTCATTGTCTTTGATAATTCATTATCTTTGTTTTCATTATAGTATTTACTCATCCATTTTAAATTTTTTATTAATTTATCGGATTTATAATTAGTTTTTATAAATTTGAATATCTCTTCTAGCATTTTTGCCGTCTTTTTAAAACATATAATTTCACTGTTATTATCATAACACAACTTGAAAAATGAATTATAATTCATTAGAAATATTACTTTTAATATATAATATTCAAATACATGTGTCTTTTGTCGATACGTATTTGGTTTAAATAAATTTTCATAATCTATTATTTCCAAAAAACGCAATATTTTCACTACTTGAAATAACGAAAATAGTGTTTCTATATATATCATTACTTCCCAATTTACCAAAAATTCTTTTTCATTTTTTGATAAAAATGTTGATATAAACGTTGTATTTAAAAATATAGCCCAAAATTCACTATATGATTCACTTATTTCAAACTCACTTTTTAATGGAAATATACTTTTTACATCTTTTCTTAATTTTTTATAATCAAGTCCTGAAAAATCCATACATAACGAATGCATTGTTTCATGTATCAATACTTTAAACCACTCTTCTTTTCTATATATCAAACATTCACCGTTAACAGCACAAGCATATGTTACAGCTGTATTACAATTTACTTGATCTAATATATCTGTTTTACTTTTCGGCAATTGTTTTTTATGATCGCTCAAATAAAGATATAATATAAATCTCTTTTGCTTACTGTCTGAATATTTATATATAAATTTTAACCAAGTATATATTTTTTTAAACTTTTCGTGATAATTACTTGTTTCTTCATTATCTTTTAAAACAAATTTTACTGTCAAGTCAAATTTATTTATTTTTGCTTTAAATACAAACATTTTTTTACAGTTCATTATTTCATCTGATATACTTTTTGGAATATATCTTGAATTAAGCAAAGAAGAATTATCATCAATTTGTTGAATTTGAGATGTATAATTAACTGTTTCTCCGCTCATTTTTTTTATATCATTATAATATTTTTTTAAAGTAGTGCTTAATATAGAAGATAATTCCTGTGTTTCCAATGGAAATTTCATAAAATCGTTGAAAAAGGGTTTCATTAAATCTACTTGCATTTTTTCCAATTTCATATATATATTATAAATATTGTTTATAATATATTTAACTAGTTTTATTATTGTATTTCTTTTCTAATTCTCATAGTATCATAAAATACTATATCTGGACTAGCTCTTACTATATGTTGTAATTTTGCATCTTTTGTTGCTAGTAATATTTTTTTAGCATCTTTATTTTGATTATATTTTGCTCTTTGTCCGTCTTCCATTACTTTTTCTTGTCTACCATCTTTTCCAAAAAAGTCTTCGTCTGTTTTTATTCCTTTTCTTTCCGGTATTTTTTTACCTTTAATTTTACCCGATTTACCTCCAAATGATTTTGCAATAACTGGATCTTTTGACATTTCTGGATGTGAATTTTTAGAATTTAATGTAAATGATTCAAAAAACTTTTTATTATTTGTAAATTTATGCGCATGATAATAATGTTCTACAGATTGCCATTCATATTCATTACCTAATTCATCTTTACCTAATTTAAAAGGTGTTTTCGCAAAATTAGATAATGTTTTACGCCAATTTGGAATTTTTTTTAATTCTTCAAAGTCATCTTTCCTTTTTTCAGGTATTTTCTCTCCCTTACCCTCTCCTGGAGCAGCATTTTTTGATTTTGAATAAAATCTAAATATAATTTGTTCGTTATATAATTTATTATCATCTTCTTTCTTTGTTGGCTCTGTTTCTATTTCTTCTGGTGCTTTTTTTAAATCTATTTTATCTTTATCATCTAATCCTTTTTGTATACCAAAATGATTAGTAAATTTCGGTATATAACTGTATATATTTTTACCTTTACTACTTAAACACTTTTCTCTTATAAGATTTTTTATTCCAAATGGTATTTCATGAAATCTAAATATTGATTTATTATTATAACTTATTAACTTGTAATGATTTCCTGTATGTTCCGCTATAATGTAAAATCTAGGTTTAAATACTCCTTTTTTTACTATAGATTCACTTACCATATCTCCACAAGATAACACATTTTCCATATCTTTTTCTCTATATTTCAAACTACTAAGTATAATCATCTTTACATTTAATACTTCTTCAAGTATTGAAATAGAAGAACTATCAGCCCAAAATCTACAAGTTCGAACATGCTTGCGTAATTTATCTAATGTTGTTATTCCTTTCATCCAATTATAATCGCCGCCTATATCTTTTAAATCTTCTAATTCTGTTTTCTTTTTTTTAAATTCCTCATTGGTAGTCCTTAGATATTTTTTTAATTCATCTATTTTATTTATTATCTCTTTTTTTTCACTATGTTTATCTACTCTATCATATATTCCAGTCTGTAATTCTTTTTTTAATTTCATATATTCTTTCTTTTTTGTATTGCCATCAAGGCTCATTTTTTTTATTTCGTCATTTAAATTATCAATACCTTTTTGTGTCATATCATAATATTCTTTATATGTTTCAAAATTTTTATGATTCATATATTCGGCTAAAATTCCTCTTAATTTATTTACTTTAATATGTCTTCCTATATCTTTAAAGCCTTCTCTAACAACCGCAAATAAACAGTCTCCATTACTTTCTACATCTTTTATATCATATAAATCATTATGTAAAAAAGCTCTAACCCAAATAGTAGCTTTTCTTGGAACATATTTTTTTCGTCTTTTTTCATCATCTTCGTAACTTTCTTCTTCTGGATAGTCATCGTCATCATCCTCATCAATATTCAAAACATTTGCTATTTTATCTTTTTTTACATCATTCAAACTTTCAGGTGCTTTTTCCAATGGTTCATCATCGACCGGTAAATTTTCATTTTCTATACATTTTTTTATATAATCTTTTGTAACAAAACTAAATAATATAGGTCCTTCTATCAAAGAAATATCTAGGTCCCCATCATCATCTATTAATGAACTATATGAAGATGACATAAATTCATATATTCCTATTTGATATATTTTGTCTTTTTCATCTACAACCAAATATACCGGAACATACGTTATATCAAATTTTTTATAATCTTCTTTTATTTGACCTACAGCAATGACAACTTCATTTCCTTTTATATTCATTCCATACAAAGATACATCTTTATTCTTATCTTCTTCTTCTATTTCTTTATTTTCTTTGTATTCTAAAGCAGGATCAATTTTGGATACTACCATTATATATTAAACCAATATATATTTAATATTTAATTATTTATAATTATAAATTGTTTCAAATAGGGGTCTTCCCGCAATTGTTCTAAGTAAAACCAATGTAATTTTCTTTTTTCTACTATATCATAATTTAAATCATTTTGTTCGAATATTATAATTTCTTGTATTAAATCTAATTTCCTTTTTTTCCTCTTACTTATCTCGTAATATCCTGCTATTAATTCAAGTTCTTTTTTTGTATAATTTTCATTGTATTCTTGTTCTAGTAAAAAAAACATTTCTGAATAATTGTCATCATATTCTTCGCAAGAAGTATTCATTTCTTTTTCTTTTTCCTCTATAAAATTTTCTAATTCATCAAAAGTCAATCCTACTTCTTCTTTGTTTTTTTTATTATATTCTTTTAAACTATACTTTATATTTTGTGGTTGCGTAGACATATTAATTAATATAATTAACTTGTTTTTATATTAATTTATTAATCTTCTATTTCCTCTAATACATCTAAACATTTGAATTTCATTTTCTTTGTTATATTAGATTCGCTTATATTTGTTATTTCTTTTATAACTGTTTTCCATTTTTCTTCTTCTTCTTCAAATTTATTCTTGCCAGATAATACAATGATTGATATATTTTCAAAAAATTCCGCTTTATTATTAGTGTCCATATCTTTTATTTTTTCAAATAGTTTGAATAAAAAATCATACATTACATCCATGTTAATTATATCATAAATCATTAAATTTACAAAAAAACTACTTCTACCTTTCCGATGTTCGTTTTTTTTATTTGTTTCACACAACAAATTGTAACTTATATTTGTATCTTGTTCTTCTTCCTCTTCCTCTTTATTCTCAAATACACTCCTATATTTATTAAAATTTACTAAACAAGTTTCTTTCATAGAATTAAATTCATCTATTAGATTTTTGTAAAGCTTGGCATATAAACTAGACCAAAAGGTATTTAAACTTCCTATTTCAAAAATACATTTTGCTATTTCATTTAAATTTTCATCTGTATTATCTTCTTTGTTTATTTGCTTTCTTATTGTTTTTATTATAGTTTCATTGATTTCATCAAAATTTTCTTTTGTTAATTTATTTAAATTACTTCGTATATCATCGATTATACATTCAAATCCTTCTTCATTTTTATCTAATTTTGTCAATTTAAAATTTCTTATATTTTCCCAATCTTGTTTTGTTATCATATTATCCTTTTTTCTTGGTTGTCTATTTCTTTTTTTAAATACGGGTGTTTTATTATATGTAGGTGCTCCTACTTTTTTTGCCAGATCATTAATTACTTGAATTACGTCTATTGATAATTCTGGTATTTCTCCTTGTTCTCTCAATAACGTAATAAATTGCATATCATATTGTACTAATTCTGTCATTTTATGATAATATTAATACCAATCTTGCTTTTATATGTTTTTTTTATATATTATTTTTAACAAACTTAAAAGCATCTTATTATATATTTATAGATATGACAAGTTCTAACGATCATTACATTATAAATAATTGGGAAGATGAAAAATTAAATTTGAAAAATAATTTATTGAGAGGCATCTACTCATTTGGTTTTGAAAAACCAAGCTCCATACAAAAGGAAGGTCTCTATTCAATGGTTTACAATAAACATAAAAATGGATTACGAGATATTATAGCACAAGCACAGTCGGGTACAGGTAAAACCGGACTATTTGTTGTAGGTTCTTTACAAATTATAGACGAAACTAAAAAAGAACCACAAGTAATTATATTAGCACCAACAAGAGAATTAGCAGAACAATCTTACAATGTCGCAAATAACTTATCTCATTATATGAATATTGAAACTATTTTACTAAAAGGCGGAACATCCGTTCAAGCAAATAAAAAAGAATTGGCTGATAAATGCCCGCAATTATGCATTGGAACTCCTGGTAGAGTTCAAGATATGATTAGAAGGGGTTGTTTAAAAACCCAAAATTTAAAAACTCTTGTCATTGACGAAGCCGATGAAATGCTTTCTCAAGGATTTAAAGAACAAATGTATAAAATATTTCATGTTATGCCCGATAATATTCAAATTGGTCTATTTTCAGCAACAATGCCAGCAGAATTACATGAACTTACAAAAGCAATTACTAGAAGTCCTACTAAAATTTTAGTTAAAAATGAAGAATTAACTTTACAAGGTATCGCCCAATACTACATTAATTTAGCAGATGATTCTCAAAAATACGAATGTATTAAAGATTTATTCTCAGGGTTATCTATTTCCCAAGCCATCATTTATTGTAATAGCGTTAATAGAGTAAACGACCTTGAAGAAGCAATGGTTACTGATAGTTTCCCCGTTAAAAAAATTCACGGCAAAATGAATGAAAAAGAAAGAAGCACAATATTTAAAGAGTTTAAAAATGGAGGTTGTCGTGTTTTAATTACATCTGACTTATTTGCCAGAGGTATTGACGTTCAACAGGTTAGTATTGTAATCAATTTTGATATTCCTAGAAATGAAAATACTTATTTACATCGTATTGGTAGGTCTGGACGTTGGGGTAGAAAAGGTGTAGCAATTAATTTTCAAACAAAATATGATTCAAATCGTCTTCAAAGATTTCAAGAATATTATCAAACAGTCATCCATGAAATGCCTGTAGATTTTACAAAACATCTACAACCTTAATATTATTATATATATATGAATAAATGTTGTATTTGGATACAAAGTTTCCCTCCATTTAGAAGGAGTGCTATTTGCCCTATTTGTTTTGAATACAAGTGGCTTCTTAATAAATCAATGACTGAATTTGAAAAAACAGGATGTTTAACTTGTAGTTTAAAAATAAAAAATGATTATGACCGATTAGAAAACCAACTAATTGATAATGTAGTTAATAACTTTAATGATAAATATAAAATAACTGGTAGATACGACTAACTCGTTATTATTCTTATTCTATTTTCTTTATTTTAATAAATGCAAAATAAAGAAATAGCTCATATAGATTTTAAAATACCTTTAAAATATCAAAAAACATATCTTATTGAAAATAATTTAGTAAATGATTTAGAATTATTTGAAACTCAAAATTCTTGTAATAAACCGGTTGTTAATTACTTATTTAATCCAACAAATGAATTAGGTAAAAAAAGTTTAAATCAATGGGATTGTTATACTACCGATACCAACTTTTTAACTGATTCTCAAAAATTATATAATAATATCAATAAATTGAAAGAAAATCATAAGATTATTAATGATATGATAAAAACTTGGAAAGAAGTCAAAAATATCCAGAATTTTGACGAACGTTTTCAATATATAGAATGGGATAGACTTGCTTTTCTTAATACTTGGCCTATTATTATGTATATTTTAAGTTTTTTAAATATTACTGCTCCTTTAATGCAACTTATCGCTCCTATTATGGCTTTCATTCTACCATTTTTCTTATTAAAAGCTGCTGGATTGCCCATAACTATTAGTAAATATAAAGAAATTTTAACAAAAGTAATTTCAACCAACGCACTATATAGACTTTTCACTGATTTTAAAGATGCTGATATGAAAAAAAAATTAACTATGGTTTTCACAGTTGGATTGTATTTTTATAACTTATACCAAAATCTATTATCTTGTTATAGATTTTATATAAATTCATTTTATATTATTGAAAAAATAAAGATTATAAAACATTATTTGAAATATACAATAAACCAAATAGACTATTTTAAATCAAATATTAATAAATATCCATCTTATTCACAATTTAATTCTGATATAGAAAACCATAAAACACAACTTGAAACATTATATAATAATTTAAACTTTTTACCTGAAGAGTTCTATACATCCAATACCATTCCTACTTATGGTTATATTATGAAATATTTTTATGACATTTATAATTCTGATGATATAAATAATCTAATTGAATATAGTTTTAGCTTTAATGGTTACATTAATAATATAATTGGTATTCATGAAAATATAAATAACAATAGCATAAATCAAACAACATATAGCACTAAAAACAAAGCAAAAATAAAACATGTATATCATCCTACATTATCAAATGAATGTATCAAAAATAATATAGATTTCAATAAAAGTATTATACTTACTGGTCCAAATGCTGCTGGTAAAACAACTTTACTTAAATCTACAATTATTAATATATTATTTAGTCAACAAGTTGGATATGGATTTTATAAATCTTGTGAATTAAATCCTTTTGACTATTTTCATTGTTATATTAATATACCAGATAGTGTATCAAGAGATAGTTTATTTCAAGCAGAAGTTAGGCGGTGTAAAGATATATTAAATGTTATTGAAACTCGACCTCATTTAAGACATTTCTGTGTATTTGATGAATTATATTCTGGAACAAATCCATATGAAGCAATTAGCAGTGCTTATTCTTATTTAAATCATATAACCAAAAATAAAAATATTAAATTTGTTTTAACAACTCATTATATTAAATTGTGTCAATTATTTAAAAAACACAAGCAAATTAAAAATTATAAAATGAAAGTTAAAATGACAGAAGATGATAAACCAATTTACAGTTACAAAATAAATAAAGGTATATCAAAAATAAAAGGTGGTATTTCTATATTAAGAGATTTACAATACCCCGAGGATATTATTTTAGAAGCTAAAAATATATTAAATTCCCTATAAATAAAACAATTATTAACTCGTTTATTTAAAAACAATTTTATATATTTTATTATTAATGAATTCAAGATCTATTGTGATTTGTTTAACAGCTACAGGTATATCTTCCCTGTTGTTATTTTTTTATTTTAAAAATAAATTATCAACTGTGGAAGAAAAACTTGATTCAATGTTTCAATTAATTCAAAATTATGCCGCTCAAACAGAGAGAAGAAATAATGAAGCAGAATGGAGAGTTCAAGAAACAGGACCATCGCAACCAGTTGTTCCCGTTGTTTCAGAAATGGAACATGTAAATAATTCAAAGATTGTTGTTTCTGATAATGATAGTGAAAGTGATAGTGATGAAGACAGTGAAAGTGATAGTGATGAAGAAGTAGAAGAAGTAAAAGAAGAAGACAAAGACGAAGGCAAAGACAAACCTGAAGAAGAAAAAAGCGAAGAAGAAACTGGTGAAGATAGTTTAGATGGTTCTGATGATGGTGATACAGAAGATGGTGATACAGATGAGGAAGAGGAAGAGGAAGAAGAGGAAGAGGAAGAGGAAGAGGAAGAAGAAAAACAAGAAACAACTTTAGAAACTCCTACAATAGAATTAAAAATGGACGATGATGAACCAGAGGCAAAAAAAATCGTAGTTGATACAATTGATTATGAAAGAATGAGAGTTGCTGATTTAAAAAATTTAGCCAGAGATAGAGGTTTATCTGGTTATAGAAATTTAAGGAAAAATGATTTAATTCAATTGTTATCTCAATAATTTTTCTCTAATACTAATATATTATGAGTTGGGGAACTTGTTATAGCGGATCAAATAATATTCATCATAGTGCACCAGCACTGATGTCAGACCAAAGAATTTTTACAACATATGTTACTGCTTGTGATATAAATAAAAGCTTGAGATACAAAGAAGGAATAACTAATAATTATAATTATAGACAATATTTACAAAAAAATGCTTTGCATATTATTAATGAAAATACAAAATCAGCAATGAGTTGTAGTAATAAACCTTGTTTAAATTCTAACAACCAAAATAGCAATAAATATTTGTTTAGTAGTTGTATGGATCGAACACAGCCATTTGGTTATGAAAGTTCAGATTTAAAAAATATATATTTATCTAGAGAACGATTAAATAGTAATTTGTCAGGACCAATAATAACCCAAGAAGACTTATTAATCGACAGATCGGCAAGAAATTAATGACTTTTTATATTTTAGAAAATCATTAATTTAAAAGATAATTATTGAATATATATAATAATGTTATTTCTATCAATTGATGTTGGTATGAAAAATCTAGCATATTGTATTATTGAGTACAATACACAAATTAAAATAAAACATTGGGGTATTATTAATTTATGTAATGATAAAAAATACATATGTAATGGCAAAGGGAAAAAAGGAGCTTGTACTAAAAATGGTAAATATATTAATACAGATTTTAAATGTTATTGTAAAATACATGCCAAAAACAAAGGATTATGTATTCCAACCAAAGAATATAATAAAAATGCAATCAAAAAATGTAAATTAAAACAATTAAAAGAACTTGCTATAAAATATAACATTTCTCTTGAAGGACAAAAAAAAATAAAAAAAGCAGATATTTTAGAAATTATGAATGCTGACCTTACAAAAAAATATTTTGATATTGTCAGTAATATATCAGCAAAAGAAATTGATATGGTTACATACGGTCAAGGTATTAAATATATGTTTAACGAAAGATTTCAAAATATGAAGTTTGATTATATTTTAATTGAAAATCAAATTGGTCCTCTCGCTTTAAGAATGAAATGTTTACAAGGTATGATTATGCAACATTTTATTGAAAAAGGTAATAATAATATATATTGTGTTAATTCATCTAATAAATTAAAAGACTATATAGGTAATAAAAAAACAACATATAATGAAAGAAAAAAGGAAGGTATTGTAATAACTAAAAAATTATTAACAGAAAATAGTTTGCTGAATAACTGGATTGAATTATTTGATAAACATAAAAAAAAAGATGATTTAGCAGATTGTTTTCTTCAATGTGTCTGGTATATTAACAATAATATAAAACAAAAAAATTAATATATAATGCGGAATATTTAAATATAAAAGGTCTTAATAAAACATAATGGAAACTATCAAGATTAATTCTGAAGAACCTCCAAAACTTAATGTAATGGGTGACAATGATTTAGGTACAATTAAAATCAGTGGAATGGATTCACCAAAAAAATCTGTTAATTTTGGCCCCGGTGCTGATTTACTAATGAACCCAAATAAAGCAAGTAAAAAACATGTTACTACGGATATTAAATTAGATGATTTAAATGATGTTGTTGATTTAAAGTTAGATGAAGGACCTAAGATTAGTGCTAAGGCAGCTAGAAATGATTTTATGTTTGGCAGTAACTCTCCTGGAATAAATTTAAAAGTTACTGAACCGGTTCCTAATAGCGGAAGTCCTGCCTCTGTTGGCAGTATTTCACCTCCACCAAGTATATTAAAAAATGCCAATAAAGTAGTGAAAGAAGAAAGCAAAGATGGATTTAAAAAATTTAATGAAATTCCTGTAAATCCAGTTGTAGCACCAAAACCAATGAAACCAAAATCAGCCGAAGAAACTCTAAAAGAAAAATTCTTTTACTTAAGAAAACTTGAATCATTAGAGAAAAAAGGTGTTACATTAAGCAAAAAATATTCAATGGAATCGTCTTTATCAGAAATGAAAGGTGAATTTGAAATGATAAAATCAGAAAGTGAAAAAAAATCAAGTGTTAAATTTCAAGGTAAAATGATGATGGCATTAGTTTCTGGTATTGAATTTTTAAATCAAAAGTTTGATCCATTTGATGTAAAATTAGACGGTTGGGCTGAAAATGTAAATGAAAATATTGAGGAATATGACGATATTTTTGGCGAACTGCATGAAAAATATGCTAGTAAAGCAAAAATTGCTCCTGAAATTAAACTACTCTTTATGTTGGGTGGTAGTGCTGCTATGGTTCATATGACTAATACTATGTTTAAATCCTCTATGCCCGGTATGGATGATATATTAAAACAAAATCCTGATTTAATGCAACAATTTACACAAGCGGCTGTAAATACAATGGGAGAACAAAATCCAGGATTTGGTAATTTTATGAATATGGCTATGGGTCCTGAACCACCTAGAGGAGCACCCCCAGGACCACCAGAACAATACAAAAGAGAACCACCAAGAATGCCAGGTGGATTTAATACAGGTAGACCAGATATAGGAATGTCTAGAGGACAACCAGACTTTCAAGACGCTGAAAACATGGAAAGTAATTTTTCATCGTTCCCTTCTGGAAAAAGTAAAAGACCTGAAATGAAAGGTCCAAAAGATTTAAAAGATATTCTTTCTGGATTAAAAACTAAAACTGTAAAGGTAGATAATAATAGTGTTGCTAGTATTCAAGAACTTCAAGAATTACAATCTACTAATCTAGGTGGTAAAGTTAAGAAAAGTAGAAGAAAACGTTCGGAAAAGAATTCTATCACATTGAATTTGGATTAGACAATTAAATTTATATATATTCATTTAATATATATAAATGGTTCTAGGGTTTTTACTATATGAAGCAGTTGATTTAGCTTGGAATTTCGGTGGAATGACATATAGAGGAGCTAAAAATGTTTATAATTGGTATTATGAAGTTCCTACTGTAGATGATATTGAAATAAAAAAGTTAAGTGAAATCGATAAAAGAATGCGGCATATTGAAGATATTCTTAATAATTTAACACCTAATCAATTAGAAAAATTAGCAATAGATGTTAAGGTGGTAAAAGATAAAGATGATTAATAAAATATATTTTTTAAAATAAAATATATATTTTTAGATTTTAAGTAATTGGGGAGAGAAAAACACGTTATTTTTTTCTTGTTTTGCGTCTTTTATAAAGCCTTTTCTTTCTTGTATATTTTAATCTTCTTCCTCCTACGGTTTCTGAAAAGTGTGGTTCAAAGACTTTGTAATTATGATGCACTGCTTCTTGATTTAACCATATATACGAATCGCCTACTGTGTCATTAAATATTGTTCCATTTTGATTTACTCTTTGTAATTTTAACATAATTGGTTCAGTATTACCACTTCTTTGTATTATTTTATAATAGAAACGCACAGGTGGTTGATTTTGACTATATGATGTCTCAAGATATACAAAAGTACCAACATCTAATTCATTGTAACCGCCTTTTTGTTCTATCATATCTTGTAAGTCTTCTTTTTCACCATAACCTTGACCTTCACCAAATAAAGCTGTTTTCATTTCTTCTTCGGTCATTCTGTCTTTCGCATCTATCCAATCTTGTTTTTTTCCTTCTCTCGCCCTTGATGCAACCAATTCATCCATTTCTTTTTCACCCAATACATTTCTTGGTTTAGTTCCTTTTGCTTTATCTTTGAACCGTAATTTTTTTAATTTATCTTTTACAACATTTCTTGTATGATGACTTTTTACCAACTTATCTGTTTCTTTTTTGGATCTTTCAGGAAATAAAGATTTAACTGCGTCTATGCTTTCATCTTTAAATTCTCTAAAAATTTGATTTATTCTATTCCATCTTTCATCACATCTCATAGCAAGAACTAAATTATCAGCTCCCAAACCGGAAGAAGTAATATCTCTTAATCCAAGATGAACTTTTACTTTTAATTTATAATATTCTCCGCCATATTTTTTTGATTTACTTTTAGATTTTCTACTAGAAAATATATCTCTAAAACTAACATAATCTATTTTATAACTTTGTGTTGGTTCTACAAGAGCATTTTTATCTATAACTTTTTTACCGTGTGTATTTTTTGCTAATACAGTTTCTATTTTAAATTCTGGTTGGGTTTCTTCTTCACGATTTTTATAATATGCAGCTGTTAAAAATGTTTTTTTCATTTGTTGTTCAACTTGAAATTTTAATACACTTTTTTTTACAGGTGATATTTTGGGAGTTCCTTTTATATTTTTTCTAGTTGAGTTTTTCTTATTCATATTAACACAAATAAAGTCTTTATGAGTTGGAACTTTTTCCATATTTATTCTTTGAACGTTTTTAATTTTTTTATATTGGTTAGGCCATTTTGATTGAAAAGGAGGATTTTGAAACTTTAAAGTATACGAATCGTTAAATTTAGTTGTTTCTTTTTTACCTTGTTCGGCTAATTCTTTTTTTGTTAAACTTTTTGTTATTTCTTTAACAATTGCTTTTGTTCCGTCATTTAAATGGTCTTTTTTTTTATAAATTACCGTATCACCGACATTAATTTTTTTTTGTTCTCCCGGGTCATAGTAGTCTTTTCCTAATTCTTTTCCTGTATACACAAACTCATGTTTTCCAGATACATTAGTAGTATAATGCCATTCTATTTCAAATTTTGCTTGAGTTTCCTTATTGCATTTACTATCCATTTTTGTCTTTTTTAACGTCTTTGTTGTTCCTTTTATCATTTATAATTTAATGAGAAAATTAAACATTCATGCTAAATTCATTCATATTTCTTAATGCTTCTCTTTTCACATCTTTCATTCTTGCTTTTCTCAATATCTCTTTTGCATTTTCAATTTCTTTTTCTGTTACTACACCATCTTCGTCTTCATCTAATAATTTTTCAAAATTTCTCCATTGTTTTGGAATAATACAATAAGCACTTTCTTCATTTAAAAGATGCATTGCTAAAACATGAAATATTGCTGTAATAGCCAACGCAATTAATATATCTTTTGTTGCCATCCAAGCAATAGCAAATATCAACATTTGTTTTGCTACATTATTTTTCAAATATTGTTCTTGTGATTTAGTTAATTTTATCGATATATATTTTGAACCAATATTCATCATTATCATTACTAAACCAGCAAAAAATTTACTATTATTTAAACTGGCTAGACCTGCACCTAAGTTTCCCAATAAAGTAGCTCCGCCGCCATTTTGTTTATCTTTTTTTACTTTTCTTTTTACCATTATTATTAATATATTTATAGATATTTTCTTTCATTAAAAAAAATATCTAATTACTTTGATTTTTTTCGTCTGACATTTCTTTGGACGCATTCATTTTTGCTTTTTCTGCTTTAACTTTGACCTTTCTATCATTATCAGTTGTATTTTGATGACTTAATTTGTATTCATGAGTTTGAAGATTTCGCTGACGGCTAA
>MDSV01057568.1_pt1 | contig 15379 bp, 16 predicted proteins | sample 810851 | NCBI WGS metagenome assembly MDSV01 (sample SAMN05326640, study PRJNA326480) | marine metagenome | isolation source: seawater | place: Atlantic Ocean: North East | collected 2012
CATAGAAATTATCGAAAAAGAGTTGGCGGGTTGGATTTGATTTTTTTAATTTTTAGAATAAGAAATATGACCAGGGAGTAGTTAAGATATCAATCACACATAGTTCTGAAGATGATCTCAGAAATTCTGAAGTCAGGGTTAATATTAATGGAGAACTTTTCCATAGGGAAAAGGCAAGTATTTCTGTTTTTGACAGCGGGTTTCTTTTGGGAGATGGAATCTGGGAAGGGTTAAGACTTCATAAAGGAAAGTGGCTGTTTTTTGATGACCATATGGAGAGGTTATATGCTGCTCTTAAGGCAGTGGAAATAGAGATTTCTTTAACAAAGGAAGATGTTCATCGTCAGTTAGAGAAGACACGTTTAGAGAATAACATGGAAACAGATGCTTATGCTAGATTGATGATAACTAGAGGCAAAAAATCAAAGGCTTTCCAGCATCCTGGCTTCTCTATATTTGGTTCGACATTTGTTATAATAATGGAACATTCAAGGCCAGTTTTGGATTCTTCAAAGAAGGGAATTAAGTTGGTGACAGTTCCACAGATGCGAGGTCAACCTATGACCCAGGATCCAAAACTAAATAGTCATTCCAAATTAAATTGTGTTATAGCTTGCCTACAGTCTTCTAAGGCTGGTGGAGATGAAGCATTGATGTTGGATCCTCAGGGTTTTGTTAATACAACAAATTCATGCAATTTTTTTATAATCAGGAAAGGAGAAGTTTGGACCTCTACAGGAGATTATTGTATGAACGGCATCACCAGAGAAAAGGTGATACAGATATGCAGAAATTTGGGTGTTCCAATTTATCAGAGGAACTTTTCTCTGGTAGACACGTATTCTGCGGAAGGAGCTTTTCTCACGGGTACATTTGGGGGTCTAATACAAGTTTTTAGTATAGACGGACATCAGATAGGTAATGGTTTAGAAGGAGCGATAGCTGTAAAGCTAAGAAAATTTTATGAGGCGATGATTGAGCAAAATTAAGAGGATTGCAATTTGGTCGGGACCTAGGAATTTATCGACTGCTTTAATGAGAAGTTTTGGAAATCGAGATGACTTCGAAGTTATAGATGAGCCCTTTTATGCCGCGTATTTGAAGGAGACGGAGCTTAGACATCCTATGTACTTAGAAATTCTTCACAGTCAACCTTCTGATCCAGATGTGGTGTGTGAAAATTGTGAGAATAGTTTAGTAAGTAAGCCATATCAATATCAAAAACACATGACACACCATATGCTGAAGAATTTTAATAAGGATTTTATTTTCTCATTGACAAACGTCTTTTTGATAAGGAGACCAGATTTCGTTTTGAAGTCATTTAGGAAAAAACATAGTGATTATGGATTGGCTGATCTTGGTTTCAGACAGCAGTTTGAATTATTTGAGCTGGTTAAAGATAAACTAGGCTTTGCCCCGCCAATTATAGATTCTGAAGACCTTATACAAAACCCAAGGAAAATCCTAAGAAAATTATGTAAAACCATAGGCATTAAATTCTCGGAATCAATGTTGAGCTGGAAGCCAGGCCCAAAACCTTATGATGGAGTTTGGGGAAGACATTGGTATAAAGAAATAAATAAAAGTACTGGGTTTCTGGTAAAAAAAAGTCCAGATTATAAAGATCGAGAATTTTATTCAATGTCAGCTAAAGAATTAGAAATCATTAATTTAGCCAACATTTATTATGACGATCTTTCCAAGATTAAAATCACTGCAGAATAATTTGTTAACTTTTCTTTTTTCCCTCAGACTTTGGTTCTTTAATTTCCATGCCTGTTTCTTGGTCTACTGTTTTCATTGATAACCTAACTTTACCACGGTCATCAAAGCCCATCAGCTTAACTTTAACTTCCTGCCCTTCCTTTAGTAGATCTTTTGGGTGTGCAACCCGTTCTGTAGAGATCTGACTGACATGAACGAGACCATCCTTCTTCCCAAAGAAATTAACAAAAGCCCCAAAGTCCATTAACTTTACAATCTTACCAGAATAAATTTCACCTACCTCAGGTTCATCTACAATAGCTTTGATTAGTTCTAACGCCTTTGAAATTTTTTCAGAATCATTAGATGCGATCTTAATAATTCCTTCGTCATTAATATCAACTTTAGCTCCAGACACTTCGACAATTTCTCTAATAACTTTTCCTCCAGATCCTATTACTTCTCTTATCTTATCAGTGGCAATTTTTAAAGTTTCTATCTTCGGAGCATAAGTAGAAAATTCACCCGCTTCACTTATATCTTTGGACATTTCTTTAAGAATGTGGAGTCTTCCTTCTTTGGCTTGATCTAATGCTTTTTCCATAATGTCTGGAGTAATGCCAGCAACTTTTATGTCCATTTGTAGAGAAGTGATACCCTGAGAGGTACCCGCAACTTTGAAGTCCATATCACCTAAATGATCCTCATCTCCCAAAATGTCAGTTAGGACGGCATATTCTTTACCTTCTAAGATAAGTCCCATGGCAACACCTGCAACAGCAGATTTTAGAGGTACTCCAGCATCCATCATTGATAGTGAAGAACCACAAACTGTAGCCATAGATGATGATCCGTTTGATTCTGTTATTTCGGATACAATTCTAATGGTATAAGGAAAGTCAATGGCATTAGGTAAAACAGCTTGAAGTGCACGCCAGGCTAATTTGCCATGACCTATTTCTCTTCTACCCGGCCCCATAGCTCTTCCTGTTTCTCCGACCGAGTAAGATGGAAAATTATAATGTAATAGAAATTTAGATCTACCTTCTCCGTGGAGGGCATCAATTATTTGCTCATCTTCCCCTGTTCCAAGAGTAGTAACTACTAGCGCCTGTGTTTCTCCTCTAGTAAAAAGAGCAGAACCATGTGTTCGGGGTAGAAGACTTGTTTCGGAGTTGATTTGCCTTACTTTGTCCAATTTTCTACCATCTATTCTCTTTCCTTTTTTCAGTATATCAGCCCGGACTATTTCAGATTCTATTTTCTTAAAGCAATTGTCTAGCTGTTCATCCCCTAATTCGTCCTCCGTAAGATTATCCAACACTTTTTGTTTAGCTTCACCAATAGCAACTTGTCTTTCAAGTTTATCCGCAACTGAAAAAGCCTTTCGGATATCTTTTTCTCCTAAGGAAGTAAGTTTTTTTAACAAGTCTTTATTATCAGGTGGTGAGAAATTAAATGGAGCTTTTGCAGTCTGTTCAGCAAGGTCAATTATCAATTCAATAACTTTTTGCATTTGGTCGTGGCCGAACTTGACGGCACCAAGCATTTCTTCCTCACTGAGCTCATATGCTTCAGACTCCACCATCATTACGGCATCTTGGGTGCCTGCCACTACTAAATCTAATCGTTGGGGCAAATTCTCTCGAAGTCCATCCATATCTTCAATAGATGGGTTGAGTATGTAGGAATCATCAACAAATCCCACTCGAGCACACCCTATGGGTCCAAGGAAGGGAGCACCAGAACAAGTTAAAGCTGCCGATGCAGCTATCATTGCTATTATATCAGGATCATTTTCTCCATCATGGCTTAATACGGTGCATGTAACCTGGACCTCATTCTTAAAACCATCTACAAATAATGGCCTAATAGGACGATCAATGAGCCGGCTAGTCAAAGTTTCCTTTTCTGTCGGTCTAGCCTCTCTCTTAAAAAAGCCGCCGGGAATTTTGCCAGCAGCATAATATTTCTCTTGATAATTGACAGTTAAAGGAAAGAAACCTTGACCTTCTTTTGCTTCTTTAGCAAATACAACATTTGCCATAACAGTAGTTTCACCATAAGTTGCAAGCACTGATGCATCTGCTTGTCTAGCTATCTTTCCTGTCTCTAGGGTTAGTTTATCATGGCCCCAGGTAATCGATTTTTTTATTGCCTTTAACATAGTATTCCTTCTGCACGTTAATGCTTAAAACATCTCTTGGACATTAAAGCGATTTATTCAATTCTTATTAATTAGGATAATTGCCGAATTTTCTAGATTCACCACACTAAGGATACAGGCAACCAATAAAACCATAATTTATCTTCTTATACCGAGCTGCTTGATCAAAGTCTTGTAGCGTTCCTCGTTCTTAGATTTTACGTAATCAAGTATTTTTCTTCTCTGTGATACAAGTTTCAAAAGACCTCGCCTAGAATGGTTGTCTTTCTTATGTGTTTTAAAGTGTTCCGATAAATTTGTAATTCTAGTGGTTAAAATAGCTACCTGAACTTCTGGTGAACCAGTATCATTTTCAGTTTGTGCAAATTTTTTTATTAAGTCTTGCTTAACTTCAGCATTAATCGACATCATATTCTCCCGTATCTATTTGTATTGATCTTGCCAGGATGTCGTCCAGTCAAGAGGTCCCTTAGGGAGGATATATCTTCTTTTTTGTGTTTTGCAAAGGACTTTTAGAACCATATGCATGGATGCACATCAAAGCTAATGTAAAGCAAGTGCTTTGGCTGGTTTTTTTTTGTTAAACCTAAGTGATAAATGGGTTTCCCTGATTTTTGCAAAAAGTTTTTCACTTTCAAATTTCTACTTTGTATTATGCCTAAATTACCCCAGGAGCAAATAATGTTATCAGCCCAGGCTATGCTTTCTAGCAAGATTTTATCATTGTGGAGTCCTATGATATCAGGAGTAATCTTTAAAAGATCAGGGTTTGTCGAGCGAAATGCGAAAAGATTACATACTCTAAACTGTTTGTATCCTAAAAGCATTGCTCGATTTTGACATCTAATTAAGGTGGGGTCAGTTATTTCTTCTGTAGCTTTGGATGGGTTTAGCAATATATAAAGTAACTTACTTCCTTGGTAACTCCATGTTCGGGTAATTGAATATCTAAAATTGAAACAATCTGAAAAAATAGCTCTAGATACAAAATCATTGCAACTTATTTGTCTTCTTACTAATTTTTCCACTTAAAGGTTTCTTTTTGATTTCTAGCGTTTCAGGATATTAAACACCCTCGCAGGAAAAAATATTTCATTCTTGACCTTGCCGAAGGCTAAAGGGATATTTTGGAATCTAATCCATACCAAACCATAGTCTGGTTTTGGGATTTTGTTGATTTCATATGAGCTCCCATTAAGGATTTTATTTATGTCTTTAGCTTTACAACTAAAATTGGGAAATTCTTTTAGTACGGTCTCCGTTGGTAAGACATTTTGAAGTAATTTAGGATTTTTCATTCTTTCAAATTCATCTAACCCAATACTATTTTCTACACTAAAAGGTCCACAAGCTATTCTTCTAATATCATGAGCATGGCCATAACATCCCAATAAATTCCCAACATCTCTCGCTAAAGATCTGACATATCCACCTTTTCCACAAGTAAACTTCAGGCTCACTTCATCTTTATTTTTCCTTTTCAAGACTAGTATTTTTTTTATAAAAACTCGCCTTGCCGATAATTCGTATTGCGATCCTTGATGAAAGAGCTTGTAAGCTCTCTCACCATTTATTTTTATTGCTGATAACTTAGGTGGTACTTGCGATATATGGCCTTCAAAATTCTTTAAGGCTTCCTTGATAACCTGAGTTTCTGGTCTGTCTGAAGATTGATTTATTATTTTTCCAGAAGAGTCGTCGGTGTCAGTAGCTATACCTAGCCTCATTGTAAATGTATAGGTTTTGAGGAAATCCCCAATGAACCTAACAGTTTTTGTGGCCTCCCCCAGTGCTAATGCTAAAATACCTGTCGCATCTGGATCCAATGTGCCTCCATGGCCTATTTTTTTTATTCCAGTCTTTTTCTTGATCGAGCTCACAACTTTTGTTGAACCAATACCCTTAGGCTTATCTATTAATAACCAACCATGTAAATCATTTAAAAGATGAATTTTTGTCATGACAAGATTATCTGTTTTAACGAGAGTCCATATCTAGGTTTTTTAGAAGCTCGGAAGTTTTTCGAAATTCCTCAAAACTTTTGTCCTCTATAAATCTTAATTCGGGTACATACTTTAGGTGAACCTTATTACCTAGATATTTTCTTATAATGCTTTTCTTTTTATTAAGGGCTTCTTCTATTATTTTTGAGTTTTCCCTTCCGACGGGTATGAAGTAGACCCTAGCAACGCGAATGTCCTTTGAACAAGCTACTTCTGTCAATGTAAGAGTCAGGCCCTCCAACCCCCACTCTGACCAGTCTAGATGGTACATTATTTCTGAAAGCTCTCTTTTAATTAACTCATTGACTCTTAAGAGCCTATGAGATTTATTTCCAAAGCTATTACTCATGGTAGCTAGTTTAATTATAATTCATGCTTATTGACTTATGTGATTGGTGAATACATAACGAAGTCTTGGATGTTTGTCGATAACAACTAATCATGTTCAATTATGGGAAATTCAGCAAATGGCTAAAAAAATAAGAATAACCATAGTAGGGGCTTCTGGTAGAATGGGGCGAATGTTAGCTAGTGTCGTCGAGGAAGATCAAGACTTAGAAATTTCTGGCTTAATAGAAGTACAAGGACATTTCTTAATAGGAAAATTAGCAAACAAAGAAATCTCTGGTCTTAAAAGTAATTTAGAGTTTTCTGATGATATTGAAGTTGCTTTGTCGGTATCAGATGCGGTTATAGATTTTACAAATCCTGAAACATCAGTGAGCATCGCAAAACTCGCCGCCAGGTACCATGTAGTAGACGTAATTGGTACTACTGGTTTTTCTCAACAACAATTAAAGCAAATAGAAAAATCTGCCCGTGAAACAACCATAATCAGAGCAGGAAACATGAGCTTAGGTCTAAATATTCTGACGGGTTTAGCTAGGAAGGTTTCAAAAGCATTAGATTTAGATTTTGACGCAGAAATAATTGAAATGCACCATGGAAAAAAAGTAGATGCTCCTTCAGGAACAGCTTTAATGCTCGGTGAAGCGGTGGCAGATGGTAGGGGAAAGTGCCTTGATGATCTGAAAGAAAAACCTAGAGATGGAATTGTAGGCCCAAGAAAGAAAGAGAAAATTGGTTTTTCGGTGATTAGGGGCGGTGATATAATCGGTAATCATTCAGTAATGTTTGCTGGAATGGGAGAACAGATAATCCTCCAGCATAATGCCACTGATCGACGGATTTTTGCTCGAGGTGCTGTAAAAGCTGTAAAGTGGGGAATAACGGCAAGCGAGGGCGAATATTCTATGTTAGATGTTCTCAACCTGCATTAATGAATTATCTTAATCGAGTAATGATAGTGCTTAAGAATTTTATTGTTAAAAGATTTTTCATCTGCGTTTTGGGAAGTGTCATTTCATTACAAGGCTTTAATGCGATGGGAGCTCCACTTGTAGCCTGTGGCGGCAATTTTAACCAGTTTTTGCAAAGGATAGGTGTTAAAGCAGTAGAACGAGGAGTAGACAAGAATTCCGTTTTATTGGCACTCAAATACAGTAAACATTCACAAAAAGTTTTAGAAATGGATCGAAAACAGAGAACTTTCAGGTTAAGTTTTTTGGATTTTTCAGAAAGAGCAATTAATACCTACCGATTAAAGAATGGTATAAAAAATATTGAGAGATATAAAAAAACTTTCCAGTTAGCTAAATCTAAGTATGGGGTGCCGGCAGAAGTCATCTCAGCATTTTGGGCCATGGAAACAGATTTTGGGGCAGTTCAGGGAAAATTCAACACTTTAAGTTCTTTAGCCACTTTGGCTCATGATTGTAGGCGACCAGAAATGTTTCAGGAAGAGTATGTTTCAGCAATAGCATTATTTGCGGATGGTGTTATCGAGAAAGAAATTACGGGAGCTTGGGCCGGTGAAATTGGACAAGTACAAATGTTACCTTCTGACATCAAGATCTTTGGTCAGGACGGCGATGGTGATGGAATTGTAGACCTTAAAAAGAGTGCTCCAGATGCCATATTAACTGCTGCTGCTCTTATATCAGATATGGGATGGATTCCGAATCAACCTTGGATAGAAGAAGTCAAAATGGATTCTGGATTTCCCTGGGAGGAAGCAGGATTTGGTCGAGAGCGAGCTTTGGAAGCATGGAAAAGGTTGGGAATTAAATCAAGGACTGAGTCATTTGAGGCAAATGATCAGGCCATTGCTACTTTACTGATTCCTCAAGGCCGCAAAGGGCCAAAATTTTTGGCCTACTCCAATTTTAAGGTTTATCTTAGTTGGAATGATAGTTTCATATACACAGTTACGGCGGCTCATTTGGCTACTAGATTGGGTGGAGCAAAGAAACTTATAAGTAGTGATCCGGAAGATATTTTAACAGTAGGAGAAATGATTGAACTACAAAAGATTCTGAAATCAAAAGGATTTAATGTTGGAGAAATTGATGGTATTTTGGGCCGTAATACCAGGCAAAGCGTTCGAAAAATGCAACTGGAATTGGGGTTCCCAGGAGATAGTTGGCCTACTAGAAATTTATTGAAAAAATTAAGATGAAGACGTCAACCCGAAGAAGCGGTTAATAAAAAAGCTATCACCAGGACTTTCTACTAATCTGGCGGCTATTTCAGGTTTTTCTAACTTGGCTATATGCTCTTTCTCAGTCGGTAATGAGACTTGATATATTCCTCTACACAAGTGAATGTGAGATACTTTATGTGCCCACTTATTATATTCAGGCATGTATACATAACGTTGAAAAAAGCCTAACCGTCTTTCTGGTTTTATTTTCCAGCCTGTTTCTTCATATACTTCTCTTATTAGAGCATGTAAGTAGTGTTCACCTTTGTCTATTCCTCCACCTGGAAGTTGTATTTCATTCCCATGTTGTTGTGTAAGTAACATGCTTTTACCCACTATTATTAATCCATAGATACTGGGTCTATAATGATACTTTATATTTCTCCGTATAGGTTCTCCTACCCTCAACATGAAGTATCTTTCAGCGAATCTATTAAGATTGTCATTTGATGTATAAACTAAATAATGTAAAAGATCTTTAAAAGCAGATTGATAGTTACATGTCAAAAAAGAATTCATATTTATCTAATTTGGTTATGCCTTTTCAGTTTGAAGGTCTGCCTATAAGGGGTAGAATTTGTAGAGCTAGCCAATCTCTAAGGGATATTGTCCAGCAACATGATTATCCTGAAAACATCTCTAAATTTCTCTCAGAAGCTGTAATACTTACTGTATTAATGGCTGATTCAATCAAACTAAAACATAGGTTGTCCCTTCAAATTCAAGGTAAAGGGGATCTAAAATTAATTGCAACTGATTATTATGTTTCACCAAAACTATCAGGGAATTCAAAAATTAGAGGTTATGCAAAGTTCAATTCAACCAAGAGTGATTATACTGGGGAAATAAAACATTTGATGGGAGAAGGTTATTTTGCCACGATATTAGATCAAGGAGATGGAAGTCTGCCTTATAAGGGTCTTGCTGAATTGAATGGAGTAAATTTGGTTCATTCTGCTGAAGAATTTTTTATAAAATCTGAGCAGTTAAAGACCCGCTTTTGGACATACATTAATCGTGAACTGGATCAGGATGGTAAAATTTGCTTCAATGGGATTGGTTTAATGCTGCAATACCTACCTGATGAAAAAAAAATATCTAAAAATGTTCTCAGTGATAATATCTTAGATAAAGAGAACTGGAAGAAGATTGTATTGTCATTAGACCAAAATGGTTCTGAATTTATTCATGATCGTAAAAGTGATTTTTCTGAATTGTTACTTAAAACTTTCTTAAATCAAGAGATAAGAGTTTTTAAAGAAAAGATTTTTGAGTTTGGATGCGGGTGTAGTCCTGATAAGGTCGTACAGACCATGTCAATTTATTCAAGAAAAGACCTTGATACTATGACGAATCCACTAGGCAAGGTGACAGCGGATTGTCAATTTTGTGGAGCACATTATGAATTTAACCCATCTGAGTTGGGTCAAGATAATTAACTCGATTTTGTAGAAAAGCGATCAAGGTAGGATAAATTTTGAACACTTCAAGTTTACTAGAGGTCATAAAATTAAAATTTAGCTCTCCAGACTCAAATAACTCGCAACTTGTCACAAACTTGGATTACAGTTCAGATTTTGATCTTTCACCGAAAAATCAACACAAACTCAAAGGTCAATTCGGAAAAATAGCTGCGGTCTTTCTTTTACTGAGAGAAAACCAAGGAGAGGTACAAGTGATCTTCACGAGAAGGTCCAGAAACCTGTCATCCCATCCAGGGCAAATTTCTTTTCCGGGAGGGATTGTTGAACCAGAAGATTCTTCTATCCTGAATGCGGGTCTTAGAGAAGTAAAAGAAGAGATAGGTTTGGATAAAAAAAAGATACAAACACTGGGAATCTTACGCCCTCATGAAACATTAAGCAAGTTTTTGATATACCCCTTTGTTGGGATCATAGATGGTGCTTCAGAATTTAAAATGAATACCAGTGAGGTGACTGAAATTTTTGAAGTTCCCCTAGGCTTTCTATTGAATAGAAAAAATATGAGCGAACACAGGATTCAAAAGAACAAAAAGTACGCTGGATATTATGCTGTACCTTATGGGCCTTATTATATTTGGGGTGCAACGGCTAGAATTATTAAGAGTTTTGTAGAGAGGTTTCACGGTTGAAAAGTTTAAGGTCAGTACCCAGAGAGAATATTTTCCCCGCACCATTTGATGTAAGTTGGTTTTACCAGCCAACCATAAGAAAATTACTTTCTATCCTTCAATCTGAAGGGGCAGAAGTATTTGCAGTGGGCGGCTGTGTAAGAGATTCTTTTTGGAAAAAAAAAGTAGAAGAAATTGATTTAGCTATCAATATTGATCCTATCCAGGTGAAAGAATTATTGAATAAAATAGATTGCAGAGTTCTAAATATTGGAATTGAATATGGCACTGTTACAGTAATTCTAGAGGGTTACAAATTTGAAATTACAAGTTTTCGAAAAGACATAAAAACATTTGGCCGAAAGGCAAAGGTTCAATACTGTGATGACTTGAAAGAAGATGCCAAGAGAAGAGATTTTAGTTTCAATACAATTTATTTGAAGCCAAATGGTTTAATCGTTGATCCATTAGGAAATTTTTCTGACTTAAGAAGTGGAACAGTAAAATTTGTTGGTGATCCAAATGAACGGATAAATGAGGATCATCTCAGAATTTTAAGATATTTTCGTTTTGTGAGTAGGTTTCCAAATACAAATAAGGCTCCTGACCAGGAAACCTTGAGTATTATCAAAAGAAAAAGACATTTAATCTTAGAATTAAGTCGAGAAAGAATTTGGAATGAACTAAAATTGATACTGTGTAGCCATTCTATAGATTTAGTCATCAGCTTAATGAACCAAACTGGATTGCTGGCTCTAATATTTCCACAGGCAAGGCTGGATCTAGTACAAAAAATGTCTAAATTAGAAAAAATGTTAGAGAAGATCATCAATAAAGTGAATGAAGGTGGATCTGTTGATCTCTGCGACCCGATACGCCGTCTTGCCTTACTTTCTAATGGGAGCGATGACTTTCATCAGACGATGTTTTCTTTAGATAAAAAAGAATTAAAGCGTTTGAGATTTTATCAACTGCAAGTTAGTAAGATATTTGAGAGTTGTCACTTGATGGGTTTTCGCCATGGTTTACAAAATGGCATTGATTTATTGTTGCTGAGTATGACAGTGATTGAGGAACCTGCTAGTTCTAAGATTGAGGAAGAAACCCAAATTATCTTAAAGCGTTGTCATAAGAAAATAGTTGAAGGATCATTCGCAAGATTTCCGCTATCAGGCCAAGATCTTTTGAATAAAGGATACTCCGGGAGAAATTTGGGTTTAATTCTTAAGGAATTGGAGACAGCTTGGATAGCATCTGGGTTTTCTTTAAGCAGATGTCAATTACTTAAGAAAATTCGATTTATAAAATGATTAAGGCCATTTAGCAATAGGTGGTAGGCTCATTAAAACAGCTTCGGGATTATGTCCTGTTTGTAGGCCAAATTGAGTTCCACGATCGTAGACAAGATTAAATTCAGCATAACGACCTCTTTTTATAAGCTGCCACTCTCGATCTTCAGGCGTCCACTCTTCTCCGATATGTTTTTTTGTTATAGTGACAAATCCCTCAAGGAAGGCCTTACCAACGTCTCTGGTAAAAGAAAAATCACTTTCCCAATTTCCTGTATTAAGGTCATCAAAGAAAATCCCACCAACTCCTCTTGGTTCATTCCAATGTTTTATCATAAAGTACTCATCTGCCCATGCCTTAAATTTTGGGTAATACTGTTTATTGGTTTTATCACAGGCTTTTTTTAAACACTTATGAAAAAAGTGAGTGTCTGTCTTGTTTTCAATCATAGGATTTAAATCTGAACCACCACCAAACCATGTCATAGACGGGGTCCAAAACATTCGGGTATTCATATGGACGGCAGGTGTTTTTGGTGATTGCATGTGGGCCACCAAACTGATTCCAGAAGCCCAAAATCTTGGGTCATCCTTTAGCCCAGGTATATCATGTCTAGATGAAAGGCTCTTTTGAGCAAGAGGCTCCAAATCACCATATACTGTAGAAATATTTACTCCTACCTTTTCAAAAACCCTACCATTTCTCATAACGGACATTACACCACCACCACCATCCTGATTATTTTTTCCTTGCCTAGTGGTATTTTTTCTCTCAAATTTTCCAGGATCAGAAGGTGGATAGGGACCTGAAACTTGATTTAGCTCAATTTTTTCAAATTCGTCACAAATGATATCCCTTAATTTTTTGAACCAATTTTGTGCTAGGTTCTTTTCATTCTCGCCTATTTTGGCTTTTGAATTCATCGTATAATCCTTTTTACAGTGTCATTGTTGTGACGTAATATAAACATTACCATCGAAATCTTTTTAGGTACAATATAAATACTTGCATTGAGCTGTGTCAAAATAGCTATTTGATGATAGGATAAAATATGAGGCTAGATCGGGCTTTAGTTGAGCGTGGAATAATTGAAACTAGAGCAAGGGCATGTGATCTAATCAAAGAAGGTTTAGTAAAAGTAAATAACTTTCCAGTCTTGAAACCCTCCCGAAGTATTAGCTTAGATGATGAAATAGTCGTGGATAAAGAAAATTTTCCATGGGTTAGTCGGGGAGCTAAAAAACTGGATTTTGCTATTCAAGAGTTTGTTCTCAATCCTAAGGATATGATTGTATTTGATTTAGGAGCCTCAACGGGAGGCTTCACAGAAGTTTTATTGAAATATGGGGCTAAGAGAGTTTATGCGATTGATGTTGGGCAAGATCAATTGCATATGAAGCTAAAAGCTGATTATCGAGTACGCGACCTATCAGGTTTAGATGTACGCAAGATCGACTACTTAGACTTACCAAAACCTGAATGGATTGTTGCTGATTTATCTTTCATATCACTTACAAAAGCTCTCCCAAGAATTATGGCAAGAGCTTCATTGGGAGCCAAAATAATTTGTCTCATCAAACCTCAGTTCGAATTATCGAAAAAAAATATTGGGAAGAATGGTGTTGTGAAGTGTGAAGATTTGAGAAGATTCGCTGTAAAAAATGTTGTTAACTTTTTTTGTCAGGATAATTGGAAGGTTTTGGAAATTACATCAAGTCCGATATTGGGACGTTCCGGGAATATGGAATTTCTATTGTTAGCAAAGAAATATTGATTGCAGATTATCCTATTTGGCCCCGGTTTATCAAATATTGATCTAACAAAACACAAGCCATCATTGCCTCTCCAACAGGGACAGCCCTTATCCCTACGCAAGGATCGTGTCTCCCTTTTGTTATAACTTCTACTTCGTCACCACTCTCATCGATCGACAGCTTGGAGGTAGCGATTGACGATGTAGGTTTTACGGCAAATCGGGTGACTATATCCTGGCCTGTTGAAATTCCACCTAGTATGCCGCCAGCATTATTTGAGAGGAAAACTGGTTCATTATTATCGTTTATCCTTATCTCATCAGCATTTTCTTTTCCAGTAGATGAGGCGGACATAATGCCATTACCTATTTCTACAGCTTTTACAGCGTTGATGGACATCATGGCTGAAGCTATTTGGGCATCTAGCTTATTGTAAATTGGAGATCCTAGTCCGATAGGAACATTTTTGGCTAAGATTTCAATAATTGCCCCAACAGAATTTTTATTTTTTCGAGTTTTATCTAAGTAATCAGCCCATTTACTCACTGTATGCTTGTCAGGTGACCAAAAAGGATTCTGAGATATTTTAGAAATATCAAAATTTTTCCGATCAATTTCATGTTCTCCAATTCTTACTAAATACCCGATTATATCTAAGTTTGGAACTAGTTTTCTTAGTACTAATCGAGCAACAGACCCTGCGGCTACTCTAACAGCAGTTTCTCTTGCTGATGCTCTACCGCCACCGCGGTAATCTCTGATACCATATTTCTTATGATAGGTAATATCTGCATGTCCAGGTCGAAAAGAAGTTGCTATATTTGAATAGTCTTTAGATCTCTGGTCTAAGTTTTGGACTACAATCTGTATAGGGGTGCCTGTAGTTTTCCCTTCGAATGTTCCTGACAATATTTCAACGGTATCTGCCTCTTTTCTTTGGGTTGTATATTTACTTTGACCTGGCTTCCTTTTGTCCATGAAAACTTGAATCATAGATTCAGAAATTTCTATATTTGGAGGACATCCATCTATAGTTACTCCTATTGCTTTGCCATGACTTTCTCCCCACGTAGAGAAGCGAAACAAATGTCCAAAACTGTTCATTGACATGGCTGGCCTTTAGGAAATTCAGATGCAAAAATACTTTTCAGAGCTAACATTGTATATTAGTTAGCTAGTATCATCAAATACTTAAAAACACATATTTCTTGTAGATTTGATGCTTTCTTATGCTTGCCTTTTTTTAACATTCGCCCAGAGCTTCTTATTGGTGAAGTATAGTAGAATGGCTAAAACTATCAAATAAAGGGCGGCTGTGAATCCAAATTCTTTACGAGCATTTAATTTTGGTTCTGCTGCCCACATTAAAAATGCTGCGACATCTTTTGCTTCCTGTTCAATTGAAGCTTCGGTCCCATCAATATACTCGACATCATCTCCCCAAAGAGGTTGGGCCATGCCTATCCAGTTTCCAGGGAAATATTTGTTTTCATAAAGAGTTGTTCCGGCTTGTTCTTTTTCTTCTTCTGTATAACCTTTCAATAAGTTTACAATGTATTCTGGTCCGCCCATACCTTTTAGGAGCTGGTTTATTCCAGTCCCATAGGGTCCATGAAAACCCGCACGTGCTTTTGCTATTAAACTTAGGTCCGGGGCATTTTCAATCCCTGAAACCGGAAATTTGTCTGAGGGCCTTCCTTCTCTATAGTCATCAAGTTCAGGGTCATAAATCTCATATTCAGCTGCATAGGCTTTTACTTGCTTAGGAGTTAATTCAGGTCCTCCTGAATCTCCTAAAGTTCTGAAAGCTACTTGACGCAAACC
>MDSV01086405.1_pt1 | contig 15379 bp, 16 predicted proteins | sample 810851 | NCBI WGS metagenome assembly MDSV01 (sample SAMN05326640, study PRJNA326480) | marine metagenome | isolation source: seawater | place: Atlantic Ocean: North East | collected 2012
ATGATAAGTCTTAAGGCCAGGCCAGAATTACCAACATCAATGATTTTATTATCGATAGGGGAAGGGGTGATAATCAGCGAGTCATTATGAATTTCATAATGAACCTCTAACGATTTAAGCAGCAGTAATATATCAGAGGATATCAAAGCATTTTGAATTGTTACTGACGTTTGAGTGATGAATGCAGAAATAATCTGGCGATATGTCCACGACTTAGAGGGGGGAATGATCCATGGTGTAGACTGAAGCTCTGAAATGGGGTTTATTGTGATGATTTCGTTCATTAAATTATGTTAGACTGTCGCGAGTACATAATCAATAAGGGTTGCTATGGCCGTTGTTAAAAAAGAAGACGCGATATCAGCGTTTAAGACAATCATGATGTATTATGGGATTGATGATGCGGAGTTAATCAGTAAAACTCCAGCGAGGGTCATCAGTGCATATGATGAGCTATTAGGGGGCTACAAACAGGAGCCTGAAGACGTCGTCGGCGAGCTGTTTCCTTTGGATTTTCCATATGACGAGATTGTGTCCGTTAAAGAAATTAACTTTGATTCTTTGTGTGAGCATCATTTTTTGCCCTTTTCCGGCAAGGTGAATATAGCTTACTATCCAACTGAGAATTATGTTGGCCTAAGTAAAATTGCCAGATTGGTAAACGTGTTTGCTAGAAGAGCACAGGTCCAGGAGAGATTGACTTGGCAAATTGCTCATGCGCTGATGGATCTCTTGTCGGCGCAAGCGGTGGGTGTTCAGGTTACAGGGTCTCATATGTGTATGGCGCTGCGAGGAGTAAAAGTTCCTGCTAAGACAACAACTGTCAGTTTTTTAGGAGATGAGAGCCTTTTTGACAAGTTAAATGAGTCTATTAGGGGTTGAGATGGAAAAATCACTGCTTAATATTTTGGTATGTCCACAAACTGGAGCGCCGGTTGAGCTCTCTAAAAAAGGGGATGAGCTGATTTGTAAGGCCTCAAAGCTGGCTTACCCAATACGTGATGGTATTCCGGTAATGCTTGTTGATCAGGCGCGGGTATTGGATGATAGTGATATGGAGGGTGAAAATGGATAAAACATTATTTGAGAAAATTATAGATCGTGAAATACCAGCATCAATTGTTTATGAAACTGATAATGTTCTTGCGTTTGAGGATGTGAACCCACAGGCACCTGTGCATGTGCTTGTTATTCCCAAAAAACCGATTCCTAAATTATCAGATGCGGATATAGATGATCAATCACTTTTGGGTGAGTTATTGATGAGTGTTAATATCATTGCAAAACAGCTTAATTTAAACAATGACGGCTACCGGGTTGTGATTAATAACGGTGAGAATGCATGCCAAACTGTCTTCCATTTGCACCTACACATCATGGGAGGGCGAGGTTTTTCTTGGCCTCCTGGATAAATGAAGCAGCTGTGATACGTAAGGTTTTGTCTCGGCTAACAATTGGACCAGAAGCGAGGTAAGCGGAACCGCTAACACAAAGCCTGGGATACCAAAGTTATTACCACCGATCATTATCGCTAGTAGCGCAACAACAGGGTGTATTCCTAGATGATGACCGATCAATTGAGGGATTAAAAAGACATTTTCAAGAATACCTACAACGGTAAATAGCCCGATCACAGATATAATTTTTGGAAGAGCAGGGGATAAGGTAGCCCCCATAATCAGTGATAAACATAAACCGATTGAGAAACCAACGTAGGGGATGATTGTTAGCACCCCAGTTAGTACGCCTATAAGTGTTGCAAATGGAATGCCTAGCATTTGCAGGCCGATTGTATAGGAGATGCCAAGCACAAGCATAATCATTCCCTGGCCACGTAAATAACCATTTAAAACCTGGCTACCCGCTTTGTAAATCATCATCCAAAAAGGAATTGCTTCTTTAGGAATCCAATCCATAAATGTTTTTCCAATTTTTTCATGATGGCGAAGGAGTGAATAATATAGCATCGGGAAAAGTAGTAGATTGATAATCAGGGTAACAACATTTTGGACTTGAATAATGGTTATTGTTAAAAGTTGCTGACTACTTGCAACGATTATATCTTGTACCTTGAGAACAATTTGACTTAGGTTATCTGTAATACTTGTCCTGATAAATTCAGGGTTCATCCCCTTGCTTATTAAGAGGTCCCTTAAGTTAGTGCTTAAAGTGACGATACTTTTGGGAAGCGCTGCGAGTAATGACATTACCTGAGATAGTGCAATAGGGACTTCAACGAACAGAAAAACAGCGATAACAAACATCACGAAAAATGTAAAACCAAGACACACCCAGGAAGGATTGAACCCGCGCTGAATAAAGCGCTCAACGGCTGGGTTGGTTAAATAGGCCAAGATTGAGGCAATTATAAGTGTGTAATGAGTGCCGCCCAGGCCGTAGAATAGAAGAACAATCAATAATAAGGGAATCCCGATTCCCAGTGCCATTGTGAAATTAGCGCTGAGATTGCTTGAATTGGCGAGCTTTGTCGCGTTTCCAGTCCTTTTCCTTGATGGATTGTCGTTTGTCATGTAGCTTTTTCCCTTTCGCTAGGGCAATTATACACTTTATTTTGTTTTGTTTCCAAAATAGTCGCAGCGGAACAATCGTATAGCTGTCTTTTGAGGTTTCACCGATCAATTTTTTGATTTCTCTCAGGTGCAGCAGAAGCTTCCTTGAGCGAGTTGGGTCGGGTGTGATGTGAGTTGATGCGGTATTAAGGGGTGATATATTTGCACCGATTAACCAGATTTCTCCTTTTCTCGCGATAACATACGCTTCCTCTATTGAAATCCGGCCAGAGCGAATTGATTTGACCTCCCAGCCCTCCAGCACTAAACCTGCTTCAAATTGGGCATCAATGTGATACTCAAAATGTGCTCGCCGATTCGTGCAGATTGTATTAGGGGATGATTTATGCTTTTTAGCCATTTGGACTCAAGTTAATGGTGTGGTATATTCTCCCTGAAATTGGGGCGTTTGTAAATGCAGGTCATAAAAAAGCGACGACGAGTCGCTTTCTCACAGGAAAAACTGTTTAATTTGGTTAATAACACTGAGTGTTATTCTGCTTTCATTCCCTATTGTAGTGCAGGGCGAGTTATTAGGCTGGATGGAAACATTAAGATTGCAGAACTTGAGTTTAGTGCCATGGGGATTACCTATGCAGTGAGAACTGAAAATCACCTGAGGCCAAATGAAGAAATAAAAGTAAATCTGGTATCAGGGCCACTTAAACGCCTAGAAGGGTCGTGGTTTTTTCGGGCCATTGATAAAAATACAACATTAGTTGAGCTGGAATTCTCTGTGGAGTTTGCCTCTGGGGTGATTGGCTCAATTGCTGCGCCAATCATAAGGCAAGTGGTTGCAGGGCTCGTGGATGATTTTTGTAATTATGCCAATCGGATTTACAATGAACATTGAAGTTGTATTTTGGGATGAAAAACTGCAGATGGTAATTACTCAGCTGGTAAAATATTCAAGTGGTCTAAAGGTTAGTGATATCCTGGCTATGTATAATTTTGATTCAAATACTAATGTGGGAATATATTCAGTAAAGGTCTCCCCAGATACTCTAATTGCACCCAGTGACCGTATTGAGATTTATCAGCCGTTGCGTATTGATCCAAAAAAAGCCAGAATGAACAGATCTAATAGAGGGTAGGCGATGGACGAGGAGATACTTCGGCAGCGGGGTCTTAAAGTTACAGAAGCCCGAATGAAGATCCTTGAAATTCTCTCAGATCAGCATGCGCATTTAAGCGCTGATCAAATTGCTTCTATGTTGGAAAAGAGCGGTTTTAGCTCTGTAAGCTTAGCAACAGTTTACAGGGTTTTGACGCAGTTTCATGAAGCGGGGTTAATACATAAACATCAGTTTGAAGATGGAGCGTCGGTTTATGAGCTTGCAGATGATGATCATCATGATCATATTGTATGTGAGCGCTGCGGAAAGATCGAAGAGTTTTTTGATGCCAAGATAGAAAAGTCCCAGGAGAGAGTCGCAAGAGAACTCGGCTATGCTTTGAAAGGCCACACCATGGTTTTATATGGAATATGCTCATTGTGTGCTGGGAAAGAAGATCGATGAGAAACCGAATGGTTCGGTATAAGTGGGCAACTCGCAGAAGATTTTAGGCCTCCCAAATAAGGGCGCACACCACCTAATGATTCCGTCCCCCGGGCTGGTTATGTTCACCCGGTTCCCCGTCGATCTTAATAATAAGTATAGTATATTGGGAAGCATCTCGCTGACTAATTCAACACTGATTTCATCACTTGATACCGGGGCAGTATATCCTAAATTTAATGAAAGTCGCATCGTAAACCATTTAATTGACAAGGTTTTAATATTCTGTTAATTTTCAATATACAGGATTTTACCTGGGATTATGAGGAGAGAAACATGTTACTAAACAAATCAGCAAGGACCACACTCGGGATAGTCTCAGTGCTAATGGCCTTGTCAATGAATTCTGCATTTGCAGCAAAAGCGCCTAAAGCGCCAGTTAAGCCAGCTGTGAAACCAGCTTATACCTTTAAAATATCAGGATCAGGTGATCTGGGAATAGGTTCAGTGGTGGTTCCTGCTACTGCTGAACAAAACCCACAATCTGGTCTATGGGATATGGGGGCATACAGCACAACAACAATCGGTAGTTCAGGATGGAAGCCTTTTCACTTGCTAGTAGATGCAGACATGGTTTTTGGAAGTTTGAAAGCGGGTACACACCTTGATTTATGGGCAGGTGATAATCAACCCAATGGAACATGGGCAGAAAACCCGAACTCTCCAACCAACGATAATTTCCAGTCCCTTATTACTGATAATTATCAATATAGAGGTATAGGTTTGTCAGTTCCTTTCTACTGCATATACACCAGTCACGATGTTTTTGGTAGGGTCGATCTGGGTGTAGAAGATACAATGTCAGCTAAAGTTGCTAGACTAACATACCTCGATGAATTTTCTGATATTGCCTGGGGTGGTCTCCATAAAAACCTTGTTAGTACCACACCTGTTGGCACTAATAAAGGTAATGATGCAGGGGAGGCTTCTAGAATTCCAAGTGATACAGATACCATTTGGTTACAGGGTTATACCCGCCGTATGAGCTACCGTCTTCCAACAATCACAAAAGGCTTAGAAGTAGGGTTTGATTATGCGCCATATTACTATGAGGGCTGGAAAGGAAATTCGTTTTCAGGGCTTGGCGCTGGAATGACTTACGAAACCTCAGTTGATGCTTCCAAGCTTAAACTCGGGCTAGCTTACGCTCCAAATATCTCGCTCAATGCTCGTGAGGCAAATAATATTGACGTAGACGCTGATGATGCAGGTGAATATGATGCAGATAGAGATGGTGCATCTAGATCTTATCGTAACAAGTGGGTCCATGGCGCTGATACATATGCACTATCTGCTGCGATGATTTCTGGCAACTTCAACTTGTCAATGAATCTAAAACTAGGGCTGCCATACAATAACCGCACTGCTGGTCTTACTACCCCGTTGTCAACACATTTCCCAGTTGCTAGCCAGTACCAGGTCAAGCTTGGTCATACTTTACCTATGGCATCTGGTTCTCTAAGTTCGTATTTGAGATATCAGACAAACGACAACTTTGAAGTAGGTAATGGTAACACGCCTGGCGCAGCATCGCATGGTGATTTGGTTGATACCGGTCTTTCATACAAAGTTGGTAAGGTGTCTTACCACTTCAACATGGGTGCCCAACTTAACCGATTCGTATACGCACCGCATTTGTATGATACTCAAGCCGCTAATGATAATACTGAGTTCGGAGATTATGCGCAGGCAAATCTCTCAACCAAGCAGGTGCTTGCTGATACCGTTGCTATGGGTGTAGCTATGCAATATGAGTTTTAATTAATTCGTATTTTATGAAAAAAAGGGGCTTCGGCTCCTTTTTTTTTACTTAAGATTAGCATTAGATGATCTTGACACTTTACTAATCTTTTGTTAATGATTAGTATATATTTAACAGGATATTTGGTGACCATATGATATTTAACCAATCAGCACGGAGAGCTATATCAGCATCTTCATTACTCGTCTCATTAGCAGCTTGTCAATTTGCTTTCGCAGCAGCAGCTCCAAAAGCGCCCGTAACACTCAAGCCAAGCTACAGCTTCAGTATATCTGGAAACGCTACATTTGGCCTTAGAAACACCTCTTCAGGAATGTTAGGGGGAGAGGCTAGCAGTAGCTTTGGGTTTAGCAACTTGAGCGGTGACTCCGTATGGGATTTTGGTCCTTTTGGTACAGAGGGATTCGCACTTAAATTTAATGCTGATATGTTGATTGGCAAGCTTAATATTGGATCAAAATTAAACTTACAGGTAAAGGAAGAGAAAAACGGAAATAACATACTCTTAGCCTTATCTCAATTGGGAGAAGAAACGGGGGCACAGGAGCCTGTTCCCAATTATACTCAAAACGCTTACGACGTAACTGCAGGGACATATGATGTTCATATAAGTCATCCAAGCTTTGGGGCTTTAAGCCTCGGCGTTGATGGCACAATGAGCGCAGCTGCTGCACTGGTATCATATTCTAAGCAAGCCTCTGAATTGGGATATGACTATACTAGAGTTAGAGTAGTTAGTGACAGTCCTAGTAGTAGTTTGAGTGACGCAAGCGTTCTAAATTTTGCCGCTGGTGCACTAGGGCAACGTGTGACAGATCGAATTGCATATCGTACAAAATTTAAAGATTTCTCAATTGGCTTAGATTACGTTCCGCAAAGATATTATGGTAACGTATACTCTGTACTTGAGGGCTCAAAGGGTTTAGGTGTGATCTATGAAACATCACTTGACTCAGCAAAGCTCAAACTTGGTGTCTCTTATGCCAGTGAAATTGGCCTAGGACCATCGAGCCTGGGAGCAAAGAATGAAACAGGTGCCCTCTCTTCAGTCGATTCTGAGCTTGCCTCATGGACACGATCAGGCGACTCGCTAGCTATTTCAGCTGCTGCTCTTACTCATGGTTTTGATCTGAGTATCGCAGCGGGTGCTTGGCGTCCTTACAATGATCGTGCTAGTGATATGACTGGTAATTTTGCCACAAAGTATGAAACATCAACCTCTTTGATATTGAAAGCAGGTTATCAGATCGACGCATTATCTTTTGGTACAACTCACGTTGGTATCCGTCATGGAGTAATGCGAAACGTCTTCCAGACTCTCGGGAATGTTGCAGGTAATTCTAGTACAGCAAATCTAACGGACCTCGGGGTGACTCAATCTATTGGTAATGCTGAGCTTTACGCCGCTTTAACTAGAATATATCGTTTGACCTTGCAGTCTGAGAGTGATTTCTATTCAAAAGCTGATGGTTCTTACGACGCTGGTAATATTTCTACAGTGCAAAAGTTTAAGGGTGTCACAGGCTTTGTTTCAGGAATTAAATATAGTTTCTAAGCATCAAATAATTTAGGCTCGCTAGAGCCTCTCTTGGAGAACTTATGCGCACTCACCTAAATTTGGGGCCCCAACTTCTGGGGCTTCTAATCATTTTTAGCTATCCTTTGAATGTCCTTGCCAACTCTATGCCCTCAAAGCCAGTCTATATTTTCAAACTTTCAGGGTCTGGTACATTTGGGATTAGAAATTTCCAAAATGGCATGACTGGACCTGAAAACGGTGCAAGTGCTAGTACATTAGGTTTTGGCAATGGTAACAGTGCCTCCATATGGACTTTTGGGGCATACGGCTACAAGTCATTCATACTAAAAGCACAGGGTGACTTGCTGTTAGGAGCGCTGCAAATAGGTAGCATGATGGAGTTGAGTATTGATAATTCTTTGGGGAATATTGTATTCGGCAATACTGCCACTACGCACGCGTATCCTCAACAGTTGTCAAGTGCCGCACATCAACAAAATAGACATTCTTTAACAGCCAGGTTGTATGATGTTCACCTATCGCACCCGCGATTTGGTTTCTTAAGTCTTGGAGTTGATCGAACTATGTCTGCAGACGCTGCTGGAGTTTCATACTCCAAGCAGGGATCAGAGATTGCTTATGACTTTAACGCTGTGAAATTAGTGAAAGACCCATCCTCTTTTGATGGTGATTTCGATAATTCAAGCGTGTATCTATTTCACTTCATTAGCTTTCCCGCCGGGCAAAATATTACGGACCGTATTGAGTATCGACTCAAGTTTAAAGGTCTTTCGGTTGGGTTAAGTTATGTCCCGCAGAGATTCAAGAACTATGAACTTGGGTATTCTGTGCTAGAGGGATCAAAGGGTGTTGGGGCGATATACGAGGTGCCATTTGATAAATCGAAGTTCAAATTTGGGTTTTCGTATGCAACTGAAATAGGTCTTGGAAGCGCAAAAATTGGTTCTTCTAGCAGTGCCTTGTCGCAAGCTGGTTTTTCAGAGTGGACACGTTCCGGTAACACGCTCTCGGTATCAGCTGCTACGATTGCTAATGGTGTGGACTTTAGTATGTCAGCAGGTATTTGGAACCCGTATAATAACCGCGCTGCTGACATTGAGGGGAATATTGCTGACGAATACACACCGGCAACATCATTGTTAATTAAGCTGGGCTACGCCCATAATTTTATTGCTTCTGGGGAAACTCATTTTGGAGTGAGACATAGAGTGATTCGTAATGCTTTTCAATCATCTGGTGAAGTTGCTGGAAACAAAAGTAGTGCAGATTTAATCGATGTAGGCGTGACCCAATCCATCGGAAATGCCGAGATTTACAGCGGTATAACAAGAATATATCATATCACAGCACATTCTCAGCATGATCTTGGGTTTGGTGATGATAAGTCGTCCGGCTCATCTGGAGAGCTTGTCATTTATAATAATAAAGAGCAAAAACTTCAGTCGCTAACGGGATTTGTCACCGGACTCAAATATAGCTTCTAACTCTATGGTGTCTTAAAGGTGCTAGAACGATCTACTTTTGATGCTTGATAATAGAATGATAGTCGCCAACGTTATTCCAAAACTTGGTGATTATCTCTCCGGAGAAATGATTGTTTCTTATGATCTGCCCCAACTGGTTGGAGCCTGAAAATAAATGGCAGTTAAAAACGCCAATACCGGTGTAACTTAGCTCTCCTTTAGGGAGAACTTTATTATTAGCCAAACCCAGATCGGAATAGATATCCCTTGCAAGAAAAAGGTGGCCATCTGAGTCACATTCAATATCGATATTGTTATAGTCAAAGTCCGTATAGATGTCAGCTGATATTATTAATACATAACCGCTAATGCCGGACTTTTCTATCATATTGCGGATACCCTCTGCTGTGCCAAGGGGGCTGCTTTGCGGCTCCTTAAATACGGTGATAGGAGCATTTGGATACTGGTAATGAAAATAATCTTCAAATAACTCTCCGTGTGAAGTATTGACCAATATGTTTTTTGTTTTACTCTGGATGAGCTTTGAGATATGGTGGCCAATCAATGTGTTTCCGTTATAGTTAATAAGCGGTTTAGGTCGATACTTTGTTAACGGAGATAGACGCGTGCCAAGCCCAGCTGCTAGGATAATGACATTCATAGGCTCGCTTCAATAGGGATTTTAAATATTGCATACTTCGGTAGTAAGTCACAGAACTTAATAATGCGATTTTTTATCCTGGGAAGATAACTCAAATAACGCGGTTTTCCTGTTCGACCAAGGCGCATAAATAAGCCCAGGCATTTAAGGTGTCGTTGAAGCGCAGTAAGGTGCAGACTGTAATAGAAATCCGGATAGCTATTGCTATGCTGTGCAACAAAGTCGTTGGCTAACAAATTGACAATATCATCACTCCAGCTGATATAGCAATCAAAAAGCAAAGAGGCAATATCATATGTCCATGGGCCGATACACATATCCTGCTGGTCAATCACATGAATTTTATTTTTGTATTCTATCAAATTGCTACTGTGATAATCTTTGTGAACAACAGTGGTTGGGATCGCAGCAATTTCGTTGGCCAGTTCACGAATGGCATAATTTATCTGACTGACGATATGACGAGACAACGGCAAAGTAGTGACAAATTCTGATACAAAAAGGTTCGCTTCACGAATAAAATCATCTTGAGCGTAGTAGGGTAGGTCGTCACCAGAGGCCCTGGTTTGTAGGCGAATAATATGCTGTATCGCATCTTGATATAGATCTGTAAAGCCTCTTTCGGTAACAGACTTAAGAAGGTGCTGATCACCTAGGTCATTTTGGACAATCCAGCCACCTTCAGTCGAAAAGTTGATAATTTCTGCACAAGGAATGGCGCAGGTTTTTAGTTTTTTTTGGCTTTGTACAATGGAGGTGATATTATGGGTGGTATCGTTTACTTGCATAAAAATCACGGGCGGTTTTTCCTTCCGTGTTAGTCGGTAGAAGCATCGTGTGCTTGCTTCCATTGGGATGAGTGCATATGACGTGACATCAGGCACAATCCCAGCCAGATGTGTGAGTAAATGGTCCATGGCACTAATATTAGCAATTTTGGATTTGCATGACAAATTTTCTACCCTCATCTGCTGCTATTTTGATCATGATGCTCATTACATCAGCTTTTAGCTATGCTGAAGATAGTTGCCAATATGATATGCCTGCAATCTATGAAGCCACATCGCCCAAGCCATCACTTGAGATCGTTGGTGAGTATCCAATTAAAATGTCTGATCGGTTTTTGAGGTCTAAACATCCGGTCAGTGTTTTTACGGGAGATTATAAAATTACATTAAAGAAAATGAATTTCAATACCAAGAGCTTATTTCTTAAGGCCCGTGGGTTGGTTCTTAGTTCACTACAGTTTGTTATTAAGGCAGAAAGCGCTGTAATGAATTTATCAAATCATAGCGGGAAATTGAATAATGTCGATTACTGGATTCAACATGAGTATGTTGTTTCAAATGGCAAGGCAAATTCTGCAGCATGGCAAGATAAACAATTGTTGCTTCAACGTGCTACTTATACACAATGTCCACCTAACAAGCGCATTTGGGAATTTTATGCAAAGTCGGTCACTGTGCCAAAAGGAAGTAAGTATGTTGATCTGGAGCTACCAGGGTTAAAACTCTTTGGGTGGGATCTTGGTCAGGTTTCACAACGACTTCGGTTCCCCGTAGGGACCGAGCGTGCCAGTGGTTGGTTGCCACCACAGGTGAGTATTAACTCTCGTCTTGGCTTGGGCGTAGGTTTGCCATATTATCACGTTATTGACCCTTTCTCAGATGTTGAGCTCACCTCTATTTTCTATACTCGTCCAGCATTGACACTACATACTTTTTACCGATTAGTTTCAGGTGACTTCTATTACAGCCTGAACGGATATTTTGTACCATTTGACCGAACAGACGACAACTCACAAAATAGCCGTTATGCCATGGCACTAAAGATAAAATCAGACCCACGCCTATCATGGAAGTTGATCGGAAATTTCGGATATGTGGGTGATAAGTGGTGGACACGAGACTATACCTATGTGGACAGGGAGAACCAATCATTTATCCCATCTAATTTAGAAATTTCTCATCAGTCATTAAACGAATATTGGCGGCTACTGTTTCGCCGGTTCCAGTATTTAGACACAGGGCTTGACTCGTTATTTGTATATGAGCGATTACCGGAGATTAATTATAGAAAAATCATTCCAGTTGATCAGTCCACACAGTTTATTTTTGAAGAAGATGCGGTTATTTTCTCTCCTAAAGGCCATTCTGATCAAGAATTAACTTCTGGATTTCGTTCAACAGGGGAGGTGGGTATTTTACATCTTCAGCGGGACAGGTTTTTGGTTGAGCAGTCAATCAAGGTGCGTTGGCTGTTACATAGTAAAAGTCACAAAACTGGTCAGTTTGTAATGGCGCCGGATATGAAATTTTCTATAGGCGAGGATTTTATGGAAGGCGAAGCACTTTTGAGTCCATCGGTGTCTTTTCACTGGGTGCCATTTTCCGATCAATCAGATATGCCAATTTATGATGGTGTTTCCATTGGGGACCTTAGTTTTGAGAGCAACCAACTAGCGCAAGATCGGATATTTGATCGGTCTGATATACAGCTTAAATTGGCTGTTTCAAAAGCAAACTCTCAATTTACTGTTTCGGGAAGATACGCAGTTAACTTACATCAAACTTGTGTAGATCCAAACTGTGAGATTGACTGGCTTGCAAAACATCATATGTCACCTTTGAGCATTGAGTGGGTAGGCAATTTAGAGTCTCAAATATTTAATGTGAAATCAGAATGGGTCAATGAGGCTCCTTATATGAATTTGCTTGTAATGAATGTAAGCGGCGAATCAAATGCTTTAAAATATACTCTAGGTTATGAGTGGCACCGGCAATACTATAACTTGAACAAACAAAATACCATTTCGGGAGCTAGCCGATTAATGTTGGATTTGCTGGCAAATATAGATGATAAATGGCAGCTGGATCTAAAACCGAACGTTATTTTTGATGGCAGGACAAGATTAGGATATGATGCTGCCATGAAGTATCGGGACTGTTGTTTCGCTGCGAGTATTAATTTGTCGCTGTCTCCAAGAACATACGATGGCTTGATGCGTTTTTCCCATCGGCCTGAGTTATCTTTTCAAATGTCATTGTCTCCTTTATAAGATTGATATCTTATTCAGACTCATTATAATGGTTATACCATATAACGGAATTACTGATGAAAAAATTACTTAGCCTCTTGCTTGTTGCCTGTCTCACCGCCTTTGCGATCAAGGATTCGACTTACATGCGTGTCAATGATGCCGTGATTACACAATCTGAATATGATCAGTACAAGCAGTTTGTTAGTAAGTTTGTGCCTCAAGAGCGTCTAAATGATCAGAAGGCATTCCAGGAAGAGGTTAATAACTATATTACGGAATTGATGATTGTTAAATCAGAAGCAAAGCAAATGGGACACGAGATAAGCAAAGATATGAAGAATAAAGTGCTTGTTGATATTGCTAAAAATAATGGCATCACATTGCAAGAAGTGAAAGATAATCTAAAGAAAGATAAGGTTAATCCTGAGCTTTTTGCTGAGTATCAACTTCTTGGTCAAGTACTAAGCCAAATTGTTAAAGAGCGTTTTGAGGCAGGGTTTTCTGTGACTCAAAAACAAATCAAAGACAAGCAAAAAGAGCTGACGCACAAGCAGGCAGATCTCAACATGGCAGTTGTTAAGACAAAGATTCCGACAGTTGAGGAGAAAAAGAACCTAAAGACAGCACTTGAAAAGAAAGCGAATGCTGGAAATGCAGAGTTTATGGCAATCAGCTGGCAGCCAATTAAGGCATTCCCAGAAGAGGTGCAGAAAGATTTTTCAGCTCTGAAGGATAAAGCTTTTTCATCTGCTCATGAGCTTGAAGGTCGTACAGTCATGTTTCAGTTGCTTGCAAAGCGTGATTTTGTACCAACATCAGAGCAAATTAAAAATGCTTTACTTGGTGAGTACCTGATGGCTAAGCAAAAGAACTGGATGGAAAACAAAAAATCTGAAGCGCGAATTATTACTTATTAATGTCGGCCCGTTTCGGTCAGCATTTTCTGACAGATTCAGCGGTAATTGATAGAATTATTGCCTCCTTACCTAAGGGTGATTTTGACTCAGTGATTGAGATCGGCCCAGGTAAGGGAGCAATTACCAAACGGCTTATTAATTTATTTCCTGAAAATCTCCATTTAATTGAACTTGACAAGCGACTTTTGCCAAAGCTAGAGAGTCGCTTTTCGTCTGCACATATATTTAACGAAGATGCAGTGAAGTTTGACTACAATTCTGTTTCTGGAGAAAACATCCTTTGTGTTGGAAACCTTCCATATGAAATTTCATCTCCGTTATTGTTTGCTCTTAGTGAGTACACGCCAATCAAAGAGATGTACTTTATGGTTCAACACGAATTTGCATTACGCGCAGTAGCTAGCAAGGGGAAAGAGGTAGGGCGACTTAGTTTTATGCTGCAAGTATTCTTCCATGTTTTTTATGACTGGGAGGTGCTGCCTGAGGCCTTTTCTCCCCCGCCGAAGGTACTATCAGCAATGATGCATTTGCAACGGCGTGACAAGCCGTTAACAACAAGAATTAGAGAGCTTGATTACTTATTAAAGTTGGCATTTTCCAAAAGAAGGAAGATGCTCAGGCAGATCTTCAAAAACGTTGATGTTGATTTTTCATCACTTGAAATTAATCCAGAATATCGCCCTGAACAGGTCTCACTTTCACAGTGGGTCAACTGGGCAGAAGTTTTTCAGCTTCCAGTAGAGCCTCAGTGATAAATTTTGTCTCGTTAGTTGCACAATATACAAATATTATAACCATGCCTGTGAGACAGGACTTTCTAAGCAGTTGAAAAATATCGGCAAATTTAAAATTCACATACTTATCAACATTTGTTTTTAAGATAATGATTTAAAATATCTTTTCTTTTTTGTTGCTTATTGGGAATCATTATTAAGCATTTTTTAATATTTTTATCCCTATGCTAAAGCAACAAATATGGAGAATATCAATGGCAATAGAATATTATTTTGGAAACAGGAAACATTTTTTATCAGAGGCTGTCATCGCACAAAACCTAGCATTAAGGTACACAAAATATGGAATGGGGAAAGAAAGCCGTGATACTTATTTCGAGGGACTGGTGCCAGTAAAGTCAGATAATAAGTTTGACCAGGGTATCGGCTGGATTAATAATTATAAAAATACAATCTTCACGATTGTGTTCTCTGCAATAGTCGCTTCCTCGGCTCCTTTTATCATCTCATTATTATTATATGGTATGCCTGTTGTTCCTTTATCGATGATATTGTACCCGTCAGCTGTGGCAGCTTATTTTGGCTCAGTTTTTGTATCTTACGTATTTGGATGGGCAGCAAATCGATCGGTCGCCTCTGACTCTGTCATAGATCGTTACATTACTGAAAACTATTCGCAGCAGATGAGTAGTAAGGATTTGGCTATCAAAGTACAGTCATTACTCGACAAAGGAGGAGTGTTGGGGCGTTTGATAAATTATTTTAGATATGAAAAAGAAATATCAGCTCCTGCCATTAGTTTCTTAGTGGCTGGTGGTATTACGATGGGGATCGCTTCATTGTCAATGCTTGGTATTTTGATTCACTTACCAAGTCTTATCTCTCTTTGCTTAGGTGTAGTATCAGGCTTATGTTTTATTTCTGGTGCTATTTTATGGCCGCGTGAAAGCACTCGAATTGATATAAACCATTGTAATGTCAATCAAGAATCCTCTAGTGCGACATTAATGCCAGTGCTTGTTGATAGACTGCCCCTAAGATTTGCTAATAACAGCGTCTTTGATGAAGTGCCTCACAGTGCTTACCGGAATTAACAATAGCTGCAGGGACGCATTCTTTTTACAATTAAATTA
>MDSV01123392.1_pt1 | contig 15375 bp, 23 predicted proteins | sample 810851 | NCBI WGS metagenome assembly MDSV01 (sample SAMN05326640, study PRJNA326480) | marine metagenome | isolation source: seawater | place: Atlantic Ocean: North East | collected 2012
ACTGCAGATCGTAACCAGTACTATAGATCAGTTAAAGTTACAAACTTAATGTAATCTTACACTAAGGTCAAACGGAAAACGGGGCTTATGGCCCCGTTTTTTTTACCAGACATTATCTAATACATTACTCATGGTCTTCATATCAACACAGCTACATTCCATATCACTATAATTCCTTCCTTCACATAATGCTATGAGAGGAGTAGGACATTTATATTTTCTGGGGTCAGGCTTGTAGTTATATGAGAAGTCACCACTTGTAGATGCACACCCTGTGGTTAGTAGGGCTACCAATAACAGCTTTTTCATTGATTGTCACCTTATTAGTGATTGATTTATGTGAAATGTCCCTGAGGACACAGATATTTATAAAAGGTATTTTTAGAGGTTGACTATTGGTTAGATAGAAAGTATTATAAATACCATTGTATATATTAAACTAACCGGAGAATATATGGCATACAGTAAAAAGGTAGTAGATAGATTTAATGATGTTTTAAATAATCCACAGTCGCATGGAGTAGGACGATTTGATCCTAATGATCCAAATGTTGCAACAGGGATGACTGGAGCACCAGCATGTGGAGATGTAATGAAATTAGATCTTAAAGTTAATCCTGATACAGATGTTATCGAGGATGTAAAATTTAAGACTTACGGTTGTGGCTCAGCTATTGCTAGTTCGACTATGTTTGTTGAAATGCTAAAGGGTATTACAATGACACAGGCTTTAGAAATTAAAGATAAAGATATAGCAGCAGCACTTGAACTACCACCTATTAAATTACATTGTTCTGTACTAGCAGAAGATAGTATTAAAAGAGCATTGAAAGATTGGGATGAAAAGAAATCTCATAGAAACCATAACAAAGGACCTGAATGAATATAGATTGGACAGACGAAGCTCTTACACAAGCAATTAAGCGTGTTGAGTCTAGAGGCTCTGCAGGAATCCGTATTGCATTATTGGGTGGCGGTTGTTCAGGTTTTAAGTATGATTTCAATTATGCTGATGGTCCAAAGTCAGAACAAGATATAGAGTTAGACTTTGGCAAATTTAAAATGTGGGTTTGCCCTATGTCAGAGATGTACCTAGATGGTATTGTAATTGGCTGGGAAGTAGATGGGTTAAATGAACAATTTACATTTTGGAATCCAATGCAACAGAACTCATGTGGTTGTGGAGAGTCAGTAGGTTTTTAAAAAAAGGAGTATATTATGGCAAAAACTTGGAGTGGTAAAATCACTCATAGTCATCACAAAAAAGCCACTTCACAAGGTGTAGGTGGTAGAGGTAGAAGTGTAAAATGTTCTACTTCAACGATGAACAAACATAAGAAAAGATCTTATAAAAAATATAGAGGTCAAGGGAGATAGATGGCATTAACAGAAGACATCACAGTATCAGCTAATACATGGAGCAATGCAAATCCTAATGAGCTAGATTATTTAAGACCAAATGGTTTTAAATTTCAGGTACATAACATACCTAACACGTCTTATATGTGTCAGGCAGCAAACATACCTGAAATATCAGTAGGTAATCCAACACAATTCACACCACTTGTTGACATACCAATTCCAGGAGACAAATTGGAATTTGGTGCATTACAAATAATGTTTATTATACAAGAGGACATGATGAATTACAAAGAATTATATGATTGGCTAATTGGAATGGGTTTCCCAGAGGATAGAAAACAATATCAACAGTATGGTGAACAACAAACATACAGATTTCCTCAGGTACAAGACTCAACCAGAAACCAGCAAGGTTTATTAAGTGATGCTTCTTTGTTTATTTTAGACTCTAATAACAATCCTAGTGTTACAATAACATTTAGGGATTGTTTTCCAACAAGTTTGGGTGGTCTAAATTTTGAAATTGTATCTGGAAGTACAGATTACATGCAGGCAGTAGCCATGTTTAGGTACAAAGATTATCTAATTGAAACTGCAGCAGGTAGTTAACCAAACGGTACAATAGACAGTTGACTCTTACTTAGTAAGAGCCTATAATGTGTATATTATGATAACTCTAAATGAGATACAAGAGATGTGGGAAGAAGACTGTAAGGTCGACGAGCTCAACTTGGGTCAAGAATCCACAAAAATACCAGAATTACATGCTAAATATTTGAACATGTTAAGCACGTTCAAGTTACAGCTACGAAAAAATAGATCAAATTTATTATCCTTGCGTAGGACCAAATGGAAATACTACCGAGGAGAATTAACTCAACAAGAACTTAATACATTAGGGTGGGAACAATACTTAGGCTCAGCTCCATTAAACAATCAAATGAATGATTATTTAGATACTGATCCTGATATAATTAAGTTAACAGATAAGGTAGAATATATAGAAACTTGTCTTAATCAATTGGATTATATTATGCGTTCAATCAATAGTAGGTCTTTTGATATTAAAAATGCTATTGAATGGACTAAGTTTACAAATGGACTTTTATAATGAATATATTTTTATTACATGAAAATCCAACCATCTGTGCAGAACAACATTGTGATAAACATGTGGTTAAAATGGTAATTGAGTATGCACAGCTCATGTCAACAGCACACCGGGTACTTGACGGAGAATTATATGAAGACAAGACAGCAGCAAACAGACGAATTAAAAGATGGCGACATCCTAATTTATGTATGGAGACTAAGTTATACAAGGCCAGCCATGTTAATCACCCAGATGGTATATGGGTTAGAAGTAGTGATGCCAATTATAATTATCTATATAATTTATGGTGTAGGTTATGTGAAGAATATACTCACAGGTATGGCAGGGTGCACCTAACAGAAGAAAAACTTAAAAATTTACTTAGGTTTGCTCCAACAAATATTAACCATGTAAGACAGGCAGACGTACATGGTTTACCTCTTGCAATGCCTGAAGATGTTAAAGGTAATAGTGTAGTAAATTCTTATCGTAGGTATTACAAGAAATATAAAATAGACTTTGCCAAATATACAAACAGAGATTATCCTGAATGGTTATTAGCGTAACAAAGAAAGACGAAGTACATTTAAGAATCAAGACTGAACCTAGTATTGAACAAGAAATAAATGACTTCTTTACCTTTGAAGTGCCTGGCGCAAAGTTTATGCCTTTGTATAGAAAAAGAATGTGGGATGGTAAAGCAAGACTTTTTAGTATGTACAATAAAGAACTATATATTGGTCTGTTACCTTACTTAAAAGAGTTTGCTGAAACATTAGAATATAAATTAGACGTAGACATACCTGACATAGGAGAACAAACAGATGTCGACAAACTCACAAAAGCGCTCAACTTCCAATCAGGAGGAAATCCAATACAAATTAGGGACTATCAGAGGGATGCAGTTGATCATTGCATTAAGCAAGGAAGAACTTTACTTCTGTCGCCGACTGCTAGTGGTAAGTCTCTTATTATCTATAGTCTTATTAGGTATCACAACGCTCGTGGGCGTAAACAGCTTATTGTCGTTCCTACTACGTCCTTGGTAGAACAGATGTATGGCGACTTCCAAGATTATGCTAGTGCAGATAGTTGGAGCGTTGCAGAGAACTGCCATAGGATATATGGGGGTAAGGTTAAGAGCAATGAATACCCTGTTATAATAAGTACATGGCAATCAATATATAAGTATCCTAAAACCTGGTTCAAAGACTTTGATGTTTTTTATGGTGATGAAGCACATTTATTTAAGGCAAAGTCATTAACAACATTAATGAACAAGTGTACAAACACACCTTATAGAATAGGAACAACAGGAACATTAGACGGAACAAAAACACATAGGTTGGTGTTAGAAGGTGTATTTGGACAAGTACATAAGGTTACAACAACTAAAAAATTAATGGACGACAAACAACTTGCTAATCTAAAAATTGTTTGTATGGCATTGAACTATGATGATAAAACTAAAAAGGAAAATAAAACATTTACCTATCAAGAAGAGATAGATTGGATAGTTAAGAACCCAGATCGTAATAAAATTATAAGAGATTTAACAGTAGCACAAGAAGGTAATACATTAGTTCTATTTCAATTTGTAGAAAAGCATGGAACAGTATTACATGAAATGGTACAGAAGGCAGTAGATAAAGATAGAAAAGTATTTTTTGTATTTGGAGGCACAGATACAGAAACAAGAGAAGAAATAAGAGCTATTACAGAAAAAGAAAACAATGCTATTATAATTGCTTCGTACGGAACATTTTCAACTGGTATAAATATAAGGAACCTTCACAATATTGTCTTTGCCTCTCCTAGTAAGAGTAGAATAAGAAACTTACAAAGTATAGGTAGAGGACTTAGAAAAGGAGACAAGAAGGTTGTATGTAACTTGTTTGATATTGGAGACGATTTATCATGGAAGTCTCACAAGAACTACACACTTAATCACTTAATAGAAAGGGTTAAAATTTATAACGAAGAAGGCTTCGATTATAAATTAGTTAAAATAGATGTCGGAAGTTAGCATATTAAAATTAAGAGATGGAACCACTTTAGTTGGTAAGGTTACATCTGATGGAGAAATGATAAACATAGAACACCCAATAGAGGTAGTCCCAACAACTGGCATGCTTCAACAAGGAATACTAGGCGAACATATAAGTTTACGACCTTGGATAGCATTAGCAGAACAACAAACTTTCACAATTGAAAGATATAATGTTATAACAATAGCATCATTACAAGACGCATTTCATAGAGGATATCATGATATGGTTGAAAACATATATGTAAACGATCCTCAATGGGCTGGTTCATTTATAAACGAGTCTGAACTCTTAGAAGAAATCAGAGATGATTTAAGACAAAGAGTAGAGGACATGGAAGAAGAAGCAAGTCTATCAACTGAATATGCAGATGCTAAGTTAAATAAAAAGATACATTAAGGAGTATATAATGGCAAAAAGACGTGATCCTAATTCAGCGCATTACATAGATAACAAGGAGTTCCTTGCTAAAATAACTGATTATAGGAATACTAGGATTGAAGCAGAAGAATGTGGAGATCCTAAACCACAGGTAACGAATTACCTAGGCGAGTGTTTTGTTAAAATAGCAAACCACTTGGCATACAAATCAAACTTTGTAAACTATACATTTAGAGATGAAATGATTCTAGATGGTATTGAAAATTGTTTAACATATATAGACAATTTTAATCCAGAAAAATCTAATAATCCTTTTGCATACTTTACACAAATCACATACTACGCTTTTATTAGGCGTATCCAAAAAGAGAAACGTCAACAAGAAACCAAAATGAAATATATTAAAAGTTTGGATCTTGAACAGATGTTAGAACAAGGTGCAGATGGTGATACACATTCAAATGAATATTTGAATTACATGAAACAGATTATTGAACAGTCAGACGCTGACAAAGAGGCAGCAGAAAAACAGAACAAAGGTAAGAAGATGCCTAAGCGTAGACCAAAATATTTAGATGAAAAAATTAAAGCAGAGGAAGCAGCCAAAAAGGTCAACCAAAAAGGTAAATAATAGGTTGATTCTTGGTTAGCTCTTATATATAATATCATATTATGAAACTCAGGTACTCAGAAGCATTTTATAGTATTCAAGGCGAAGGAAGATTCGTAGGTGTTCCTAGCGTTTTCCTTAGGGTTTTTGGTTGCAACTTTGAGTGTAGAGGTTTTGGACAGGAAAGAGATAATATGATTCCTGTAGAAGAAATGCCTTATTACACAGATCCAAAAGCAGATAAAAATCACCCTGAAGCATATAAATCTATAGACGATTTACCTGTTACACCTGTAGGTTGTGATAGTTCAGCATCTTGGGCTATGAAATATAAACATTTACAATTAACAAAGACAATAGATGAAGTCTTTGAACATATAATAAGTTTATTACCTAATGGTAAGTTTGATGAAAAAGAAGACATCCATTTAGTCATAACAGGCGGGGAACCGCTATTGGGTTGGCAACGGTGTTGGCCAACTCTACTGTCCATGTGTAGGGATAGGGGTTTAAAAAATGTTACATTTGAAACTAATGGTACACAAACTGTTAGTGGAGACCTTGCATCGTTTTTTAATAACCTTCCCGACATACATGTAACATGGAGTACATCTCCTAAGTTAAGTTTAAGTGGAGAAAAACAAGAAGAAGCATTGAACCCCGATGTTTTGTTGTCAATGAATGGGGTATGGAACAGTCATTTATATAATAAATTTGTAGTTAGAGATATGAGTGATTTTAAAGAAGTAGATATTTTTGTTAACGCATATAAAAAAGCAGGTGTAAAATTAGATGCTGTTTATTGTATGCCAGAAGGTGCAACCCTCGAACAACAAACTCTAACTGCAAAAGGTGTTGCGGAAGCATGTATGGAAACAGGATATAAATTTAGTCCTAGATTACATATAGATTTATTTGGCAATGCCTGGGGAACATAAACAATGAAATGGTGGGAAATATTATGGAAACAAAATCCTAAAGAGGATATTGATACCTGGAAAGATCCAGATCCTGGACAGTTAAATATTGACAATGCTTATAAAACTAGATGGATTTGGTATCATACTATATTAGCAGTTGAACTTTTATTAGTTATTGTAATACAACTTGCTATTTTATTATTGTTAGCGATAAAATTATGAAGGAAGCAGTTGATCCGAGAACAACAGAAGAAAAATTATATGTTACATGGGACGACCTAAAAGGGTTGGTCTATGAACTATTCGAACAGATTAAAATTAACAGGTGGTACTTTAATGAACAACTATCCGTTCATCATCAACGACCTGTTAAAAAAATTGTAGGTGTAAGTCGAGGCGGACTTATACCAGGTGTTATGTTAAGTCATATGTTTGACGCAGAGTTTCAACCATTAGAATGGCAAACTAGAGATGGAGCATACACAGATACAATAAAGGCTATTGAATTAAACAATAGCGATGTATTAGAGGATACCATTTTTGTAGATGACATCTGCGATAGTGGTCTTACAATACAACAGATAAGGGGTTTAATCCCTTCTAGTCAGTGGGCAGTCTTACACTCCAAAAAGGGTAACATGAATCTTGACTTTGAAGGCAGAAGGCTCTATAATGATAATAGATGGATAGTGTACCCATGGGAGAAGAAATGAAAGTAAGCGATAGAATAAAACAAAGATTAGAAGTAGACGGTAAACGCTATTTTGCTTGTGATAATATTTCCAAATATATCCACGCAGGAGAAACGTCAGAACTTATTGAAGAACTAGAAGTAGGTTTTGAACAAGTATTACAAAGTCTAATTATAGACACAGCTAATGATCCTAATAGTAATGGAACAGCACATCGTCTGGCAAAGATGTATGTGAATGAGATAATGGGAGGTAGATACAAAAAAGATCCTCGCATTACAGCATTTCCTAATGACGGACAATACGATCAACTGATTGTGGTTAGAGCAGATATTAAAAGTATGTGTTCACATCACCATCAACCTGTGAGTGGTACTTGTTATATAGGTTGTATGCCAGGTGAGGAAGTAATTGGACTTTCTAAATACACCAGAGTAGCACAACACCTATCTAACAGAGGACACTTACAAGAAGAACTAACAGAAATGATTGCAGAAAGAATTGAAAAACTTACTAAGTCTAAAGCTGTTGGTGTTTATATTAAGGCAAGGCATGGTTGTTGTGAGAATAGAGGTATTATGGCAAGTAATAGTTCTACACAGACAACAGTCTTGAAAGGCGAATTAAAATCCAATCCTTCTTTAAAAGAAGAGTTTATGGATAATATTAAATTACAGGAAATGGGTCATGGATATCTCTAGTAAACAAATTGTTTTAGATTTAGAGACATTGTCAACAAGATCTAATGCAGCTATTGTTTCAATAGGAGCAGTAGCAATAGACAACTTAGAAATAGTTGACGAGTTTTATGTTAATGTAGATCCTAAAACATGTAAAGATGTAGGATTACATATTGATCCTATAACTATTGAATGGTGGGCAGAACAAGATAGGGAAACAAGAGAAGCACTACAAATAAATCCTGTACCACTACAAGAAGCATTAGATAAATTTGTTAGTTGGTATGGTAGTGAGTCTATTCCTATTTGGGGATTTGGTGCTAACTTTGATGTAGTTATTATGGAGAGTGCATTACAAGCAGAGGGCATTACTGCACCTTGGAAGTTCTGGGACATATATTGTTTAAGAACATTAAGTAATGTATTAGATAGGAGACTACCTAAGAAGAATAATCATAATGCGTTAGATGACGCTAAGGCGGAGGCAAATCTTTTAATAGATATATTAGACTCATGATAGATAAAATACAACAACAGATAGAAATATGTAAATGTCATTGGAAAACTATTTTCGTAGGTAGTTTTATAATGCACTTCTTTTTCGATTGGTTTATATTTGGTTTGGGCGTTCTACTAGGAATGCACATAGGACATTAAATGAATAAGTTAGAATATGTAATATCAGGAACATCGTATATGCGTTTAAGCAATCCAGGCATTGCTTTGGATGATACGAATACTGGTATTGTAAATATGCTAATTGATAAGTTATGTAAAGACTATTCACATAACATATCTTTATTATATAATGCTCATACCGAAAGCGCATTTGGAGAAAGATTTAAACCTTATAAAGACCATTGTCATAGCATACATGCTGACTCTGGTGGCCTACAGATGATTACATTAGGTTTAGATATTACAGAAGAACTAAAAGATAAAGTTTATGAGAACCAGGCAGAGTATGCAGACGTAGGTATGTGTTTTGATGAGATACCTGTTAAGGTTAGAGAAGGAAGATCAGAGAGAAATGACACAAAAGGCAGGTCATTTGATAGAGAAAATTTTGAAGATTATGCTAGGAAGACAGGACAAAATGTCAAACGTCAACTAGAAATCTTTGACAAGAAAGGGAGCAGCTGTAAACCATTTGTTATTATCCAAGGGAATGATATTGATACATACCTGAGTTGGTATCACTATGTAATGGATGAAATTCCTAATGAATGGCACAATCGTTTGGGAGGAATAGCATTGGGTGCAGCTGCTCTTGGAACTGGAGCATTAGAAGATATTAAAAGAGGTTTTATAGCTTCTGAAATAGAAAAGTTATGGCCAATGGATAACATGCACTTACACGTCTTAGGTATTGGTTCTATTAGACGAATGTTGCCTTACTTGGTATTCCAAAACAACGGTCTGTATAAGAATGTTAATATATCATATGACTCTACAACTCATAGTAGGGCGGTTGAGACGGGTTTGTTTTACATGGGACAAGGCACAACTAAGTTTAGTAGAGAAATGTCCAATTTCTATACAGAAATGTATCAAAACTGCATGGAAACTATTAATTTGGGTGTAAAAATAGACGAATTTCATCATCTTTTAAACACACCTAGCTTAAAGGCAAAGGAAGAATATGGAGATTTAAATAAGTGGTTGTATGTTAGAACAGCATTTATATTAATGTCCATAAGAAACTTCATGCAACACTTAGAACAAATGACTGAGAAGGAACCATTGTTAAAGTTTGCAAGTCGTATGAAACTAGAAACTGTATTTAATGCCTTATATAATGTTGATGATAGAGATACATTTGAAAGGTGGTTACAAGAAACAAGAACAGTTAAAGAGTTGAAAAGTCAAGCAATTGGTACTGGAGATGAAGGAGAACTAGAAATAGAACTTCCTGAAACAGATACAGATGCTTTAAAAGAGTTTAAGAAAAGTAATTTTAAAAAGGAGACAGGCAGTTTAGATGAACTGTTTGGTTAAGATATGGATAGTTTAAGTTGGTTAGTTGGCCTAATGTTTTTAGGTTATATTATTACGGAGATGTTTTTATATGTCAGTTTCTAATAGAATGATAAAGGTATCCTTCCAGAGAGAAGGTATCCACATGTTCCCTGGAGCAGATACAAATCCAGATTATGCAACAGGTGATTGGAGAGATGTTAGTTTTTTAGGTTATCCTCATAGACACATCTTCCATTTTTATGTAACACTAGGTGTTTCACATAATGATAGAGATGTGGAGTTCATACAGTTTAAGAGAGAATTGGAAAGACAGTTTGAACAAGGTGTACTACAATTAGACCACCAATCATGTGAAATGATAGCAGAATCTCTTATAAATTATATAGAGGAACAGTATCCTAACCGTGCAGTCTGTGTTGAAGTATATGAAGATGATGAAAACGGAGCAATATTAGAAAATGATTTATTTAGTTGATCTAGAATATGTAGAATCCAGATATACTGCTCAATGGAAACATGCGTTTCCTAAAATGGTAGCAAATGCACTAGGTAAAGAAGTCATTGCAGTAGCAGGTCCAGACGAACTTCCTCAAACAACATCTCCAGGAGCGTTTTTAAACTTTGGTGCTACTAATATATACAAGTCAGCACAGGTTATTGAAATCTCCTCAAGGTTTACTGACGATATAATAGAAGATGGTGACCAATTTATATTTGCAGATGCTTGGCACACAGGTATTCTACAATTAAAATATATGGCAGAACTTTTACAAAAAGATATAACAATACATGCTTTATGGCATGCTGGTAGTTATGATCAACATGATTTCTTAGGTAGACTTATAGGTGATAAACCTTGGGTTAGACATACAGAAGAAGCTATATTCCATGCAGTAGATAAAAACTATTTTGCATCTAAATTTCACATGGAATTATTTGCTAATTGTTTTTTCTCAGATCCTGATTGGCAAAAACCTAAAAAGATGGAATATCTAAATAGTAAAATGGTTAGATCAGGTTGGCCAATGGAATATTTAGAGGGAATGATAAAAGAAGATATTGATGATAAGGATTGTACAAATAAAAAAGATATAATTTTATTCCCACATAGAATTGCTCCTGAGAAACAGTTAGATATATTTGAGGACTTAAAGAAAGAATTACCACAATATGAATTTATTGTTTGTCAAGAAAAAGAATTGACAAAACCTGAATATCATAAATTATTAGGTGAGGCAAAGATGGTATTTAGTGCTAACCTACAAGAGACATTAGGCATATCTTGTTATGAAATATTATGTACAAGAGGAATGCCATTAGTTCCTGAAAGACTAAGTTATAAAGAAATGTATGAAGAAAGATTTATGTATCCTTCTAAATGGACATTGAATTGGAAAATGTATCAGGAAAATAAAGAAGAATTAAAAGAAAAAATTGTTACTTTGATGGAGAGTTATAACACTAACGAAGTCCTAGCTGACATAGAAACTAATAAAGAAAGGTTGCGACTAGAATATTTTGGAGCAGCTAACCTATACACGGAGATATATAATAATGAACAGACCTGAACCTTATAGAGATTACAAGTATTACTCTACAAAAACTTATGGACATGAAACAGGCCTATCATGTATGTTTAGACAACCTTTGGCGACTCATAGCCATTGTAGTTTACTACATGGTTACGCTTTGTCTTTTAGTTTTAAATTTGGTTGTGAAACCCTTGATGATAAAAATTGGGTAGTAGACTTTGGAGATTTAAAAGATTTAAAAGAGTGGTTAAAAGATAATTTCGACCACAAACATGCAGTAGCAAAAGACGATCCTGAATTACAAGAGTTTTTATTGATAGAACAGAAAGGATTATCAGAAGTAAGAGTTATGAACGGAGTAGGATGTGAAAAGTTTGCAGAACAAGCATTCCACTTTGCTAATGACTTAGTTAAAAATAAAACAGGAGGTAGATGCTTTGCAGTCTCCTGTGAGGTGAGAGAACATGGGGCTAATTCAGCAATTTACGAAGGTTAATAATGAAGGTAGCTTTAGTTACAGATACGCACTTTGGTGCTCGTTCAGACCATTTAGCATTTGATGCTTACTTTGAAAAATTTTATACTGATTTTTTCTTTCCTTACTTAGAACAGGAAGGAATAAAAACAATATGTCATTTAGGTGATATATTTGATAGACGAAAGTATATTAATTTTAATACATTGAAGTCTTGTAAAAGATACTTCTTTGGTAAAGCAGCAGAGTTGGGTATTGAAATACACATGGTGCCAGGTAATCACGATACTTACTTTAAAAATACAAATGAAGTAAATAGTCCTAATTTATTACTTGGTGAATATAATAACATAACATTATACGAAGAACCAGAAGAGATAATGTTAGACAGAGAGAAGGTACTTTACCTTCCCTGGATATGTGGAGAAAATTATGACAGGACTATGGCCAAAATTAAAGAGACAGACGCAAAGACTTGCTTCGGGCATTTTGAATTCGCAGGTTACGACTTACTTCCTGGAATGCCTAATCTCCACGGCATGGATTCTTCTATTTTTAGTGATTTTGACCTTGTGGTTAGTGGTCACTTTCATCATCGCCATTCTAGAGGCAATATTACATACATGGGCAACCCTTATGAAATCACCTGGAGTGATTACGAAGACCCTAGAGGATTTGCGATCTTTGATACTAGCAAAAGAGCATTGGAATACCATAACAACCCTTATAGGCTCTTCCATAAAATCTATTATGACGACTCCACCTTTGAAGGTGTTAACAATATCAGTCATTTTGATTTTAATACTATTACTGGTGGTTGTGTTAAGTTAATTGTAAGTAATAAGACAGACTTTACACGCTTTGATCATTTCGTAGACAAGTTATATCAATGTAACTTAATTGATCTAAAAATTATAGAAGACTTTTCAGAGTTTGAAGATGAAGCATTAGGTGAAGATATAGATTTAGAAGACACAATGACTTTATTAAAAGAATATGTCAATTCAGTAGAAACAGATTTAGACAAGCAGAGAATTAAAAATCTGTTGCAAAGTTTATATGTGGAAGCACAAGATATAGGATGATTAAATTTACAAATATTAGATGGAAAAACTTTCTGTCTACAGGCAACGGCTGGACAGAGATTGATTTTCAACATAGTCCTAGTACATTGATTGTAGGTGAGAATGGCAGTGGTAAATCCACTTTACTAGATGCTTTGACGTTTGCATTATTTAATAAACCTTTTAGGAATGTATCTAAACCACAATTAATTAATTCTATTAATAACAAACATTGTTTGGTTGAAATTAACTTTAAAATAGGCAGTAAACATTATCTTATAAGAAGAGGATTACAACCAAGAGTATTTGATATAGAAATTAATGGAGAGTTATTAGATAAGAATGCTAACATTAGAGACTTCCAAAAGTATTTAGAAGAAAATATTCTTAAACTTAATTACAAATCATTTACACAGATTGTTATGTTAGGTAGTGCTTCTTTTACTCCTTTTATGCAGTTACATTTAGGAGCAAGACGAGAGATAATTGAAGACATATTAGATATTACAATATTTACTGCCATGAATGGTGTGTTAAAAACAAAGGTAAGTGATTTAGAAAATAAAGTAAGAGTTATAACAGGCGATATAGATGTAGCAAAGCAGAAAGCAAAACTTCAAGAACAATATATAAAGACTTTAGAGGACGATAAAGAGTCTAAAGTCAAGTCAATCGAAAAATCCATACAGGAGGCAGAGGATGCGATCGAGATTTATGAAGCAAGTTCATCAGAGGCAACAGAGAAGAAGGAGAGTCTGGGTGATGTCAAAGAAAAAAAACGAAGTCTCGAACAGTATAGAGATAAATTCACAACCCAAATTAAAAACCACAGAAAACAAATAGACTTCTTTCATAATCATGAGGAGTGCCCTACTTGCCAACAGGGTATAGAGCATGACCATAAAGAGATAATGAAACAAAGAGATGAAGGAAAAATCTCTGAACTTGAAGAAGCTATAGAAGAACTGAATACGAAGTACGAAGAAGTTGAACAACTTGTTGATGAAGTTACAGACTTAGATCAAAAGATAATGGATGCTAATAATGAAACTATAGCACAACAAAGAATCCTACAAAGACTAACATTAGAATTAAGTGATACACAAACTAAAGTAGGTGATATAACAGCAGAAAAAGATAAGTTAAAGAAACTTGCTAAAGATGTTGTTAAAAAGACCACAGATAAGACAGACTTAAATGAAACAAATCATTATTATAATTTGTGTACATCTTTATTAAAAGATTCTGGTATTAAAACTAAGATAATTAGACAATATATTCCTATTATAAACAAATTAGTTAATAAATACCTAGCAGCAATGGACTTTTTTGTTCAGTTTGAAATGGACGAAACATTTAAAGAAACAATTAAGTCTAGGTTTAGAGATAAATTTAGTTATGCTTCTTTTAGTGAAGGAGAAAAACAAAGAATAGATTTAGCATTGGTGTTTACTTGGCGGACTATTGCCAAGATGAAGAACAGCGCTAGTACTAATATACTTTTATTAGATGAAGTGTTTGATAGTAGTTTAGACAATGATGGAACTCAATATGTTATGCAACTGTTAGACACAATAGGAGAAGATACGAATGTCTTCGTAATATCTCATAAGGGTGATCAACTATTTGATAAATTTAGATCAGTTATTAAGTTCGAGAAAAGACAGAACTATTCTGTCATAGCAAAATAAGGAAGACAATGAAGGTTACAATATATGGAAAAACACGATGTACATTTTGCACATCAGCAAAACAACTTTGTGAACAAAAGGGAATTGAATACGAGTACTTGTTATTAGATGCAGACTACAAAGCAGAAGAACTATTTGAAAAGGTACCTAATGCAAGAACATTTCCACAAATTTTTATTAATGGAAATCCTATAGGTGGATTTCAAGAGTTTCAACAGGTACTAGATTTAAATGAGCGAAGAAATAACATTTGATGATATAGAGCTAATCCCTTTTACATCTCCTGCATTAAAAGAACCTCCTAAGCAGATAGATGTAGAAAAAGAGGATTTGAAAGCTCTTAAATTTGGCTTATTACAAGCAATGCAAAAGTTTGGTGGAGTAGGTTTGTCTGCTAACCAAGTAGGTATTAATAAAGCATACTTTGTTATTGGAGATGGCGAACCAGAAGGCATGCAAAAAGCATTTTTCAATCCACTATTAATAGCAGTTAGTGATGATGAAGAAGTTATGAGAGAAGGTTGTTTATCATTCCCTGGTTTGTGGTTAATGGTAAATAGACCTAAACAATGTACAATAATGTATCATAATTCTGAGGGTGAAGAGATGCAAGAAACATATGAAGGGATAGGTGCAAGAGTTATACTACATGAATACGATCATATGGTAGGTCAGAACTTTACCCAACGAGTATCAAAGTTCAAGTTAGAGCGTGCTTTCAAAGCTCTAGAAAAGAAAGTTAAGAAATACCAAAGACAACAGAAGCAACTCAAACAGGCATAAATAGTAGTAAGGAGGAATAACTATGGCAGAAGAATTTGATTTTGGTTTTACGGCAGTTGATGAA
>MDSV01018115.1_pt1 | contig 15374 bp, 17 predicted proteins | sample 810851 | NCBI WGS metagenome assembly MDSV01 (sample SAMN05326640, study PRJNA326480) | marine metagenome | isolation source: seawater | place: Atlantic Ocean: North East | collected 2012
CTGGCGGATATGGAAAACATCCTGCTGCAGTACAACGCCCACATTGACAAGTATATGGGTGACGGCATCATGTCGGAATTTGGCGCCCCAATTCGTTACAAGAAACATGCCCTACTGGCCGTTGCCGCTGCATGGACGATGCAGGAACGCATGCGCAAAGGAAACTACCTCTTCAAGCTTCGGGTTGGAGTATCCACTGGGGTGGCCACCACCGGCATCATCGGCGCGCAATGGCGCAATTGCCTCAAATTGAAGCGGACGATAAGGATCAGTGGCTATATCGTGAATTGCTGGCGTGCCTTCCGGTGGACGAAATGTCTCAGGGATATAATAGGCGAGCCCCGCACAAAGCGCACCGATTAGCGCCAGGTATGTCATCTTGAGAGAGCCTGGCACCTTAAAAATCTGCCCGATCACCACCAGGGTAATGGCAATAGCTAACGTACCAAGCGCCACATAAAGGGACCAGCTGTTGACGATCTGCAGCGTGCCGAAGCCAAAGCGAAAATCTGCCAGACCCAACCACACCGCAATAGGCCCAACCAAGGCCATCAGTCCCATAGCCAAGCCCGCAACCAGACACAAAATTGCGTCTATCAACAGCCTTGGCCGGTTCCGTTCACCCCGAGTCTTGGTATCGTGCATGGATTGTGATCTAGCTTTGCTCTGCTTTTGTGAGACAAATTGTAAGACCAATAAAACCTGATAGCGGCATTTAGACTGGCCCGCTGAATTAATTGTCCGATAGGTTTTCCCGCACGATTGCCTGCAGTCGCTCTGAAGTCATACCCCAACGCGCGCCTTCCGCGATGGCAGAATCAACGCTGGCGCCATCCGCGAAGGATGACAAAGCCATCAAACCACCTACCCGATTACCCGTGGCGCAGTGAATAAGGACTGGCTCACCATTCAGGTCCGCCAGGATGTCTGCAAGGGCCTGGGCATTGTCGGCATTAATGCCGGCGCCTCCTGCCACGGGAATTGAGTGGTACTCCATCCCCAGTGAATCCACGACTTCACTCTCATTGAAAGCCACCTCTTCCCCCGCCGTGCGCAGATTGATCACATGGCGCACGCCAGAGCGGGCGGCAACGCCCAGTTGCGCTGCCGTGGGCTGACCACTTGAGAGGATTCCGCCCTCGGGGACGCGCAGATTCGTAATCTCAGCGGCCTGAACGGCTTCAAGATCAAACGCTGGGGTGCTGGCACAGGCGGCCAGCAGCACGCTGAAGACTGTGATTGAAAAGACCCTAACCTGGACTGGAATGCGTATTGCCCCTGAAATCATGATGCTCTCCCTTTTATCGCAAAATCGCTGTTTTATCGCAAATTCTTGTATTGTAAACACGTATGCATGAAGGTTGTTTGTTGGCTAGTCTGGATTGAACCCATTCGGCCCTTGATGCGCCTTTTAAATTACGATCATAAGCGGGTTAGGACTGTCTAAACAAGGCGCTTAGTCTGATTCATTGATTATCTGGTAGCGCAATTCCACATGATCTCGCGGCTTTGAGCGGTTGCCGTAAAGGGCAGGCCTGAACTGTAAATTGCGCACAGCCCTAACGGCTCGACTGCGGGCGCGTCGGTCCTCTGGCTCAATGACCAAGCCCTTGACGCCAGAGGTGTTACCCCTACTGTTGATGCGAAATCTCACGTCTACCGTATACAAAGGAGTCTGAAATTCCAGCAAACCATCAACGGGCTGTGGCAGCGGGATGGAGGCAAGCCCCTGCTCCCACGCCCTGAATTGCCCGAGATGGATAGGCGTTTCCCAGGGGTCGGCATCCTCGTCCACATCAACTTCTCCCAACAGTGGCATTTCAGATCCGCTAAGCTGATATGCCTCCAGGTCGCTGAAGCGAGAATAAAAAACAGGAATCGGAATTATCATGGGGCGACCAAAGAATGCATCGAGCCGTTCAGTTTTTATGCCCAGGGCCAGCAGTTTTTCCCTCGCCTCCCGATAATCACTCCGACCGATGGAGCGCCCCTGCAAATAGGCATAATCACCATGATAGAGCTGGGCCAAGGCGGCCATCTCCGCATCGCCCTGTGCTTCGGCAATGTCTTCGATGTCATTAATAAAGCTATTGGCCAGGCGTAAATAGGCTACACCTACCGGTTCCCCTTTTTCTGTAACGGGTATGACGCGGTTAATACCGCCGGGCGAGATCGGGTTATTGAAGCCTCGCATCCGTGAAGTTTCCAGACGCGCCGGTCCATCCTTGCGGGCAGTTTCCTGGATCATATCCATGGCCACTGGGCTATCGACGTTCAACCCAGCCACCTGCTGGTAGAGGCTGTAGGCGCGTTTGTTTAGCCAGGGCACCAGCCGCGGATCGTCTTCGCTATACTTGTTCTTTGCCAGGTCAAGCAGTTCTTCATAGATATCCCTAGCCTCCATGAAGTTATCCGCGCGCTCTCGGTTTTCATCAACATACACCCGTATCTCGTACCAGGACGCCTGTCGCTGCAGCGCCAGCATGGCCTGCTCGGAATCGATACCATAGTTTGCAACTGTCAAGGTGTGCAGGTGTTCAAGGTGGTCTGACACCTCTGTCCAGTTGCTGAGGCGGATATCAGTTCGCACCATGGCCTCTACCAGGGGAATAATATCAGGATGCTCCAACCCCAGCGCCGTGCGCGTCAGCTGCAAGCGTCGGTTCTGCGTGGCCCGCATCTCCGGGTAATCCCCGAGTTCAGCATGGAGCGCTTCGATAGCCAGCAGCGGTTCCTGCAGCCGAATATCAAAAAAGCCATATTCGAATTCATATTCTTCTAACTGCTGTTCATAACGCTCAAGGTCCTGCAGCAACCCTGAGGCCTCACGCGCCAGCTGCTGCGCCCACGCGCCAGGGGCCGCTATAAGCCACAGCAAGCCCATAAGAGTAAGCGATCTGGCTACCAGCGGAATCAAGCCGGGTAACAAAAAAGCTGAAACTAGAGAGTTTGAAGAATGACTCATGGTTCACAAGCCAGTTTGGGAACGCCCTGACAATAACTTGATCTCCGGGCGTTGTCGATACAAACTACTGTAAGTCCTTGCGTTTTCGGGTGCTCACAGCCGATGTTGCGAACTCTTTTGTTACTGGCCTCCATTCTTACACCCTGCCTACCGGTGCTCGCGCAGCAGGCGCTGCCGGACCTGAATGATATTGCCGGCGAGTTTGCATTTGTCAGAATACAGTACGACAGCTACTACGGTGGGGGTTTTTACGGGGGGCCTTGGCTAACAGATTTCCCTGCCTCCGATGAAAATTTTCTGCGTGGGGTCGCTCGCCTGACCAACGTGAGGGTAATGAGCAAACCCATCGTGCTGCGATTTGATGACGACGAGATATTTGACTACCCTTTTCTGTATGCATTGGAAATGGGTCGCGAAGGCGGTCTTTCGCTATCTCCTGCTGAAGTCGAAAACCTGCGCGAATACCTGCTGCGGGGTGGATTCCTGCTAATAGATGACTTTTGGGGCCAACAGCAGTGGGATGCCTTTTACCGAGACTTCTCGCAGATCTTTCCGGACCGGGAAATGGTGGAGCTGAATGCCGATCACGAGATTTTTCACACTTTCTACGACATCGACGGCCCACAGATGATTCCGGGGCGGGGCGGCAGGCGCGGTATGGGTCAGGCCGGCATGAATGAGGCGAGCAATCACGCCATCATGGATGACAATGGACGAGTGATGGTGCTGATCAACTGGAATTCCGACATGGGTGATGGATGGGAACATACCTATGACCAGTGGTATCCTACTCAGTATGCCAACTCAGCCTACCAACTAGGCATCAACTACCTGATCTATTCTCTGACCCATTAACTCGCATCCGTCAACAAAAACTGTGAATGTAACCTGACCCGATGGGATTCGCCTCCTTTTTCATCAATACTTTTCTCGTGGCCACGGTTGTGGTTATTCACTACGAAATCCTGCGCTTCCTGTCTATCCTGATTCCGCGCCTCAAGATCAAAAACCGGCTGCGCGTCATAATCGGCGTATTCGGCACCATCTGTGCGCATATCATAGAAGTCGGTTTGTTCGGCATCGCCTTTTACCTGATGATTCATTATGGAGATTTTGGCAGCCTCGCTGGAAACTTCGAAGGCACACTCGAAGACTGTGTCTATTTTTCATTTACCAATTACACAACCGTTGGTTACGGCGACATTGAGCCCTTTGGCAGCATTCGTTTTCTCGCCGGCCTTGAGGCCATAACAGGCCTGTCATTGATTACCTGGTCCGCATCGTTCATGTTCATGGAGATGACGCAGTTCTGGCAAGACGGTAAAAAATGAGACAGCAACCAACTATTGCTCTCTCAGTTAAGCTATAACCACAAGTCAGAACTTCGCTGAGCTCGGACCTCAGCTGCCGATTTCATTTTTCTGACCCTTAAAACCTCTCTTTCAAAATTCTGAAACCGCTGACACGGCAATGGAGCAAGGCCGCCAGCACTGCGACATCGAAAAAGTCGGGATCAACTAACCTATTGCAGTCTGGTAAACGAACTGCCACTGATCACTGCCGCTCACTCACCGCAAGTCGCAGCGCCAGGACGACGAACACCATCCCCGCAATACGATTCATCACGACCTGCACCCCGTCAGAGCGCTGCAGCCACTCGCCGATATAGCCGGCGAACCAGGCCACCGCAGCAAACACGATTAGGGACGAGACGATAAACAGTCCACCCAGAAACAACATCTGCACTGTGATTGAACCGCGCGCCGGATCGGCAAACTGGGGCAGGAACGCGAGGAAGAATATGGCTACCTTGGGATTGGTGATGTTCATGATGACGCCGCGGGTGTACAGCCCACACCAACTGAGTGCTCCACTGCCATCCGACTCGAGTGCGGCTTTACTTGCCCGAAAAACCTGAGCCGCGAGATAGAGCAAGTACAGGACACCGGCTAGTTTCAAGAGACTGAAGGCCAGCAGCGAGGTTTGAAAAATAGCTGCCACGCCCAAGGAAACCGCCGCTGTGTGCACGAGCAGGCCTGTACACAAACCAAGGGTCACTAGCAGGCCAGTCTTCCTGCTATGCAGCGCCGATTGGGTAAGCACAAATATATTGTCAGGACCTGGTGCGAAGGCAAGTGCAACTGAAGCCGTTACGAACAACAATATGACATCTGCCGGAATCACGCTCGCCTCGGTTATGAATTGTTATGGCTGGCACGAAGCTTTAGCTACGGTCACGCATCCTAGCGAATCACGATTTAAAATTTCTTTGGCATGACGAAGCAAGTTAACTTGCTATACGAGCGGCCATCGATTGCGCCTGCAACCACTATCAACCATGCGCGCCTGAACATTGGTCGAACCGGAGGCGGCTTCGCGCCGATGCGAGCAGGGTGCCGACCTGCTGCGGCCAACTCCATCGGTTTCTTGTATTAACGCAATTCCAAATTGCCTTGGATACCCAGCCTTAATTTCTATTCAGACCCCGGTTCAAGCTCGAGTCGCCTGGCACCGGCAAGAATACCGGTTAGCCCGTAATTACCTTCATGGCAGGCGTACTCGTAAGGCTTGGTATCTGTAGTGTTGAACGTCATCTCACCGCGCCAGTCCTCGGTGTAGTACATCGGATCGCTCACTTCGAACTCATAGAGGATCTGCTCGTCTGAGTCACGGGAGAAGCGCTCGATGATCTTGCCCTGCTTGGACAGCGGCGCCGCGTTGCGCGGCGCTTGCTGCGGATGCAGGTTAACAGTTTCCACCACCAGCGTGTCGCCATCCCAATAAGCAGCTGAATCACCTAACCATGGCTCAAGCGCATTGGGGCGGTGGTCACCATTGATAGGAATAATACGGGTGTCATGTACCATCTCGACCATGATCATCAGATAATCATCGGTCTGCACGATCTGGTACATATTATTGTAAAGCACGTTGTTCATGGGCGGCCCACCGGTGGAGCCAAAGCCGATAATGCAGCGTTCTCCAAGAGAGCGGCCCTCTGGACCATCGTTACCGCGTCTGGCAAAGGCTGCACGCCGCAACCCCGAGCCTTCCTCAGAGAACGGAATTAGACCGTTCTCTGGGTAAGTAATCCATGAGGTACGGGATTCACCCTTTACTCTGCCGAACTGCGAGCCGGGATCTACCCAGAAAGCGTTGTAACCCCTGCCACGTGCCAGATCGGAGCCATCCGGCAATTCTCCCTGCACCTGACCATCATCGGTGGCCTGGCGGACATTCTGGTGATGATTATTAGTGAATTCTGGCAGCTCATCCTCGGGTATCACTAGACCCACACCCTCATAGGCGGAGGAACGCTGCATGGTAGTCAGGGACGCATTGGTCCAGAATCCCTGCAGGTCTGGTTTTCCTGATGCCGTGCGCGGCGGCTCATAGGATTGGGCTAAGGCGACGGAAGTAAAAAGGGCTAAGGTCAGCGGTAATACTAGGCGAATCATGATTTGTCTCCCGGCCTTTCGCTGGAGATTTATCCAGTGAAATTAGCCTGTTAGCCTTGTTCGTATTGGTACAATTTTTGATGTAATTGCTGCTTTCAAGCCTGTAATAATAGGCCAGCACGGTCCGGCTAGCAATCACCGCCGCAGAGAGCCGGGCGCAGGGTTTAGCGACATCTATCTTGAGGATCCGCACCGAACATGCGCAGCGCCCGATCCGGCTTAGGATATTCTCAGCAAACCATTGAACCGTTTCCCGGCTGGCACGACCCTAAAGCAAAGGATTAGCAAATGTTGAACCAGAAACAGCGATCCGTCAGCGAGTGGCTGGTAGTGCGCGCCCAGCGGGGAGAGCGCAGCGCATTTGAAGCGCTGATTAAGCTGTGGCACCAGCGTTTCTATGTGTATGCCATGGACCGTACGCAGGATCGGGAAGTGGCGCTGGATTTAACTCAGGAAGCGCTGGTCTCAATCAGCAGGAATCTGCAGAAACTATCGGACCCTGCGGGGTTTCCGAAATGGAGCTTTCGCATCCTGGAACGGCGGTACATTGACTGGCAGCGAAAAGTAATCAGAGAGCGGCAAGTAATGGCGCTGGATGAGGAAGCTCCGGAACCAACGCAACTAGACAACACGGACGCCAGAATCGACGCGAAAGAACTTCTGGCCCGACTCGACCCCGATATTCGAGTGGTTCTGCAGTTGTATTACTTGGACGGGATGAGCTTGGCTGAAATTGCAGAAATTTTAGATGTGCCAACTGGCACTGTTAAGTCACGGCTCTACTACGCGCGCAAACTGGCCAAAATGACGACATGACGACATGACGACCACAATAAAATAATCGGAGAATCGATATGAGTACCATTGATGAAGAAATCAGGAAAGCGCTAGAAGAAGAGGATCAGCAGGCGCTGGCCCAAATAGATGATGAAGCCGGGCTATTTGAAATAGTCGGCATGTCTTTCCACGGCAAACAAGCCTGGCTAACCTTGTATATGTGGGCCATGGGCTTTATTGCCTTCTTGATCGGCGTTTACTGCTTTCTGCAGGTCAGGGAGACCAGTGAAGTGATGAATGCACTGATGTGGACAATCGGGATAATTGTCTGCCTCTTCATCCTGGCCATTATCAAGGTGATTAGCTGGACTCACATGCAGAAACTGGAATTGATGCGTGAAATCAAACGTCTGGAAGCCCGGGTGATGCTGGCATTGGCAGATAAGAGATAAGCGCTAGCCTTTTCGGGTGGGGAGTAGCAACAAGGAAGTACTAGCGCGTCAGACAGGAATCCGCCCGGCAACAATCGATTCCCGTTGGGGGCTGAAATGAAGAAGCATTGATCTCGAGCTAATAGAGCTGATTGATAGGCGAAGGCCCGAAAGATTTCCAGACACCCTGATGAGAGGCACCACTGCGGTCACCCTGCGACCAGTCGCACACGCCGGCGCTGAAAATTTCCCGCAGTTCAGCAAACTCTTGCTCCGAAAACTGCACGGCATAATCGAAGCGACCGGGCGGACGCAGTTCACAGGCAACTATGTCGTTAGCCAGCGGCGAGCCGGCGACCTGCCTCGGTGTGGAATAAGCGGGATACAGATTATTGCAATCACTCACACCAGAGTAAGTTTGCAACTCATCAATCTTGCTGCGATCGTCATCATTCTGCCAACAGGCATCGTCCAGAGTCGAAGGCTTGTGGTTTTTTACCTTGGCCGCCAGTTCGCTATCTGAAAAGTCGCCCTTAATTCCCATCAGCCAGCGGTCCATTTCAGAGAACAAGTTACCAAGATCGGGCTCGGCCTCAGTGTAGCCCCAACGCCCGCCCACCTGCATTACGTGGTTATCAGCGTGTCCATTCGCCTCCATCAAGCGCTGGCGAGTAGAATACTGGTGCACAATCATATGAATGTCACCCCCTTCCCTGGCGTCCATATAGCTTCGGTAGTCAATCACTGGGGTGGCGGCTAGACCAGCGCCACCATCAAGAATGCGACCCGACTCAATGGCACTGCGCGCCGCCTCGATATCGGCCTGATGTCGTTCTGGCACATGGTTAAGATCCCGATCGAAACCCCCGATGTCGCGATTCAAATCGAGAAACTGCCGCACTGTAATTCTGCCATCATTCAACGCCGCCAAGCCATATTGAACGCCTAAGTTGTCCAAAGGGCGGAGTGCGATGCGAGTGCCAGGAACCATTCCGTAGACGTTGGCGGTGTGATCGTACACCGTGGCGCGCACGCCATTCTGATTAATGGAGTCATAGCGCAAGGCTTCCAGCGCGGTAACAGAAACCTCTCCACCCTGCTGCTCCAATTCAGCACTGGGTTCGAATATTGGATCAAGTCGTGCCGCACCGCGCGCCAGGTTGGCAATAGAGTCCCTGACACCAAAACCTGAGACCAAGCGCTGCTCTTCCTCGGAGAAAGTATCGGGTGCAACATCATTGAAGTAATGATGCAGTAGCCTGGCATCGGCGAGAGTAAAAATCGTAGCAGACGTAACGTCAGGGAAACTCAGGCCAACGATGATGCCGTCAAACACACCCGGGTAATTGTCCGCAGTCTGATGTGACTGGTAGGAACCCCCAGAAACACCGGTGGCGATGGTATAGACCGGCTCACCGTAATGTTCGATAAAGCGCTCCTTCACCATGATATGAGTTTCGGACGCGAGCAAGTCATTGCAGTTTTGACCAAAGACATTTAATGAAGATGACACCAGCGCATAGCCTCGTGCCAGCAAGCCTTCCCGCAGCACTCCTCCAGTGCTTGTACCCTGCTGATACCAGCCACTGCGACAGCCGCCCCCGTGCGTGTATACCAGCTTGCCGTTCCATCCTGCGCTGGTCACCCAGGGCGTTGGCGCAGGTTCAGCGGGATCATGCAGAATGGCGATTTCATAGATGGCACGATTGACTACACCGGTTTCCACGCGCACGATGAAAGGAATGCTATCGCCCGACTCATCAAAGACCTGGGCAACATCAGTTGGTGGCAATCTGTCGAATGCCAGCACATAAGGTTTGAAAATTTCTTCGTCAGCGGCCCAGTAAACATAATCCACCTGTGTAGGGACGTAGCAGCTACTGTTTGTGGACGGCCCTAGTGGCGCGCCTGTGACTGTAATGAAATCACTGGCCTGACAAAAGAATGGCGTCTCATGCTCACCGGATATGATCGGCCCGCTGATAGGATAATTAGTCAGGCGCAGTTGCTGCGTCAGGCCGCCTGATAGCTCTGCCCGCAGCACGCTATCGCCCAGCGGCAAGTCGGACAGCAGAATCTGCTGCAGCTGTGAACTCACCCGAACCAGTTGTGTGCTTACATCCAGGTCATTGAGCTTAAGCGACAGAGTCTGAGCGCTGAGATTTTCCGTAATCCTGAGTTCGATCAATACATCGCCACCAGTGACCAGCCAGGGCTTGGTGGAAATGGCGCGCAAGCTCAGCTGTGCATCGCTGGCGTCTGCGAAATTAGTGCCCGCCGTGATAACAGTTTCTTCGGTCGAGCAGGCGGTCAGCAAAACCAGAACTGTAATTGCAAAAAGTGGTAATTTAAAAAGGCGCGGGCGTGACATAGCAAACATTCCGGTTTTTATTATGATGGTCGGCTCAGTTTCATTTATTGTAATGATATAGCCTCACCTAAGCCCCAGTTTGAGAGACTCGATCGATCACTCATTTTCCTGACACAATCCGAAAATGTAAAGCGCCAGCCCCCAACTGTGCAGCTTAATTAAGGCTTTTATGCAAACAGCAGTGCAATGCTAGAATGCTGGAGGGAAACGGCAACTGCACCAATTTTTCACCTCGACGTGGTTAGGATATGAATGCTAAGGATGACTCAATCAAGCTGGTAGAAGCTATAAGCGCAGGCAAGGTCGAAATCGATGGGAAGTGTTCGAAATGCACAAAATCCATCTGCTGCAATTCGATTAATCAGAAGATTCCGACGCCCAGATCCAAGGAAGACTTTGACCATTTAGTCTGGCAAGTCTCGCACGAGAATATTAATATCTTTAAGGATGCCGACGGCTGGTTCCTGCATATCAAGGCCAACTGCATGCATCTGCTACCAGGTGGTGTCTGCGGCATCTATGAAACCCGCCCCTGGGTATGCCGAGAATACTCAAACGATTTCTGCGAGTACGACGAGTCGATAGCAGACGCAAGCGAGCATTTCTTTGCCGAGCCCGAGCAACTTCACAAATACTGTCGAAAACGCTTCAAGAAATGGGACAAGAGATTTGAGCTCTACGAGTAATCACAGAAAGTCGACGCTGGTCGGGTACTCGTACTCAGCGGCATTCGCCTTGCTTCTAATTTGCCATGCCATCTCCAGTACTGCGCAGTCTGCTCTGGACACTGACCCAGCTATAGACCTGGATACCCAGATTACTGCGGCGAAATCGTATCTTATGCGCCTTGATGAATCAGCCAGGCTCTGCCTTGTTGACTCCAGCGACAGCGAGGCCTGCAAGGAGTTTCGTGAGTCCGTAAGTACAGCACAGCTCTCGATTTACCAGGCACTGTGCGAGCCACTGGTTATCTGGCGAGAGCAGTTAGTCTCCAATAATGCTGCCAGCCATGATGAAAACGGCGCACAACTAACCCTGACACGCTTGCTAGATGTGGAGTTTGCCTGCGGCAACAAGGCGCTGATAAATCGCACCCAGTATGTGGCACAAGCTTTCGCGGCAATTCAGAATGGATCCCGGCAGCCAGGATTAGGCATCGCGTCGAACGGCCTGAATCAAACGGAACGCGACAGTTATAACTTGCGACAGTCGGTAATTAATTCTGTTGATCAGAGTCAGAATCGCCTGCAGCGGGAAACCGATCTGCAATGGCGACGACTGGAAATAGAGAATGCGGTGCGTTTGCAGCAGCGACTTAAAGTCAACCTCAGCAACCCAAGCCTTCAGTGAAGCACCAGGAAATCGCCGTCTGGCAGGGCGGCTGCAGCCGGAAAACTGAAATCTACGATATGCAGTTCTTCCTCTAGCTCGTAGTCTGCCACTTTACCCTCAGCATCAAAAAAACGCAGGTTCAGACGACCACCGCGACTGTGACTGATGGCCTCACCCCAGGCGATTAACTTTTCGCCCTGCGGATTGAACGCAAGTGTCGGATTTTTTTGCCGGGTTTCAATAAAAGGTTCACCTGCCAGAGCGATCTTGTCGGGGTTCAAAAGATTCATTTCAACAATCCGCCCTTCTGTTTCAAACACAATCCAGTGCTCGTCCTTTTCAGACGCAGCGATGTCATTAGTGCTTAAGGGACAGAATGTGGCTTCCCACTGTTGCAATGGTTGCAGTGACTGATACCGCCCTGACGGAGTTTCAGCAGAGACACCATTTAGTGTCAGAATTTGCATGTGCCGCCCGATGCCGTCGATTGCGGAGCGGTACGCAACCACCAATGTATCTTCATTGAGGTACTCAGCCGCCAACGAACAGCAGGCGCAGGCACCAAGGGCCGGATCACTGACTCGCAGCTCCTCACCAAAGCTAGATCCTGAGTCATGGGAGAAACGGGCAAACATGGTGCGTTCAGCTTCTTGGGTTAGTGCACCTGCACCCCAGACTATCGCCACCTGCGAACCGAATGCCGCAATGTCGCCGCCAGCATCTATGCCTTCCCTAAACTCTTCAACCATGGACTGCTGTGGCTCAAATGTACTGCGGTCTGAATTTGATCGGGCATAAAAATACTCAGCCTCACGTGCCAGGTACCACATCACATGCAGGCGACCGTCTTCACTAATCGCCATTGCAGCGCGGGAAATGGCTACTGTCTGCAGATTAAAAGCCTGGCTGGAAACTTTTATCGCAGGGCCAAAGCGTTTTTCGTCGATCAGGTATTCGCGATAGTAGAGATTTCCCTCGCGGGCCGCAGGGCGATTCAGGCGCTTCTTGAAATATAGCAGATGGATACCTCCATCTGCTGCCTGCACCAGACGCGGCTGCAGTCCCTCATCTGGCGTTTTCTGAACAAGAATTTCAGCACGGGCCTGCCCGCACAACGTCAGTAAGAGGGTTAAAAGGACCACCTGGAGCGCGCGCGGAATCTGCAATTTATTTAACATTACCAGTACCTTAGGATTGAAAGTCCGCTTTTTCCAGTGGATTATACAGGCAATTTAAGGCAGACTTGGAGACACTTCCGGCATCATAACAGCTACCTGAATTATTCGGGCAGCGCCTTGCCGAAACCGCATTGAATAAGGATACATCGTTATGCCCATCAAGATCAGCCGATCACTTCTCATCAGCCTTGGCCTCGTGCTGCTAACAGGATGTTCAAGCCCTGAGGAAGACTCAGTATCCACTGCCTCCGGCGCTTACAATACTGAACTGGATATGACGGAGATCATGTCCCTGGTACTTGAACCTGCCTCCGACATCCTCTGGTCATCTGGAGGCTGGGTTTTGGATGCCTCTGGCTACGAGGAGCTTTATCCCACTACCGATGACGGCTGGGCCTATGTCAGGTCACAGGCAGCTATCGTTGTGGAGTCTGGCAATATGCTGGCGTTACCGGGCCGGGCTGAGGATAACGACGCTTGGATGATCTACTCACAGGGCCTCAGTGAGGCAGGCGTATTGGCCATGGAGGCCGCTGCGGCACAGGATCAGGAAGCGTTCTTTCAGGCCGGGGCCCAACTGTATAGCGTCTGCACCGCCTGCCATCAGGCCTATAACCCCGATATCCTGAATCGCTTCGACGAAGCCGCTGATTAGCACATGCAACGTAAAGTCAGGACAAACACAGTCATGGCGTGGCGTTGCCTCACCGCGGTGTTATTAAGCTTGCTGCCTGTCGTGGCCTTTGGTCACACTATCGAAGGTTCTGATGCCAATTTCGTGCAGGCCATAGACGGCCCCGCCGTAGGCCCATTCATTTATCTTGGCGCCAAGCACATGATCACGGGATATGATCACCTGCTGTTTCTGGTTGGTGTGGTATTTTTCCTGTACCGCCCCAAACATGTGGTGGAGTACGTCACCTTATTCGCGATAGGCCACAGCATCACCCTGCTATTAGGCATGCTGGCAAACCTGCAGGTGAATGCCTACTTAATCGATGCCATTATTGGCCTGTCGATTGTTTACAAAGCCTTCGAAAACATGGATGGATTCAGGCGGGTGCTCGGTGTGGAACCAAATACCAAGATCGCCGTGTTTGTGTTCGGCTTGTTTCACGGCCTTGGACTGGCAACCAAGCTGCAGGAGTTTACGATTTCTGACAATGGCCTGGTCACCAACATCGTCAGTTTTAACGTCGGAGTAGAGATAGGCCAGATACTGGCTTTATCAGCAGTTCTAATCGTACTCAGTATCTGGCGCAATAGCGCCAGTTATTTAAGGCGCGCATTTGCTACTAATACGGTCCTCATGACCGGTGGTTTCTTGCTTGCCGGCTATCAACTCAGCGCGTATTTGCTGCAATCACCTTACTAGCGCTAGCAGCAGGAGAATCCCATTTGCACTCACCCGATAACACCGAAGCCCCATCACTAAAAACGATATTGATCGCGACTGCCGCCGCACTTGGGGTTGGCACCCTCGTGCTAGTGGTTGCTATTTTACCTGCTGAGTTCGGCGTCGATCCCACAGGTACCGGAAGATTGCTTGGCTTGACCGCTTTGTCCGCAGACGAGAATCCATTCGAAGAACAATTGATTGCTCACCGCAATGATTATGTGGAATTTGAATTGGGACCCTTTCAATCCGTCGAATACAAATACACCTTAGACCTGGATGCAACCATGGTGTTTAGTTGGCAGACTGATGGGGAGGTCTACTACGACATGCACGCCGAACCCGCTGGCCTTGGCGAAGAGTATGCTGAAAGCTATGAGCAGGGGAACGCTAGCGAAAGTTCTGGTGCTTTCCACGCCCCTTTTACCGGCATCCATGGGTGGTTCTGGGAAAACCGTGGCTCTCGCACCGTCACCGTAAAACTGCACGCATCCGGGTTCTTCGTAGATTCGACCGTATTCAGAGACGGGGGTGATTTTACGCGGGTGTTAGATCCGGTGGTGGAATAGCAAAATACCGGCAGAAGCTGCATTCAAGCTAGTCCACTGACTGCGAACAGCTTCGAGACTGGACGTCCAGATTTTTCGTGACCTTGCTCGCTGCGTCGAAGGACAAAAAAAAAGCCCGGTGTAATAACCGGGCTTTTTTTAAACTAAGTAGAACCTAGTTACTGTTCAGTCACATCAGACCCATCGCGTGGGGCTCCTGTTCCTGAAGATCCCATAAACAGCTTACGCCCATCTGGGAAAGTGATGTCACGACCATTCGCGCGGCAAGTTGGCTCGCACAGACGGTCTTTACTCTGGTAGCCAGTCACTACGATGTCTGTACCCAGCACCAGCGAGTTACGGTTAATGCCGCGTCGCAGCAAAGTGTTGGGAGTGCCACCTTCAACCATCCAGGGACCGGGATCGCGAGTAGCCTCAGGATCGTTATTATCCAGGTGAATCCAGGTGTGCGGGTTAATCCACTCAACACGAGTAATCGGACCACCCAGACGAACCGGCAGGTTGGCATCAAATTCAGCGGAAAACGCATGGTGCGCTGTCGCTGGTGGCTTGATCGCTACCACACCAATTGCGGTCACTGCGGCTAGAGCCAGAAGTTTTGCTTTCATAGATTTACCCCTTCGTTACAGATAGCCGTTCTCAAATCAGCCGTACTGGCTGCTTGCTAAACGACCTCCCTATTCAATGCTGTGCTGTATTAATCAGCTGCTTAACGTAATTGGTTCTTTTTACACGAGTTATCGCGCCTGAGGAAGTCAATTACACCGGAATTTCACTTATTTTAACGAATCAGCGGCAGAAACTCCAAACCTGCTGGAATTACGCCGCTGAATCATGAAACGATTAGTTGCTCTGCGCCTCCTCGAGCATTTCCTGGCGCAGACGCTGTTCGAACTC
>MDSV01249241.1_pt1 | contig 15374 bp, 19 predicted proteins | sample 810851 | NCBI WGS metagenome assembly MDSV01 (sample SAMN05326640, study PRJNA326480) | marine metagenome | isolation source: seawater | place: Atlantic Ocean: North East | collected 2012
ATGAATATTAGAAAGATTAACAATGTCATTGTCTATTAGGCCGATAGTTCCAATACCAGCTCTTACAAGACTTTCTGCAGCAGGGCAGCCCAAACCACCAACACCAACAACTAAAATTTTAGATGATAAAATTCTTTTTTGGCCTTTGGGCCCTATATTTTTTAAAACTAATTGTCTTGAAAATCTTTCAATTTGAGATTTATTTAAACTGTTTTTCATTTACCAGTTGATCCAAAACCTCCCACACCTCTTATTGTTTTTGGAAGTTCATTTGTTTCCTCTAATTCCATCTTTATAATTGGAGTTAAAACCATTTGAGCAACCCTATCATTGTTATTAATTACAAAGTTTTTATTACCATGATTAAACAAAATAACTTTAAGTTCACCTCTGTAATCACTATCAATTGTGCCAGGTGTATTCAAAACACTAATATTATTTTTTGCAGCTAATCCAGATCTTGGTCTAATTTGAATTTCATACTCCTCTGGGAATGCTACCGATAATCCAGTTGGAACAAGGCAAGACTTACCTGACTCTAGCTTAATTGGTTTTTCTATAAATGCCATTAAATCCATTCCTGAGGCTCCATCAGTTTTATATGAAGGTAATTGTACAGAAGGTTTTAGTTTTTTGATTAAAACTTTAACCATTAGTTTAAATGATTAATAATTTTTTTAACTAATTCGTCTGAAATTTCAGATTTAAGATTGTATTTAAGTTTATCAGTTTTATTATTTTTATAAAAAATTGTGACTTCATTAAAATCCGAGTCAAATCCAATCTTTTTATTTGATATATCATTTGCAACTATCCAATCACAATTTTTTTCATTTAGTTTTTTATTTGCATAATTTTCTAAATTATTAGTTTCTGCAGCAAAACCAATAACCAACTTAGGTCTTAAAGAATTATGGTTAGAAACACAATTTAAAATATCTACATTTTTCTCTAACTCTAAATTGAGATTATTTTTTTTTTTAATTTTTATTTTAGAGTTCTCTTTTACCTTATAATCACCTACAGCTGCTGAAAATATTGCAATATCTGCAGGAAGATTATTAAGTGTTGCTTGAAACATTTCTTCAGCAGTTTCAACTTTTATTAAATTAATATCTTCATTAATCTCTAAATTTGTGGGTCCAGAAATTAAGGTTGTATCAAAACCTTTTTTAGATAGTGATTTTGCAATCTCATATCCTTGTTTGCCACTTGACCTATTTGTAATAAATCTTACTGGATCAATGTATTCTTTAGTAGGTCCTGCAGTTACGATTACTTTAAATTTATTACTTATTTTTAAATTTTTAAAATAACTTTCTAGTTGATTTAATATTTCTTTAGGTTCCGACATTTTTCCTTCACCATATTCACCGCATGCCATATCCCCAATCTCTGGACCAATTGAACTGTATTTATAAGTTTTTAGTTTTGCCATATTTTGTTTTGTAGATTGATGATCCCACATTCTCACATTCATTGCTGGAGCTATAAAAATTTTTTTATTTGAAGCAAGAGCAACTGTAGATGCTAAATCATCAGAATTTCCATTTGCAAGCTTAGATATTGTATTAGCTGTTGCTGGTGCAATTAAAATTAGATCTGCCCATCTTGAAAGACTGATATGATCCATTTCCATCTCATCCTCTATACTAAAAAGATTTTGATAAACTTTTGACTGAGATAAAGATGTTATTGAAAGAGGTGTTACAAATTCAGCACCACTTTTGGTAAGAATTGTTTTTATAATAGCACCATTTTTTTTAAGAAGTCTTATTATTTCAAGACTTTTATAAGCTGCTATTCCACCACAAATTATTAATAAGATTTTTTTATTGTTCAAATTATTCATCGGATGAATTAAAATACCAATAGACCGAAAATTACAAGGATTAATAAACCAATAATAGATTGGTTTCTAAATGCAATCATTTCATTTTTTTTTGTATTTAAGGCTGTGTAAGAATTAGAGTTTTGTGGTATTTGACCGCTAGCTAAATATGTTAAAGCTTGATTAGCTTTGTCCATTATTTCAGGAAACTCTGGTAATCTTTTTATCACTTCAGATGTATTTTGAAGAGTTTCATTTAAGGTTGTGAGTGGGTCTTTTGTTTCTCTTAACCAACTTTCAAGAACAGGTTTTGAGGTTGTCCAAATATTTGTATTTGGGTTCAATTTACGGGCGACTCCCTCAACTACAACCATCGTTTTTTGTAGCATAAGAAGCTGAGGTTGAGTTTGCATATTAAATTTTTCAGTAACATCAAATAATTGTTTTAATAACTTTCCACCCGAAATATCTTTAACAGCTTGACCAAAAATTGGCTCCCCTATTGATCTGAGTGCTTGTGCCAAATCATCTATTGGTACACCTTTGGGAACTAATCCTGCTACCAAGTGCACTTCCGCAACTTTTCGATAATCTCTTTGAATAAAACCAAATAATATTTCAGCTAAAAATCTTTTACTCATTTTATCAAGTCTTCCCATTATTCCAAAATCAATTGGAACAATATGGCCGCTATTATCTATAAATATATTTCCCTGATGCATATCAGCATGAAAAAAACCATCTCTTACAGCATGTCTTAGAAAATTTTGGATTATATCTTCTGCAATTTTTTCAGTATTTAAACTTCTTTTTTTCAATTCCTCAGTTTCTCTTATGGAAACCCCGTCAACCCAGTCAAGTGTCATTACATTTTCACTGGTAAAATTCCAATAAATTTGTGGAACTCTAAAACCAATATCATTTTTAGTGTTTTCAGCATATTCATTTGCAGCTGCAGCTTCAAATCTAAGATCCATCTCAAGGTTTGTAATTTCTTTTAACAAAAAAACTACCTCAACTAATTTAAGTCTTTTTGTTTTCTTAATAAAAGATTCAATAAAAAAAGCAAAGAGCATCATTGCATCAATTTCATCATTAAATATTTTCTTTATGTTGGGTCTTAAAATCTTTATAGCTACTTCTTTTATTGTTCCATCATCATTTATTTGAGCTTTATGAACTTGAGCTATGGATGCTGCTGCAACTGGTTCACTTAAATTAATTATGGAGTTATAAGTTTCATTTCCTAAATCATTTTTAATAATTTCTTTTGCGTCAATTAAAGAGAACGGTGGAAGTTTATCTTGAAGATTTTCAAGTTTTTTTGATAATTCCTCACCAATAATATCTGGTCTTGTAGCTAAAAATTGACCAAGTTTAATGAATGTTGTTCCCATTGACTCCAACGAACTTGATAATCTTTCACCTTCATCTTTATTTAAATCTATATTTTTTTGTGACGAAAATGAAAAAGATAAAACCTTAAATAAAATTTTTATAATTAATGGAGGTTCTTGAAACTTGGATATGATATTTAAAATATCGGATTTGGCGACCTTTCTACCCAGCTTAAACAAGATAATTATTTTTTTTAGCATTAAATTTTCCACCCACTATGTATAGAAACAATTCCACCAGATAAATTTCTATAGCTACAATTTTTAAAATTATTTTTTTTCATTAAATCGATTAATTGCTCTTGATTAACGAATTCCTCAATACTATTGATTAAATATTCATATGGTTCTTTTTCACCTACTATTATTTTGCCGATGGATGGTATGATTTTTGAATAATTTTTATATATAAAATTAAGACCTGAATTTTGAATTTTAGAAAATTCTAGACAAAAATAACGACCACCAGGTTTTAAAACACGGTATGCTTCTTTTAAAGCCTTATTAAGGTTTTTTGTATTTCTAAGACCAAAACTAATTGTATAAAAATCAAAAGAGTCATCATCAGTAGGAAGGTTTTCAGCGGAGGCGATAATCCAATTTAAATTTTTATTGTTCTTAAGCTTCTCCTTACCTTTTTTAATCATACCTTTATTGGGGTCGACACATGTTATTTGAGAAAATTTGTTAACATTTTTTATAAAAAGTTTTGCTATATCTCCCGTACCACAAGCAACATCAATTAATTTTTGAGTAGGGGATGGATTCATCATGTTTAATAAATTCTTTTTCCACAATCGATGAATACCAAATGACATAAAATCGTTCATTAAATCATATTGATCATAAACTTGATCAAACACATTTTGTACTAGTCCTTTTTTATTTTGTAGATATTGTTGCATAAAAATAAATTATATATTGAATATAGTAATAAATGCCAGAATTACCAGAAGTAGAAATAGTAAGACAGTCATTAGATAAAAAAATCAAACGAAAAAAGGTAAAAAAAGTAATAGTCCGAAATAGAAATTTGAGATTTAAAATTCCTCTTAACTTTGCAAGTTTTTTTGAGAATCAAAAAATTGTCGAGGTAAATAGAATTTCAAAATATATAATTCTCAGCTTATCAAACAATAGTTATTGTTTATTACATCTTGGAATGTCAGGAACGATACATTTAGTCAATTCTAGAAAAAAAAGTTTTAGAACGAATACTAGCTTTTATAATTCTCCAGTATTGCCTACAAAACATAATCATATTGAATTAATTTTTGATAGTTTTAAGATAATTTATAATGATCCAAGAAGATTTGGTTTTTTTCAAATTATAAAAAATAAAGATTCATTAAAAAAGAGATTAAGTCATTTAGGTCCTGAACCATTCGATATAAATTTTAATGAAAAATATGTATTTTCTTCATTCAAGAATAAAGAAAAAAATATTAAAAATTTTCTACTTGATCAAAACTTTGTCTCCGGTATTGGAAATATCTATGCAAGTGAAATTTTATTTCTTTGTAAGATAAATCCCACAGCAAAAGCAAAATCTTTAAATAAAAAAGATTGTAAAAAAATAATTATCAATTCAAAAAAAACACTCATTCATGCAATTAGCAAAGGTGGATCGAGTATTAGAGATTTTAAAAATATTTCTGGAGGGATAGGTGGTTTTCAAAGAAATTTTAATGTTTATCAAAGAGCGGGTTTAAAATGTAAAAGACTTAAATGTGATGGAATCATTCAGAAGAAAAATATTTCTAACAGGTCCACTTTTTTTTGTTATATTTGCCAAAAATAATTAATTATTTGATTGACCAATATTAATTCCCAAGTTATACCCCTGCGCATATGGCCAACACAAAATCTGCGATCAAAAGAATTAGACGTATTTCTAAGCAAACTGCTGTCAATAAAGCTAGAAAAAGCAGATATAAAAATGCATTAAAAAAAATGACTGTTCTTATCGAGGCTAAAAAGAAATCAGAAGCTCTTAAATTCTTACCTAAGTTGAATTCTGAGTTAATGAAAATAGCGAAAACTGGAATAATTAAAAAACAGAATGCTTCGCGTAATGTTTCAAGAATTTCAAAAAAAATTGCATCTATATAGTTTATTAAATCTCTAGTTGATTCAACTCAAGGAATACGCACTATGTATGTAAGCTTACATTGCTTAATCAATATTTAGATTTAGTAAATTAAATATATATTTAATTCAATTATAAATTTTATTTTTATTGAGATGCATAAAAAATATTATTGTCAAAGAGTTTTTTTAAAAAAATCAAATTCCACACAATCCTAGATTTTATTTTTTTTTAATTATAATAAATTATTTGTTGCAATAGTTTTATTATAGTTCTAACTGAACTTTCCCCAATAAAAATGAATAATACTTTTACAAATAAAAATTTAAATAATTTAAAGTCCGAAAAATTAGACTGGAGTTTAATTCAAACAGAGATGAAAAATAAGCTGGGTCTAGATATATATGAAAGCTGGTTGAAAAAGATTATTTTTGTAGAAGAATTTCAAAATTATATTTTATTATCTGTACCCACAAGATTTATAAGAGATTGGATAACTTCTAGATATTTGGATCAAATTCTTCAATCTGTAAGAAGTTATAAAAAAGAAATAATTAGAATCGAGTTTAAAATATCTGGACAAAATATTCAAAGTAACCAAGAAAACCCTAATCTAAGATCTGTTGAGATTAAGGAAAATATTTCTTTTATAAAAGACTCTTACCTTCAGTATAATCGTATTGACCCAAATAAAAGATTTGACAACTTTATTACAGGATCAAGTAATAAATTAGCTTTTGAAGCATCAATTAAAGTTTCAGAAAATTTATCTAATTATAACCCTCTCTACATTTACGGTGGTGTGGGAATGGGAAAAACTCATCTTTTAAATTCAATTGGATTTGAATTAAAAAAAAATAATAAAGTTATGTTTATTTCAGCTGAGCGTTTTATGTACCAATTTGTAAAATCAATTAAAGCTAACGACATGGTTAAGTTTAAAGAATATTTTAGAAATACAGAGGTTTTGTTAATTGATGATATTCAATTTATGAATGGCAAAGAGGCCATGCAGGAAGAATTTTTCCATACATTTAACGCATTAATTGAAAAAGGTTCTAAAATAATCGTATCATCTGATAGGGCACCAAATAAGTTATCTAGGATACAAGAAAGAATTAAATCTAGATTTTCGGGAGGGTTGGTAGTTGATATTCAAAAACCAGATTTTGATCTTCGAAAAAAAGTTGTTGAAAAGAAAATAGAAGAATTGAATAATTTGTATCCGGATCAAGTAAAGATTTCAAAAGAGATTCAAGATTTTATAAGCTTGGAAATTACCGCAAGTATTAGAGAATTAGTAGGTGCAATAAATAGAACAGTATCTTTTTCAAGAATTTATAATAAAGTGCCCAATCTTTCTGAAACTAAAGTAATTTTGAAAGATTTACTTAATTTAGCTGAAAACAAAGTTACCATAGATTTAATCCAAACTTTAGTTTGTAAGTTTTTTAAAATCAGTAAAAATGAAATGTTATCATCTAGAAGATCAAGATATTTGGTAAGACCCAGACAAACAGCAATATATTTAACAAAAATTTTAACTTCAAAATCATTACCCGAAATTGGCCGAGAATTTTCTAATAGAGACCATACGACAATAATTCATTCTGTAAAAACAATTGAGAAATTGAAAGAAAAAGATCCTGAAATGGTTGATAATATTAATAAGTTAAAAAATCAGATATTATATAATAATAAGGAAAATGAAATTTAACGTAAATCAACAGGACCTTCAGCAAGCATTAAATTATTGTCAGGGGGTAATAGAGAAAAGAAATACCCTTCCCATTCTCTCAAACATACTCTTAGACGCAGAAAACTCAAAACTAACAATCACTGCTACTGATCTAGATCTAATATTTATTCATCAATTGAGTAATATTGAAGTTCTTGAGGAAGGAAAAACAACAACAACATCCGCAACTATGTACGATATAGTTAGAAAGTTTTCATCAGGCAAAAAAATTAATCTAACTTTAAAGGAAACGAACAAACTTCATCTAGAATCGGAAAAATCAAATTTTAACTTAAATTGCATTAGTGCTTCAGAATTTCCTCTGACCGATGAAAATTTTAATCAAAATGAATTTTCAATTAAATCGAAACAATTATTAAAGCTATTAAACAAATGCAAATTTTCTGTTTCTAATGATGAAACAAGACACTACTTAAGCGGTATATATATTCACCAAACCGAGGTTGAAGATAAGATTTATTTAACGGCAGTAGCCACCGACAGTCACAGAATGTCAATATCAAAAATTAGATTAGATGAAAAAATTGCATTTGAACCCGTAATATTACCAAAGAAAACTGTATTTCAATTAAGTTCTTTACTAGATAGTTACGATGGAGATGTAAAAATTTCAAATATTAAATCAAAAATTAAATTTGAACTAAATAATAGTATTTTAATTTCTAAAGTTATTGATGGAAAATTTCCAAATTATATCCAGGTTATACCAAAGAATAATCAAAAAAAATTAGAAATTAATTTAAAACTTTTTCTTACTTCTGTAGATAGAGTGGCCTCTGTGTCCCTTGATAAAAAAGATGGTGTAAAATTTAATTTAATGAAAGATGTTTTGAATTTATCTGTGAATAATACAAATAGTGGGGATGGTAAAGAAACTCTAACAGTAAAATTTGATCATGAATTAGAAATAAGTTTTAATTCCAGATATTTAATTGATGTAGCGTCGCAACTTGATGGGGATAGAATAGAAATATTTCTCAACGATACAGGCTCTCCTGCTTTAATTAAAGATCCTGGCGATTTTGATAGTATCTTTGTTGTAATGCCTATGAAAGGTTAATTCAAAATATTTAGTTCAGAATAAATACTATTCTCTAAAGTTTTCAAAAATTCTTCTTTTGATAGTCCAGAAATTATGGGCTTTAAGATTGAAATAGTTATTGTTTTATGACTTTTTTTTGAACCATATTTAGGCCAAACATTACCAGAATTTATTGCTACGGGTTGACACTTAATATTTAGTTTTTCGTAAATTTTTGAAGCGCCTTTTTTAAATGATGGTCTTTCGTCAGGTAAAACCCTCGTCCCTTGAGGAAAAATTATCAGTGGTCGTCCAGTATTAGATGTTATTTTTATGATATTCTCGTAAAAACTAAGATTATCTTTTGTAACTATGTCTCTTTTAATCGATATAGAACCAACTTTTTTTAGGTACCAACCAAAAATTGGAATGAGAAGTAATTCTTTTTTAAGTATAAATACAGGAGAATTAAAAATTGTTTGCAAATAAAAAGTTTCAAACATTGATTGGTGTGAAGCTGCAATAAAAAATTTTTCGTTTTGAATAATATTTTCTTTGCCTTTAATTACTATTTTTGTTGATAAAAAAAACTTAAGACAAAAACTTGTCCAATAACCCATAATTTTTCCACCAAAAAGAACAATTTTTTTTGGTAAAAAGAAAGAAGGTAGAAAAATTATAGAAATAGTAAATATCCCTATAAAAAAGAAAAAAGTAAATATCGAATTTCTAATCATTTCTATCAAAAGCTAAATTATATCTTTATGCTTTTGTCTTTTTCTAATCACTTTAATTTTTGAGCCTTTAATCAATAATTCTACAGGTTTAGGTCTAAGATTGTAGTTTGAACTTAAAGACATTCCATATGCTCCAACATCACAAATTGCCACTATGTCTTTTTCTTTGAGTTTTTGAAATTTTTTTAAAGTAACAAATTTATCTGTACTTTCACAAATAGGACCGACAAATTCATAAACTCTTTTTGAATTATTATGAATTTTTATTGAAGGTAATATCTTATGAGAAGCGCCATACAAAGCTGGCCTGATTAAATCATTCATTGCCGCATCTAAAATAATAAAATCTTTTTTTTCACTTTTTTTAATATAAATTATCTTAGAAATTAATGAACCAGTATTACCAATAATACTTCTGCCGGGTTCAAAAATTATTTTTGATTTATGAACTTTAAGAAACTTTTTAATCGCAATATTATATTTTAGATAATTTAGTTTTTTATCATGTTCATTGTAAGATATGCCCATCCCTCCACCTAAATCAATAAATTCGAATCTATAATTAATTTTATTTAATATTTTACTAACAACTTTAAGCATTTTTTCATAAGGTTTATAATCTAAAATTTGGCTTCCAATGTGAACACTAAGGCATTTTAATTCAATATTTTTTGATTTTTTACAAAAAGCAACTAACTCAAAAAATGTTTTTTCATTGACACCAAACTTATTTTCTTTTTTACCTGTTGAAATTTGTTTTAAAGTCTTTGCATCTGTATTTGGATTTATTCTTATTCCTATAGATACCTTTTTTTTCCTTATTTTAGCAATCTTATCTATTTCTCTAATTTCACTTTGTGATTCTGCGTTAATTAACAATATTCCTTTATCTATGGCATAACTTAGTTCACTAGATGTTTTCCCCACTCCTGAAAAAACTATTTTTTTTGGATTAATTCCTGCTTTAAGTGCAATCATAAGTTCACCTGAGGACACAACATCAGCACCTAAACCAAATTTCTTAATTTCATTAATTATTTTCACATTAGTATTTGATTTTACCGCAAAGCATATTAATGGCGAAAATGATTTAAAATTTTTTTTAAAATTAATTATATTTGTTTTTAATCTTTCAAAAGAGTAACAATACGCTGGAGTACCATATTTTTTAGCAATATTTTGCACTGTAAAATTCTCAATTTTTAGTCTTTTGTTTGAGTATTTCATTAAATTTTTTTTATTATAAAATTTTGTGTTTCAGTTTTTATTTGAGAGGATTTGTACTCTGGATCTGCTTTTTTTCCACAAGAAACTACTATCAAAATTAAGATAATAAAGATGCTAAATTTATTTGTCATTTTTGTTTCCTATATTTCATTATCATTTTTTTAATATTTTCAAAAGATGTACCACCATACGATTTTTTAGAATTAACAGAATTTTTCAAATCAAACACTTTTAATACATCATTTTTTAACTTTGGTTCAATTATTTGTAGCTCTTTAAGAGTTAATTGATCTAAACTTTTATTTTTTTTTTCTGCATAATTAACTATAGCGGCAGTTTTTTGGTAAGCCTCTCTGAATGGAATTAAATGGTTTTGAACAAGATAATCAGCTAGATCAGTAGATGCTATGTAACCTGAATTGGCAAGTTCAAGCATCTTTTTTTTATTTGGACTAATATTTTTAAGAATTTCATTAAGTATTTTTAAAGAATCTACCAACATATCATTTGATTTAAAAACAATTTCTTTATCATCTTGTAGATCTTTAAAATATGATAAAGGCAATCCTTTTAAAATTGTAAGCATTGAGAACAAATTTCCGTAAGCATTACCAGATTTACCCCTAAGATATTCAAGGAGATCTGGATTTTTTTTTTGAGGCATTATAGATGAGCCCGTTACAACTTTATCTGTTAGGTTTATTAAATTAAATCCGTCAGAATTCCAAATGATAAGTTCCTCAGCAATTCTCGAAATATGCATTGAACAAACTGAAATATTGTATAAAAAATCCAAAACAAAATCTCTATCTGAAACAGTGTCAATTGAATTGTTTGTTGGTTTTTTAAATTTTAGTTTCTTAGTTGTATAATTTCTATCAATATTAAATGAAGTTCCAGTTAAGGCAGCCACACCCAAAGGGTTTTCTTCAAGTGCATCTAAAGAGGATACAAATCTTTTTCTATCTCTGGTGAACATTTCAACATAAGCCATCAAGTAATGGGCAAAAGATATTGCTTGGGCATTCTTAAGGTGTGTAAAACCTGGCATGATTGTATATATATTTTTTTCGGCTAGCCCTAATGTATTATTAATTAATTTATCTATTAAGATATTTATTTCTTTTGTTGCTGACTTTAACCAAATTTTTAAATCTGTTAGTACCTGGTCGTTTCTAGATCTAGCAGTATGAATATAACCAGCCTCATTCCCAATTATTTGAAAAAGTCTTTTTTCTATATTCATATGTATATCTTCGTATTTTTGATTAAATTCAAATTTTTTATTTGATATTTCTTTTTCAATTTTTTTTAGACCATAAATAATTTTATTTTTGATTCTAAATGAAATTATTTTTTGTTTGAAAAGCATCTCGGTATGTACAATCGAGCCTGATATATCTTCTTTATAAAGTCTTTTATCTATATGAATCGAACTACCAATTTTTTCAAAAAGCTTGGATGTATTATTTTTTATTCTATTTTCCCATATTGCCCGGTTGTTTTTATTTTTTGCCATGATAATTAGTTATACCTTTTAAATATGAAAATTTTAATAATATTTATTTTCTTAATTACAAGTTCATTTGCAAATGAGACAAAAGACATAAAAAATCTTGTAATTAATAAAGAATTAAAAAAGTATGATGGTTTAACGTTTTTAGACGTAAAAAATAACCAATTAGATTTAGATGATTATCAAGGAAATTTAATACTATTGAATTTTTGGGCAACTTGGTGTGCTCCTTGCAAAAAAGAAATGCCATCTTTGGATTTATTGCAATCCAATGAAAGTTTGAACAATTTGAAGATATTTCCAATCAATGTTGGTCAAGATAATATTGAAAAAGCTACCAACTTTTTTGATAAGTTAGAAATTAGAAATTTAAATATATATTTTGACTCGCCAATAACTTTAGCAAAAAAATTTGGCTTAAGAGGAATACCAACATCAATTTTGTTTAATAAGAATGGCGAGGAATTTGCAAGGATTGTTGGTTCCATTGATTTTATGGATGAGAAATTTATTAAATGGTTAAGTGATTATAATTAATCTTTAAAAAAATATGCAAAGCAAACTAGTGCAATTATTGCTATAAATTGGAGTAACACTCTGAGCTGCATTAATTTGTTAGAATATTTTTTACTGGTTTCACCACCTTTGAAAAGGGTGCCAATCCCTAAAATGAGAACTATTCCCACTGCAATTAACAAAGTTATGGATAAAATTTTTACTAATATTCCAGAAATCATCTAAGTATTGTAGGATGTTTTTAAAATAAAAAAACATAATTCATACAGTATGACATTTTGTCTAGACGCCATCATAATAAAACCAGAGAATAATGCAGAAATTAAAAATGCAATAATCTTACTTCATGGTTATGGTGGAGATGGTAAAGATATTAGCATGCTATCATTTAATTGGAAAAGACATTTACCAAACACAGTTTTTATTTGTCCAAATGGGCATGAAATATGTTCAATAAATCCCATGGGATTTCAGTGGTTTGACCTGACTAGAGATGATGATGGTTATGTCTTAAAACAATCAATAAAAGCTGAAATAAAACTAATTGAATTTATTGATGAAGTAAAAAAAGAATTTGAATTGGAAAATAAACAAATTTGTTTATCGGGTTTTAGTCAAGGATGTATGATGTCTATAAATTTAGGTTTAATATCTAATCAAGAGTTTAGTTGTATTGTAGGTTTCTCTGGAAAAATTATTAATGAAAGAGATCTAAAATCTAGAAAAAAAGTTTCTACAAGCACTTTATTAATTCACGGGGACTCAGATCAAGTAGTTCATGCTAATTATATGTTAGAGGCAAAAGATTTTTTAATAAGAAATAATGTAGAGGTAGAAACCCATTTAATAAAAAACTGCGACCATAATATTCCTATTGAAGCATCTAGTATAGCATTAAATTATATTATTAAAAAATTTTTGTAACTGCTTAATATTGAAAATTTTTTTTATTTAAGCTAAAGTTTGTTTATGAATAATTTTCTTGATCAAAATACTTCATTAGAAAAATGTCCAGCATTAGTTTTGAATGCAGATTATAGGCCTCTTAGTTATTATCCTCTATCTTTATGGTCATGGCAAGATACTGTTAAATCAGTATTTCTTGACAGAGTTATAATTGTCAGCAATTACGACAGAATAGTTAGAAGCCCATCTTACGAAATGAAATTGCCGAGTGTAATAGCTTTAAAAGATTATATTGTTCCTCAATCAAAACCTAGTTTTACAAGATTTAATGTTTTTTTAAGAGATAAATTTTCTTGCCAATATTGTGGCAGTAGTGAGGAACTTACATTTGATCATTTATTACCAAGATCAAAAGGTGGTGAAACTAATTGGGATAATGTAATTACCGCTTGCTCTGCGTGTAATGTAAGAAAAGGTGGTAAACTTTTAAAATCTTCTGGGATGAAACTCAGTCACTATCCTTATCAACCAACTACAGAGGATTTACATAGAAATGGTAAAAATTTTCCTCCAAATTATCTTCACAAAAGTTGGATGGATTATCTATATTGGGATGTCGAGTTAGAAGCTTAAAATTTAAATTTTTTCAGATATATTTATAGCTATTTTTGAGCCTGTTTTTATAATTTTATCCATTAGAGAATAAAAACCTTTTTTAGTTGCACCTTCTTCATAAGCTATATCCTTATGATGTAATTCGTCCTCTCTAAATTTAATAATTTTACTCTTTAAATCTTTTTCGTCAGAACCAAGTTGATTAATTTGATTTTGATAATGTTCATCAATTACCTCTTCAACAGATGCAGTGCACAACATTGCTGCTTTTTTTCCAAGAATAGTTGAGCCAAATCCAAGACCTACTCCCAATATATCCCACAAAGGCAGAAATTTTGTTGGTTCGATTTTTCTTTTTTTTATTTCTCTTTCAAAAAAATCACAATGCTCTTTCTCATGTACCTTCATTTCCTCTATGGTTTTTTTTAAATCATCATCTTTTATTAGAGTATTAAGTGCTAACAATTGACCTTCATATATTTTTACAGCACCTCTCTCTCCAGCATGATCTACTCTAATAAATTCTTCAACTTTAGTTTTTGAATTTTTCATAATTTTTAAATATTTTTATTACTAAGGTTAACAATGCTAAACTAACCAATATATTAATTGTTGTGAGTGAAAATCCAAAAACTCTAAATGTCACATCCTTGCAGCTTATAGTCTTCTCTTGTAATTGCTTTAAAATATCCTCTTTTGAGATAATTTTAGCAGCATTTTCAATACTACAAATAGCAGATTCTTTAAAAAAACCTTGTTCAATTCCAAAATGATAAAATGAAATTATAAGAGAAAAGGCGAACGTTAAGATTAATAATAAAATTATAAATTTCTCATTTTTATTGAAAATATAATTTATAATAACTAAAATTATACACAATCCGTAAGGTATCCTTTCTATTAAACAGAGACTACAGGGCTGATATCCAAGTATGAACTCTATAAAATATGCTGAGACCAAAACAACGATACTAAAGAAAAAGGTTATATTTAAAAAAGTCTCTTTTTTAAAATTACGCATAAGATTTAAATATTAAATAAATTATAATTCCTATTATGACGATTAATATCCCAAATATAGTAAACCATTTAGATCCATGTTTATTCATAAACTGAGTAAAAGGATCTCCAAATTTGTAGGATAAATAAGATACAACAAAAAAGCGCAATCCTCTGGAAATTGCACTTATTAAAATAAATACTAAAATATTGAAACCAATCAAGCCACTAGCGATAGTAAAAACTTTGTAGGGTAAAGGAGTAAAACCAGCTAGAAAAAGAATTCCAAGCCAAGCATAAAAGCTTTCACTATTTATTAAATTACTTTTTAAATCTGCCAGTTTATTTTCATAACCGTAGAAACTCATTATTTGCATTCCAATATCAAAAAAAAATGCTCCTATGAAATATCCAAATATACCCCCTAAAACAGAAAATATTGTTGCAATTAGGAAAATCTGAATAAAATCATTTTTTTTAGAGATAACCATTGGTATTACCATTACGTCTGGTGGTATTGGAAAAAAAGAACTTTCAACAAAGGAAACAATAGCTAAGTAATATTTAGAACTTTTATGTGAAGCTAGATTTAAACATTTTTTATAAAGAGTATTAAACATTTTTTGGTTTTAATATAATTTTAGTTCTTATACTATTTAATAAAATTATTAAACAATTAAGGGCGAATGGCGGAACTGGTAGACGCGCACGACTCAAAATCGTGTTTCGCAAGAAGTGAGAGTTCGATTCTCTCTTCGCCC
>MDSV01235077.1_pt1 | contig 15372 bp, 16 predicted proteins | sample 810851 | NCBI WGS metagenome assembly MDSV01 (sample SAMN05326640, study PRJNA326480) | marine metagenome | isolation source: seawater | place: Atlantic Ocean: North East | collected 2012
ATACTTTTCATGGTTCATTAGCTTGCCTTAAAACAAGAGGTATGATGGTAAGCTTTGGAAATGCATCAGGTCCACTTGATCCAGTTAATGTACCAAAAGATATTCAACCAAAAGGGCTTTATTTGACCAGACCTTCAATTGGTCAATATTTTACAAACAGAAAAGAACTTCAAGTTGGAGCTGACGCTATATTTGAAAAGGTTAAATTTGGAAAAATTAAAATTAAGATTTCAAAAGAGTATAGTTTAATAGATGCAAAAAAAGCTCACGAAGATTTAGAAGCAAGAAAACTTACTGGACCGGCAATATTAATTCCATAATGAATAAGAAAATAATATCTCCTTGCATAAGTATTTGCAGGACTGATCCTGTAACAGGTTTTTGTTATGGTTGTGCAAGAACCAACGAAGAGAAAAAACAGTGGAAAGAAGAAGATATTACAAATGTTTGGAAAGAAGAAAATTTAAAAATTATCGTAACTAGAATGCAAGGTTGGCAATTAGAGACTTTTAAAGAATCTTATGAACATAAAATTAACAAAGGTATTTCTTTGTTCAAAAAAAAATTATTAGAAAATAAATAATTATAAATCGTTTTTCATCGAGTCCATATCGCTCAGATGATATTTTAATGCTTGATTAGACAATCTAATTTCTTGCAAAAATAGAAAAATTGAAACAATCATACAAACACAACATGATGCAAAAATTAATCTCGCTATTTGCAAGCTTCCTAGATAAAGGAGTAAAACTGTAGTCATGTTAAATAAAAAACCGAACGCAGCAAAACCCATTGTATATTTTAATAAATTTGTTCTATTGTTGAGAACATGCAATTGATTTTCTAACTCCGGAGGTGCTTTTTTTTCAAATGTTAATTGATCATGTAATTTTCTTATTAACCCGCTCAAAGTATGAAATCTATTGCTATACATTGTCATCATTAACGGAATAGCTGGAAACATCAAGGCTGCAACTGTGTAATCTATATCCATATCGAATCAAATTGATTATGAAGTTAGTGTTTGATATTTACAAGTGATATTTCATGCAAGATTTAAAAATTTTCATTGAATTAACAAGATTAAATAAACCAATTGGTTTTATGCTTTTGTTTTGGCCTTGCTCTTGGGGGTTAGCTTATGCCTACAAAGTTAATCAAGACTTCGACCAATTTGGTTTTTATTTAATTTTATTTTTTTTAGGCTCTATATTAATGAGAAGCGCCGGATGTATCTTTAATGATATAGTTGATAAAGACTTCGATAAAAAAGTAAAAAGGACAAAAAAGCGTCCAGTTGCTTCGGGAAAAATTAGTGTGCAACGCTCCCTACTTTATGTTCTAATTTTATGTGCATTTGCTTTTCTTATTTTAATACAATTTAATACTTTAACGGTCTTACTAGGTTTAGGTTCAATGTTTTTAGCTTTTTCATACCCGTTTATGAAAAGAATTACTTACTGGCCACAACTTTTTTTAGGAATTACTTTTAACTGGGGTATTGTAATGGCGTGGGCTTCTATAAGCAGTAATATTTCACCAGAGGTTATTATATTTTACATATCAGCCATATTTTGGACATTGGGCTATGACACGATTTATGGAGCGCAAGATATGTCGGACGATGAAATAATTGGATTAAAATCTACATCAATAAAATTTAAGAAAAATATAAAAATGTTTGTTTCTATTTGTTATCTTTTTAATTCTTTAGTTTTATTTATGTTATTTTTTAAATTTTTTGAGTCTAAACAGCTTATCTTTTTTCTTGGATTATATTTTATTAGCTTGATATATCAGATTAGAATGTTTGATAAAAGAAAACCAAAATCATGCCTAGACGCTTTCAAAATAAATAATCTATCAGGGCTTTTTTTATTTTTGTCAATATATCTTTATTAAATTATGGAATTCGAAGAATTAAAAAAAATTTTAAAAAGGCTTTATAAAGAGTATGTAAAACATCACATCAGTATGATTGTTTTTTGTTTATTCCTCTCAATAATTGTTGCGGCATCTACTTCTGCAACAGCTTGGTTGCTAGACCCAGCTGTAAAAAAAATCTTTGTTGAGAAAGATCAAACTTTAGCATGGTTGATACCAATCGCTATTATATTCACTTTTGGTGCTAAAGGACTATGTTTATATTTTGCGAGATTAAATTTATTAAAAATTGGTAACCGAATTTCTGGAGAAGTCCAAAAAAAAATAGCCAAAGCAATTCTTTATTCTGACATACAAACTTTGGATACAAGACACTCTGGAAAATATATTTCAAATATTATGTTTGACTCAGGACAAATTCATACTTTGGTTAGCACAGCCGTGTTAAACATTATGAAAGACTCTTTCTCTGTGGTTTTTTTGGTAGGATTAATGTTTTATCAAAACTGGAAACTAGCAATGTTTGCAATGATTATGATACCACTCGCCGGTGGCTTTGCGAAAAATCTTGGCAAACAGATGGGTAAGGCTACAACTCAAGCTAGTCAGACATCTGGAAAATTAGTTTCTTTTTTAAGTGATATTTTTCGAGCCGCCAAAATGATTAGAATTTACCAAAAAGAAAGTAATGAGGAAGAGAAATCAGACGAAGTGATCGAGCATCTTGTCGAAAAAAATATCCGACTCGGAACTTTGTTTATAAGAGCTGCACCTATAATGGAAACTTTAACAGGAATAATGATTGCTGGTTTCATATTTTACTCTGGTAAACTTATAAATTCTGGTGAACTTGAATTAAATAATTTTTTTTCTTTCTTGGCAGCTATGATGTTAGCTTATCAACCAATAAGGTCTTTAGCGACGTTAAACATGACAATTTATCAGGGTGCTGCAGCTGCAAAAAGAGTTTTCACGGTAATTGATCAACCTATTCAAGTTAAAGAAGAAAACGATTTACCTGATTTAAAAACTAATAAATGCAATATTTTGTTTAAAAATGTAAATTTTAAATATCTCACAAAAAATGATCAAGCAATTAAAAGAATTGATATGAGTATAGAGGGTGGTAAAATTTCTGCACTAGTTGGTCAAAGTGGTGCGGGTAAGAGTACTATTATAAACCTCATCCCACGTTTCTATGAGCCGCAATCAGGTGTAATTGAAATTGATGGGCAGGATATAAAAAAAGTAAAATTAAAATCTTTGAGGAAACATATGGCTTTAGTAAGTCAAGATATCGTTTTATTTGACGACACTGTAAAAAATAATATTGCATATGCAAATCCGAAAGCTGATCATAAAGAAATTGAAAGAGCGTGCAAGTTTGCAGCTGCCGACGAGTTTATAAATAAGCTACCTGATGGATATGACAGTTTTGTAGGGGAAAATGGTGTCAAGCTTTCTGGGGGACAAAAACAAAGGATTTCAATTGCACGTGCAATAATAAAGAATTCTCCTATTATTTTGTTAGATGAAGCAACTTCTTCTTTAGATACTGAGTCTGAGAGAATAGTACAAAATGCAATAAATAATTTAATAAAGGATAGAACTACAATAGTTATTGCTCATAGACTTTCAACTATTCATAATGCAGATAAAATTTTTGTTTTTAAAGAAGGTAATATAATAAATTCTGGTGACCACAATTTTTTACTTAATGATTGTGAAGAGTATAAATCTCTTTACAAAAAACAATTACAATAATTAAATGATACTATTGTATCAGGCTATTTCTTTATTAATCTACCCATTAATAATTTTAATTATAGTATTAAGAAAATACTTAGGAAAGGAAGATCCCAAAAGGTACAAAGAGAAAATTTACGTAAACCACTTTAATGTTAAAAGAAAACACTCCAAACTAATTTGGTTTCACGCGGCTAGTGTTGGGGAACTCCAAAGTATTATACCTATAATAAAAGAATTAAATAAAAAAAATAAAAATTTAGAATTTTTAATTACAACAGTAACACTAAGTTCAAGCTATCTAGCAAATCAAGAGTTTAAAAAATTAAAAAATGTCTATCATAGGTTTTTTCCTGTTGATGTAGTTATAATAATTAAAAGATTTATTTACTCTTGGAAACCTAATGCAATTGTCTTGGTGGACTCAGAGATTTGGCCAAACTTAATTTTAAAAGCGAAAGAAAACAAAATACCAATAGGAGTCATTAATGCTCGGATTACGACAAAAACATTTAAAAGGTGGATGTTATTTCCTAGCGCAGCTAAAAGAATTTTTAGTATATTAAGTTTTTGTTTTACTTCTAATAAAGAAACCAAAAAATATCTTTTAAAATTAAAAGCCAAAAAAGTGAAATTTTTAGGTAACATAAAGTTTGCTAATGGCTCAACGAGTAAAAAATTAAAAAATATTAATGATAAATATTTAAAATCTAGGAGATATTGGTTAGCGGCCAGTACTCACAATAATGAGGAGGAACTATGTTTAAAAACCCACTTGGAATTAAAAAAAAAGTATCGTAATATAATAACTGTAATTGCTCCTAGACATACAAATAGAGTGGAACAAATCAAGGATATTTGTTCGAATTTTAAGTTGAGCTTTCAAATATTAAAAAAAAATCAATTAATTTCTAAAAATAAAGAAATAATACTTATAAATTTTTTTGGAGGTTTAAATAATTTTTATAAATATACGAAAAGTGTTTTTATTGGTAAATCAACAATAAAAAAATTAAAAAACGATAGCGGACAAAATCCTTTGGATGCCGCAAGGTTTGGCTGTAAGATCTATCACGGACCTTATGTATATAATTTTAAAGAAATATATAATTTTTTAGAGAAAAAAAATTTTTCTAAAAATATAAGTAATTATTTAGATTTAACAGCTTATTTAGTGAAGGATCTAAAAATGTTTAATGAAAGGAATAGTAAACCTTCTTTGGTTATAAATAAATTAGGTAAAAAAACTTTAACTAATACTACAAAAGAACTTAGTAGCTCTTTATTTCATGCAATTAATTAAACCTAAATTTTGGGATAAAAAAATTGGATTTATTTCAATTATATTGCTTCCATTCACTCTTATATATTTAGCAATAATTTATTTTAAAAAAAAATTCCTACAAATTAAATCGTTCAAAATTCCAATTATTTGTGTTGGAAACATCTACCTTGGCGGTACTGGAAAAACACCGACATCAATTCTTTTAGCTAATGAGCTCCAAAGTTTAGGAAAAAACCCAGCAATATTAAGAAAGTTTTACAAAAATCATAATGATGAACATGATTTAATAAAAAATTCATTCAAAAACTTAATCTTAGACAAAGATAGAATAGCTGGCATAATAAAAGCAGAAAAATTAGGTTTTGATACAATAATTCTTGATGATGGTCTTCAAGATTATAAAATTCATAAAACATTAAGTATTGTTTGTTTTAATCAAAGTCAATTAATTGGCAATGGTTTAGCTATACCATCTGGGCCGCTCAGAGAAAGTTTAAACGCTCTTTCAAACGCACATATTGTTATAATTAATGGTGAAAGAAACATATCTTTTGAGGATAAAATTTTAAGAATAAATAAAAAATTGAAAATATTTTATTCATTTTATAAACCAATCAATTTAGAAAATTTTAAAAATAAAAAATTATTAGCTCTTGCCGGTATTGGAAACCCAGAAAATTTTTTTCAACTTTTAGAAAAAAATAATTTAAAAATTAAAAAAAAAATTGTTATTCCAGATCATTATGTGTTTTCAAAAAAAGAATTTCTAAATATTATTAATGATGCTAATATAAATAATTATCACATTGTAATGACGGAAAAAGATTATTTTAAAGTTAAAAGTTATACCACAAATAAAATAGATTTTCTCAAAGTTGATTTAATAATAAAAAATCGAGAGAAATTACTTTCAGTAATTAAGGAAAGAATGTGAAAAAAATAATCAATTATTTAATACAATCAGTTTTAATTTACTTTTTATTTTTTGTAGGTCGTATTTTAGGACTTAAGATTAGCCGTATGATTTTCTCAAATCTATTTCTACTTTTTGGATCATTTTTTAAATCAAAAAAAGTAATTAAAAAAAATTTAGATATCTTTTCGCAAAATGTACCCGATATCGACCAAAAAAAAATCATTGAGGCTATGTGGAAAAATTACGGGATGACATTTATTGAATATATTTTTTTAAACTATTTTCGCAAACAAAATTCTCATATAACTTTAGAAGGCTATGAGATTATTTCCAAAATAATTGAAGAGCAAAAACCTGTAATTTTTATTTCGGGTCATTTTGCCAATTTTGAATTGATGTCAATGGAAATTACTAAAAGAAATATTCCTTTAGCAACAATATACAGGCCTTTGAATAACTTTTTTTTAAATCCGTTTATGGAATATTTAAGAGAAAAATATGTATGCAAAAATCAAATTAAAAAAGGCATTAAAGGTGTAAGGGAGACAATTAATTATATTAATACAAATCATTCTGTTGCACTAATGATTGATCAAAGGGTAAGTGAAGGAGAAAAGATAGATTTTTTTAATTATTCATCTCTTACTACTACCTTACCTGCCCAACTTTCTATAAAATTTGATCTAGACATAGTGCCGGTATTCATTAAGCGAACTAAGGAGAATGATTTTGTTTTAAAATTTCAAGATAAAATCAGTCCAAGGAATTTCTCAAACAAGATAGATCTTTCAAAAAAATTGAACGATGTATTGGAAAAAATGGTAATAAAAAATCCAGAACAATGGATATGGACACATAATCGATGGAAATAAGATTATTTTTTTTGTAGTTTTATTCTTTCATTTACTTCAATAGGAGAATAATAAGCTTCTTGTAGATCTACACTCCAATAGTTTAAATCCTTTAAAAGGATCTCCTTTCCCGACACGGCGCAAATAACATGATCACCCTCTTCAATAATTTCAAAATAGTTGTGCTTAAAAATAAGTTTAGCTTTTTTTTTATTCATCTATAAATTATACATTATAAATTCAAACATGAATATTGGATTAATAGGTAGCGGTGGTCGAGAGCATGCTTTGTGCAAAAAGATCAGTGAGTCAAAAATTGTAAAAAGAATAATTTGCTTTCCTGGTAACGCTGGCACATCTTTAATAGCTAAAAATGTCGAAGTTGATATATTAAATTTTAAAAAAATCTTAAAACTGATCAAATATTATAAAATTGACCTAGTAGTGGTTGGTCCCGAAGAACCATTAGTAAAAGGAATAGTTGATTTTTTAAAAAAAAATCAAATTAAAGTTTTTGGTCCTAATAAATATGCTTCAAAATTAGAAGGCTCAAAATCTTTTATGAAAAAAATTTGCGCACAAAACAAAATTCCTACTGCAAAATTTAAAATTTGCAGTCATAAGGATCAAGTTAAAAGTTTTTTGAATAATTCTGCCCTACCAGTTGTTGTAAAGGCTGACGGTTTGGCAGCAGGTAAAGGCGTGACTATTTGTAAATCAAAAAAACAAGTGATGAGCGCTACATCTGAGGTTTTTAAAGGAAAATTCAAATCTTCAAAAAAAGTAGTTTTAGAGGAATTTTTACAGGGAGAAGAGGCAAGTTATTTTATTATTGTTGACAATAATAACTTTAAATTTTTTGGTACTGCGCAAGATCACAAACGTGTTTATGAAAAGGATAAAGGGCCTAATACTGGAGGTATGGGTGCGTATTCTCCTGCTCCAATAATTACAAAAAAGTTAGAGAAAAAGATCATTTCAAAAATAATAAAGCCAACATTAAAAGCTCTTAAAAATAAAAAAAAACCTTATAATGGTTTTTTATATGTTGGTTTAATGATTAAAGAAAATGAACCATTTCTAATAGAATATAACATAAGAATGGGTGATCCTGAATGCCAAGCAATATTGCCTAAATTGAAAACAGATATAGTAAAAATTTTTTATAATTCAATTAGGAATAATTTAAAGAGAACAAAGATAGATTGGTTTAAGAAGAAGAGTATGACTATTGTTTTATGTACTAAAGGGTATCCTGGATATTATAAAAAAAATTTAAATATTAGCAGAATAAATAAAGTTAAATTAACAAAAGGAGATTTTATTTATCACGCAGGAACAAAATTTCTAAACGGTAAATTAGTTTCGTGTGGGGGCAGAGTTTTGAATTTGACATCAACTGGAAACAATTTTCAAAAGATAAGAAGGAAAATTATTAATTATATCAAAAACCTAAACTGGAAACATGGCTTTTACAGAAAAGATATTGGCTGGAGAGTGATAAAAAAAAATGCGAATTATTAGTGGAGCATTAAAAGGAAGATCAATTAATTTTCTAAAAAATTCTAATACTAGACCCCTTAAAGATAATGTTAGAGAGAGTATTTTTAATATATTAAATCATTCTAGATATATTAAAGTTAAAGTTAAAAATTCAAATGTTTTAGATTTATACTCAGGAACTGGTTCTTTCGGTATAGAGTGTATTTCTAGAGATGCTAAAAAAGTTACATTTATCGAAAAGGATTTAAACGCATCCAATTTATTAAAGAATAACTTAAATAAATTATCTATATCCAGTAGCGCTAAAATTTATAATAGCGAAATAGAGAATGTTATTATTGACTTTAAAAAAGAGCATTATCACATATTCTTTTTTGATCCTCCCTTTGTAGATCAGAATTTTTTGAGCATCATTGGTTTAATAAAAAAAAATAAAATATTTAAAAAGAACCATATTGTTATAATCCATAGAGAAAAAAAATCTAATGATAAGCTGGAAAGTTTCTTAAATGTTTTTGAAACAAAATATTACGGAAGATCAAAAATTATATTTGGAGAATTTAGTTAAGTAAGCGTTTTGTATAAATTTTAACTTGCTCAACAGCTGGTTGATCAAATGGGTTGATTTGTAAAATTTTTCCAATAAAAACTGTCTCTAAAATAAATAGAGAAAATAGTTCGCCTAAGGACTCTTCGCTATTATTTTTTATTTTAAACTCTCTATAAGTAATATCTTTTTTAATTAAAGTTTTTAATAGCGCATTTTTTTGTGCATTTTTAATTTCGTTTATCCCTTTTTTATTTAAACAACTTTTTATTCCTAAATTTTGATTTAAATGAATTTTTTCTTTTGATTTTTTCTCTAAACTAAAAATATAAAATATTTTATCTTTTGGTCCATCCAAGTAAAGTTGCAATAAACTGTGATGATCTTTTGGAGCATTTGATATGACAGGAAGAAATCCCCTCTTTTTTTTACCAAGACTTTCTGCAATTAATTGTTGGCACCAATATAAAAATTTCTCTAACTCAGGTGAATAATTTAAAAATATTAAATTATTTTTTTTCTCTGAGTTCATTAAAAATGAAAGTATAATTGTGTTATTTTTTAATTTAGTCTCATTTTTTTTGCTCAAATTCTTTAGTATATTTGACCTTAATTTAATTATATTTATTCCCATTAAGTATGCTGGTATTAAGCCAACATCAGATAATACAGAAAACCGTCCTCCAATATTATTATTATGCTCAATGTGAAATAAGTTTAATTTTTTTGACATGGAATGTAATAAATTGAATTTTTCTGAGATTAATATGATGTTCTTTGCATTTTTTTTTAATATCTTTAAAGAAAAAACGTTAGATAAAGTTTCTGTAGTATTTCCTGATTTAGAAATAATAATAAAAAGAATTTTAGATAAATTTTTACCTTTAAAAGCCTCAATTTTTTTTTCATTTAGATCATTAAAAAAATAAACTTTTTTTTTTATTTTATGTTGTAAAAAATTGTGAATAGCTTCTGCACCTAAAATTGAGCCTCCCATACCAATTATAGCTATTTTTTTAAACTTCTTAAATTTTTTTAGGTCACTCGTTTTAAAATTAAATTTAAATTTATTATCTAAGACATTTAAAGTTTTCTTTCTATCTTTAATTTCTTTCTTGATAATTGACAAAATTTTAGCATATTTTTTATATAAGACTCTTTTAGAATCTTTTTTTTTAAAAATATTTATTTTAGATAAATTGTTATTTATCACTTACGTATTTGGTTTAAGATTGTTTCCTCAATTGATGAGGATTTATTTTTTTGGCTATTTTCTACTTTTGGAGCTTTAAGAATGTTTTTAATTTTTTCTTCTTCATCACTTTCTTTAGTTGAATTAGAACCTGGTTCTGGAATTTTATCATAATCAGGAGGCAGTATTAATGGATCTTTTTTTTTAACGAGAAACTCATCTGTTGTTCGTATTTTTTCATTTCGTAAAACTTTCCCTGCTTCTTTCAATCCTCCACATGAGGTAAAAAGAAAAAAAGTTATTAGTATAATTTGTATATTTTTCATATTCTAATTTTTAACAAAAAAACTTCTTAAAATAAAAATTATTATTCCAAAAGTAATAAATATATCTGCAACATTAAAAGTAAACCAATGAAAGTTGTCAAAATGAAGGTCAATAAAATCTGGCACAGCCTTATAAATAATCCGATCACTTAGATTCCCCGCTGCTCCACTAATTATTATTGAATATATTAATTTATCTGTCTTTTCAGATATGCAGAAAATGTAAATTAAAAAAACTATTACCGAGCCAATGCTAAAAGTAACTAAATTATATATTAATGTTGAATCAGTGCTCAACAAACCAAAACCTATTCCGCTATTCCAAATTAAATCTATATTTATATAATCATTTAAATAAAAAACATTATCATCAAAATTTTCAATTATTTTTTGTTTGGAAATCCTATCTAAATAAATAATAATTACAGCTAATATAAAAAAGTAAATATTTTCCTTTTTAAAGAAACTTTTTTTTATTTGTTCAAATTTTGTTAAAAAATTCATCCTAAATTAAATCAGAACACCTATCACAACTTTGTTCTAGAATTTTCCAACATCTAGGGCACTTATTTCCTTTTGCTTTAATAACTTCAATTTTCATGTCTTTATTTTGTGATAATTCTTTTTCGGCTTTTGAAGTTATTAAATATTCAGCTAAATCTAAATCTTTTAATATTTCAAATTTTTTCTTATCTACATATAACTTGACTTCGGCCTCTAAACTGGAACCAATCTCTTTTGAAGATCTTTTTTCCTCAATAGCGATATTTGCTTCTTGTTTAATCTTGAAAAGTTCATACCATTTGTCATTTAATTTATTATTTTCCCAAGAGTCTGGTACTTCTACAAAATGATGTTCATGAATATTTTTCTTTTCATTATTGATCAGGCTATATATTTCATCTGTTGTAAAAACTAAGATTGGCGCAAACCATTTAAGTAAGCTTTCTAGGATGACGTTTAATACTATAACGCAATTTTTTCTTTTTTTTGACTTTAGGCTATCACAATAAAGCACATCTTTTCTTATATCAAAATAAAATGATGATAGGTCTAAAGTACAGAAATTTAATAACTCTTTATATAATTTGTGAAAATTATAATTTTTTAAATTATGTTTTACTGACTTACTTATTTGAAAAATCTTATGTAATATATACTGTTCTAATTCATCAAATTCTTTTATATTTAATTGTTGGAAATTCTGTTTTTCAAACTTATCTTTTAAATTTCCCAACATGAATCTAAAGGTATTCCTAATTTTTCTATAAGACTCTGCATGTTGTGTTAATATACTTTTATCTATTCTAAGATCTTCAGCATAATCAGAAGAAGCAACCCAAACTCTAAGAATATCTGCACCATAATTTTTTAAAATATCATCAGGAGAAATAACATTGCCCATAGATTTTGACATCTTCATGCCTTTTCCATCCACAACAAAACCATGTGAAAGAATACTTTCAAATGGAGCTTTTCCTCTTGTTCCGCAAGACTCAAGTAAAGATGAGTGAAACCAACCTCTGTGTTGGTCAGAACCCTCTAAATACATGTCTGCTGGCCATTTTAAATCTTTTCTTTTCTCCAAAACAAAACTATGAGTTGACCCACTATCAAACCATACTTCAACAATATCACTTAGTTTTTCATAATCATTTGAGTCATAATCGTTACCTAAAAACACTTTAGGATCATCCGTGAACCAACAATCAGATCCTTGTTTCTCATAAATTGAAGCTATCCTATCAATTACTTTTTGATCTCTAAGTGGTTCTTTAGTTTTTTTATTTATAAAAATTGGCAATGGTACTCCCCATACTCTTTGCCGTGAGACACACCAGTCTGGTCTACCCTCTACCATTGACAATAGTCTATCTTTTCCTTTGCTTGGATAAAAAACAGTATCATTTATAGCTTTAATAGCTTTATTTCTTAATTCATTTTTTTGCATTGAAATAAACCATTGAGGCGTTGCTCTATAGATTAAAGGAGCTTTAGATCTCCAAGAATGTGGGTAGCTATGGTTAAGCTTGTCATTCTTCAGTAATTTATTTTGTTCTTTTAATTTTTCTATGACTATTGGATCTGCTTTAAAAATATGAGTATTGGTAAATTGAGGAATTTCTTTCGTATAAAGACCTGCATTATCTACTGTATAAAGTGAAGGTATATTGTTTTTTAAACATAAATTAAAATCATCTGGTCCATGGCTGGGTGCACAATGGACTATTCCAGTACCTTGATCTAAATTTACAAATCCGGCTTCTAACATTGGAACACCATAATTAAAATCCATTTTTAAAAATGGATGGTCGCAAATTGTTCCTTCTAGTTCAGAACCTTTAAATGTTTTCAATTCTTTAAAATTTTGAATGTCACATTCTTTAACTATTGAAGCGATTAAGTTTTTAGCTACTACAATTTTTTTGCCTTTAAAGTGCTCGAGATCACCTATTTCTAAAACAGAGTATTCAATACTGCTATTAAAAGCTAATGCTTTGTTAGCAGGTATAGTCCATGGTGTTGTTGTCCAAATTACAATACTTGCATCTTTGAGGAAATCTTTTTTAGTGTCTCTTACTTTAAAAGCTACATATATAGTATTAGAGGTGTGATCTAAGTACTCAACTTCTGCATCAGCTAAAGCTGTTTTTTCTACTGTTGACCACAAAACTGGCTTAAAACCCTGATACAAACTTCCATCTAATAAAAATTTTCCTAACTCTCTTACTATTTGAGCTTCGGCCTCATAGCTCATTGTAGAATAATAATTATCAAAATCACCAACTACGCCTAAACGCTTAAACTCTTCAATATGTACTTCTATCCAACTCTTTGCGAATTCTCGGCATTCTTGTCTAAAATCTTTAATTGGTATTTCATCTTTATTTTTTTTCTTTTTTTTATACTGCTCTTCAATTTTCCATTCAATCGGTAATCCATGACAATCCCAGCCAGGGACATAAATGGAGTCTTTTCCGCTCATTTGATGAAAACGAGTAATAATATCTTTTAATATTTTATTTAGAGCAGTTCCCATATGAATATGTCCATTTGCATAGGGCGGCCCATCATGTAAAATAAATTTTTCCTTTCCTTTAGAATTTTTTCGTAATTTTTCAAAGATTTTATTTTTTTCCCATTTTTTCAAAATTTCTGGTTCCTTTGTGGGTAAGCTTGCTTTCATTGAAAAAGCTGTTTTTGGAAGTTGCAAAGTATCTTTGGACATTTATTTTTTTGCTAGTTTTATATCAATCTTTATCTGTTTTTTTAAATATTCTAAATTTTTAAATTTTTTTTCTGCCCTTATAAACTTTTTAAAACTTACATTAATTACTTTATTATATAAATTTTTGTTGAAACCAAAGATATTTGTTTCTAATAATAAACTTTGTCCATTAAAAGTTGGTCTATAACCTACGTTTGCAATACCATTTTTATTAAAATTTTTACCTTTAACCTTTACACCGTAAACTCCTAATTTTGGAATTACATAGCTATTTAGGCTTATGTTGCATGTTGGAAAACCTATTTTGCGCCCTCTTTTTTTTCCTTTTTCAACTTTACCCTCAATGCTCCAATAACGACTAAGTAATTTTTTTACAAGACTTACTCTACCCTCTCTTATTTTTTTTCTTATAAATGTCGAAGAAATAATCATATCTTTATTTTTATAAGGACTCGTTATAATATTTTTATAATTAAAGTTTTTTTCAAATTTTTTCAAAGTATGTGTATTCCCCCTACGTTTAAAACCAAATTTAAAATTCCTACTCACATATAAATATTTACATTTTGTTTTTTCGTAAATAATTTTTTTTATAAATTTTTCGGCAGTTTGAGATGAAAATTTTTTATTAAATTTTATTATTATTAAAAAATCTAATTTTAATTTTTTAAGTTGTTCTTTTTTCTGATGTAACGAATTTATTCTATGGTCTTTTGTTTTTTTACTAAAGAACATAACGGGCACTGGTTCAAAAGTCATTATTCCAAAAGGTAATTTATTTTTTCTTGCTTTCTGTTTTGCCTCTTTAATAACTTTTTGATGGCCAAGATGTAATCCATCAAAATTCCCAATTGCTATCACTCCATTGCAGTGTTTTGGCCTTAAGTTAGCGTCATTATAAATTTTCATTACCATTTAAGTTCTTTTTGAAAAAAGTTTGCTTTTACTCCATATTTTTTTAAAAGAGTTTCAAGCTCTGAATTATCATTATACTCATCACGATGCACTCCTTGAGTTATAAATACACAATCGATATTTAAATTATTTGCTCCTTTTATATCTGTTCTTAAATTATCACCAATTGCTAAAACTTTTTCGCCTGAATTAAAGCACATGTCATAAACTTCTTTATATGGTTTTCCATAATACACTACTTCTCCACCTAATTTTTCAAAAACCTTTGCTACTGAACCTGCACAAAGTTCTTCTACTTTCCCACGGTGTACAGTTAAATCTGGATTAGTACAAACTAATTTCTTCGAAACATAATCTTTTAAAAATTTTTTGTAATATCCTAGATCATTTTCATATTCATCAAATAAACCTGTGCACAAAATAAAATCACAACTTCTAATGTCAACTTTATTTTTTTTTACTTTTTCAAAAACAGAAATATCTCTAGGTGGCCCTAAATGAAAAAAAGTCTTTCCAAATTTATTCTTGTTAATAGCGTGCATTGCAGCCTCACCTGAGGTCATTACATTTAAAAGATATTTTCTATCCATATTCATTTTTAATAAAAAATTTATAACTTTTAAACTTGGTCTGGGAGCATTAGATAAGAATACAATTTTTTTTGATTTATTGTTTAATTTATCAATTGCATCTATCGCTTTTGAATTAAGTATTATACCATTGTGTACAACTCCCCATAGGTCTATTATGAAAGTGTCATAATTATTGTAAATATCGGATAAGTGATTAAGTTCCTTCAATTTAATAGTTCTTTCCGCATAAAGCTCATAAAATATAGTGTTTAAAGGTCTTTTTAATGATATTTACCTCTTGAAATCTTGTTAAAACATACCATATCAACACTACATAAAAATTTATAGGAGAAAATACATATGAAATTTAGACCTTTGCACGACCGTGTGCTTATTAAAGTGTTAG
>MDSV01178709.1_pt1 | contig 15370 bp, 12 predicted proteins | sample 810851 | NCBI WGS metagenome assembly MDSV01 (sample SAMN05326640, study PRJNA326480) | marine metagenome | isolation source: seawater | place: Atlantic Ocean: North East | collected 2012
GTGCTACCAAGATTCGAACTAGGGACACATGGATTTTCAGTCCATTGCTCTACCAACTGAGCTATAGCACCAACAAAATATTATGCAAATTTAGTTGTTTTTTTTATTTAAAGAAATATTTTCGTTAATTCATCTTTGTATACTAATTTTATATTTTTGATAAAAAATATTTTTTATTTTGAAACTTATAATTGATATAGGTAATACTATAATCAAAATCGCATTATTTGACAATAAAAGAATGTTAAGAGTAGCAGATCTTAATGTTCTTTCAGATATTAATATTCGTGATTTTTTATCAGGAGATGTTGTCTCAAAGGGTATCTTATCCTCAGTTAAGGAGATAGATGATCAAGCAATTAAAATTATAAAGAAATATAATTTACTTTTATTAGATGAAAACACACTAATTCCTATTAAAAATCATTATAAAACTCCGAGAACTTTAGGCAAAGATAGAATTGCTGCTTCCGTAGGAGCACACTTATCATATCCTTCTAAAAACATATTAATATTAGATTTAGGGACTTGTCTTACTATCGATTATGTTAATCAAGCAGGAGAATACACAGGAGGCCGTATCTCTCCTGGTTTAACAATGCGGTATAAGGCCTTACATGAATTTACAGACAAACTACCTTTAGCTAAGATTAAAAATAAATCACCTTTTTTTGGTGATGACACTAATTCATCTATAAATAGTGGAGTGCAGAGAGGAATGATAGCAGAAATAGATGTTGTTATAGATACTTTTATGAAAGAAAAAGAGGATTCTTGCGTTATATTTACGGGAGGAGATTGTTTTTTCTTTGAAAAAGAATTAAAAAATCAGATATTTGCAAATCCTTTTTTAGTAATTGAGGGATTAAAAGAGATTTTAGATTATAATGCGTAGAATATTAAAAACCATATTTTTTTTATTTTTAGTGATTGACACTTCTTTTGCTCAATTAGCAACTACTTCTCCTTATTCTCGTTTTGGGTTGGGAGATTTGCAAGGAACAGTATTTTCAGAATATACAGCTTTAGGTGGAGGAGTGACTTCATTATCTGATGAATATAGTATTAATCCTTATAATCCTGCTACTTACAGTAATATAGGTCAGCATACTTTCTTATTGTCTTTAGGAGCTTTACATAATACTGTTAATACACAAAATAATTCTGACAACTATATTAGTAATAATACTTCTTTTTCACACTTAACACTTGCTTTTCCTTTTAATGAAAAGATAGGAGTGAGTATAGGATTGCTTCCGTATAGTAATATAGGATATGAGTTAAACTCAAGGGATGAGGAATATAGTGCAGATTTGCTTTATTTTGGAGATGGAGGCCTTTCTACAGCATATTTAGGTGGAGCATATCAATTATCAAATAATCTTGCTTTCGGAGTTAATGCTAACTATCTATTTGGAGGATTGAATAGAAGAAAAAAACTGATTTATGATGACAACACTTTTTTACATAGTAGATCTAATAGTAAACTTAATATAAATGGACTTTATTATCAATTTGGATTAATATATGATAAGAACTTTCAAGATGAAAAATTATTTTCTTTAGCATTAACACTAACTAATAATTCCGATATTAGTGTTACGAGAGGGGAGATTTTAGAAACGTTTAGTTATTCTGGAACGTTAGAATTAATAAAAGATACTGTTTTTGATAATACAGAAAATGGAAACATAACACTTCCTCAATTTATAAATGCAGGATTAACTTATAGAGACGGAAAGCGTATACTTGTTATAGCAGATTATAGGATTCAAGATTGGTCAGAATATAAAATGTTTAATGAATCGGATGATTTAAGTAATAGTATGCGTACTTCTGTAGGGCTTCAGTATATACCTGAATATAACTCTACAACACAATATTATAAGCGTGTGGCATATCGTTTAGGTTTTTCATACCATAACACTCCTTTACAATTTTACAATACTCAATTAAATGAAAAGAGTATTAGTTTAGGGTTTGGATTTCCTATAAAGAGATCAAGAACAAGGTATGATTTTTCTTTAGTTATAGGAGAAAGAGGAACTCTAGAAAACAATTTATTGAAAGAGCAATTTATTAAATTTGGACTAAGTATTTCTTATGATAGTATTTGGTTTTTAAAAAGACAATATGACTAATAACATTATGAAGACAAAACTTATTTTAGTATTAATTTTTTTATCTGTAATTCGTTTAGAAGGTCAGTCACAGTTTGGGCAGGATGAGGTAACATGTAAACAGAATCTTTCGGTGTTTCGAGAATATTATAAGCAAAAGAATTATGCTGATGCATTAAACCCTTGGAGATGGGTTTATTTTAATTGTCCTGCATCAAGTGGAAATATTTATAAGAATGGACCAAAGATAATTAAGGATAGAATTAAGAAAGATCCAGAAAATAAGGATTCATATGTAGATACAATTATGATGATTTTTGATCAAAGAATTCAATATGGTTTTGGACAGGAGTCTTATATATTAGGTCTTAAGGGTTATGAGCTTGTTATGTTAGATAAGAAGAGGAGTTCAGAGGCTTTTGAAATTTTAAATAAAGCTATTAATATGAGTGGTAATAATTCACATTTTAGCGCAGTATATGGTTATATGCAGGCAGTTGTAAATTTAGAAGAATCAGGTCAAAAAACTCCATCAGATGTTTTAGATGTTTATGCAACTGTAGCTCAGATTGTAGATTATAATATAACTAATGAATCAAAATCTACAAAATATTTTATTCAATACTCAGAAGAAATAGAGGATTTATTTACGCCTTATGCAAATTGTGATGATTTGAATTCTCTTTTTTCAAATCAGCTAGAATCTAGGAGAGATAATATAAATTTCTTAGAAAGAGTAGCTAATACTTTAAAAGACCAGGATTGTAAAGAATCAAATTTGTTTTTAGAAGTAACAAGCGCTTTATATGATCTAAAACCTTCTGCTTCATCTGCTTATTTAATGGCAAAAAAGAGCATTTTAAATAAAAACAATACTGATGGGGTAAGATATGCTAAAGAAGCTATTGATCTGGAAGAAAATCCTAATTTAAAAGCGAAATATTATCTCGCTTTAGCAGATGCATATCGTTCTTCTGGTTCATTTTCTTCTGCAAGAGGTGCTGTATATAACGCTCTTAAATATAAGAATGGATGGGGGGAGGCATATTTAAGTCTTGGGAATATTTATGTAGCTGGAGCTAAAAGTTGTGGTTCAGATTTTGAAAAGCAAACTGTATATTGGGTTGCTATTGATGCATTTAGACAAGCATTGAATGATAGTCAGACAAAAAATCGAGCAAGTAGATCAATAAATACTTATTCAAAATATTTCCCTAATACAGAAGATTGTTTCTTTAATGGATTATCAGAAGGAGACGCATATAAGGTCAGTTGCTGGATAAATAAATCAACAACTGTTCGTACTAGTGATTAGAATGATCATGAGAATAGTGTTCGTGTTTTTTTTGTTTATTTCTTGTGTGAATGATCCTAATGTTATTCAGGATTTTGCATTAATGGAAGAGTTACCTATAGAAAGTATCAAAGATGCAGAATTAATTCAGACACAGCAAGGTGTTGTAAAATTACGAATTTTGGCAGCATCTATGAATAGGTATAGCGATTTTTCTTATCCATTATGTCTTTCTGATATTATAGTTACTTTTTATAATAATAAGCAAAAATCATCAGTATTAATTGCTAGAAATGCTAGTATTGACGAAACAAAAAAGATTATGACTGCATCAGGTAATGTTGTATTGGAGAATAAAAAAAACAAACTTGAAACAGAAGAATTAATTTGGGATGAAAGATCTCAAAAGATTTATACAACTAAAAAAGTTAAAATTACCAATCAAGAAGAAACTATATTTGGGGAAGGTTTTAGTTCAAATGCTGATTTTACAGAATATACAATTAGTAAGATTCATGGAGATCTAGATATATCTTTTTAATTAAGAAATTAATATTTTTATAGATGTTTTTTATTGCATTAACAACACTTTTATTTTCTGCTTTTTTTTCTGGCATTGAGATTGCTTTTGTTTCATCTAATAAATTGCAACTTGAGTTAGATAAACGCACTGGTAAGTTTCCCTCTTCTATTATTGCATATTTTTCCAAAAATGAATCTGATTTTATTACAACTATGTTAGTTGGGAATAATATTGCACTAGTCATATACGGTATTATTATGACAAAAATTTTAACTCCTAATTTAACTCAGTATATTGTAAATGATTTTAGTTTGCTTTTTGTGCAGACTATTATTACAACAATTATTGTTTTAGTGACGGCAGAGTTTTTGCCGAAGGCTATATTTAGAATCTATCCTAATCAAACTTTAAAATTCTTTTCAATACCTATTTTTTGTTTCTTTATTATTTTGAGACCAGTTGCAATATTAATGTTAGAGTTATCTTCTCTAATATTAAAATTTGTTTTTAGGCAAAATTATAAACAAGTTAAACAGGTTTTTGACAAGAAAGACTTAGATGCATATCTTTCTCAAATTAGCTTTATTGAAGGAGAGCAAAAGAATATACCTGAAGTAGAGATGCTGCAAAATGCGATAGATCTTACAGATAAGAAGATTAGGGAATGTATGATCCCAAGGACAGAGATTATAGCCGTAGATTTAAACACCTCTATTCAAGGGCTTAGATCTAAGTTTGTAGAGACTAAATTATCAAAAATTTTAATTTTCAAGGGAAATATAGATAAAGTGATTGGCTATGTTCATTCTTCTGATTTATTTAAGGATCCAGATAATATTAAAGCAATTTTATTGCCTATTGCATATGTTCCAGAGAGCATGTTTGCGATGGAATTATTAAATCAATTTATTTCTAATGATCAAGGAATAGCTTTAGTTGTTGATGAATTTGGAGGAACTTCAGGAATGTTAACCATTGAAGATGTGACTGAGGAAATTGTTGGAGAAATAGTAGATGAACATGATCAACAGGAGTTTATAGATATTAAGGTTTCAGAAAAGAGTTTTAAATTTTCTGCTCGTTTAGATGTAGAGGCAGTTAATAAGAAACATCATCTCTCCTTACCAGAATCAGATGACTATGAGACAATTGCTGGACTTATTTTACATTATACAGAAGCTATTCCTAAACAAGATGATATTTTAGTTATTAATGAATTTCGATTTACAGCGACTAATGTTACTCAAAATGGAATACAAGAGGTATTCCTAGAGGTTGTTTTAACAGAATAATTGTCCTCTTCTTCATTTTTATTTATTAAATAACAATTGTATATTCGCAAACCTTAATAAAAATAAATACATCAATGGCAACATTAGGAAATATTAGAAGAAGATCAGGTCTTTTATTCGCAGTAATTGGAATTGCGATGTTAGCTTTTATATTAACAGATTTCATGCAATCTACTAGGTCAGGAGGAGGAAGTAATATTGTTGGGCAGGTTAATGGTCATGATATATCAATACAGGAATATGAGCTTGCAATAGAAGAAATGATTAATAATTGGAAGAATCAAAATCCAAATAGTATTCTTAATCAAACAATTACTGCACAACTTAGATCCCAAGCTTGGGATGAGTATATTAAGGAATTAATAATGAATGTTCAGTATAATAAAATAGGTGTTGATGTTTCTGAAGATGAATGGTGGGAGTTGTTACAAGGAACAAATGCACATCGGGAAATTCGCAACATAACTTCTTTTCAAGATCCTTTAACAGGGGTTTTTGATAGGACAAAGGTTGTCTCATATGTGCAGAATCTCGATCAGGATCCTACTGGAGAAGCTAAAGAAAGATGGATTGGATTTCAGAATTATTTAATTGAACTACAAAAAAGTACAAAATATAATTCTTTAATAGATAGGTCGATGTATATAACGACGAATCAGGCTAGAATCTCTTTTCATGAAAAAGAACAACAAGTAAAATTTAATTATGTTTCTATTCCCTATACATCTATTCATGATAGTTTATCAAAAGTTACTATGAAGGAAATTAAAACATATTATAAAGATCATAAATCTGACTATGAACAAAAGGAATCAAAGGATGTAGATTATGTTGTTTTCCCAGTTCTGCCTTCAGGAGATGATGATTCCGAAACAAGATCTGAGCTTGATCGATTAGTTGCAGACTTCACTAATTATGATGATTGTATTCTTATGGCAAAAAGAAATTCTGATAATATAGGAGCTCGTTTCATTTTTCAAACAAAAGAAAATCTTGAGGATCCTAATTGGATTGAGTTGTTTGATCAGCCAGAAGGCACAGTTATAGGACCTTATTTATTTAATGAGGGTGTTTATAGAATAGCTAGATTATATAATTCTTCTAATCGTTCAGACTCTGTTGAGGCAAGACATATTCTTATTAGACCTTCTTCAGTAGTCTCTATAGATTCTGCTCAACGATTTATAGAAACATTAAAAGTAAAGATTGAAGAAGGTTCTGATTTTGGAGATTTAGCTCAAAAATATTCAGAAGATCAGTCAAATAAAGATAAGGGAGGTGAATTAGGGTGGTTCCAAGAAGGAGCTATGGTAGATGAATTTAATGATGTTTGTTTTACATCCAAGAAGGGTGATTTAAGCATAGTAAATACTCAATTTGGAGTGCATTTAATTAATGTAATGAATACTAGTAAAAAGGTCAAGAAAGCAAAGGTTGTTTTTATTGATAGAAATGTTGAGCCTAGTACAGAAACATTTAATTTAAATTATTCAAAAGCAGCGCAATTTGCAGGTAAAATTCTTAATGAAGGGGTTCTTTTTGATTCATTAATTATGTCAGATAATTTAGTTAAAAGAACAGATAGTCAAGTTGAACATGACAAGCAAAACATATCTGGACTACCAAATTCTCGAGAAATGGTAAGATGGATGAACACGTCAAATGTGGGAGATGTTTCTGAAGTTTTTCAGTTTGATGATAGTTATGTGGTAGCATATATAACACAACATCGCAAGGAAGGTTTTAGTTCACTAGAAGACGTTACTGAACAAATTAAAGCAATAGTTAAGAAGAAAAAGAAAGGAGATTTAATATCTGATTTAATAAAAGGGCAAGATCTTACAACAATTGCAGCTAAAAATAACACTACTATTATTAATGATAAGACTATAAATTTTTCAAACTTAAGTGTTCAAGGCATTGGATATGAGCCAGAATTAATAGGAGCTGTATTTGGAATTCCTTTAAATACTCTTTCAAAACCAGTTATGGGTAATAGTGCTGTTTATGTGTTTAATGTAACATTTAAAGATCAAGAACAAAAAGAAGGTGACTTTTTATTACAAAAGAATAAGTTAGCAGCTGATGCAAAACGTTATGCTAATTCTACCGCATATACCATACTGAAAGAGAATGCTGATATAAAAGATTATAGATCTGATTTTTATTAATAGTCGAAAGTTGTTAGATATTACTTAAGTGTATTATCTTAATATTTGTAGTCGATAAGAATCTAGATTAAGAAAGATAAATACTAATATAGTAAATCCAATTAAAGAAGATCCTCCATAACTTGTGAAAGGGAGAGGAATTCCGATGACTGGCATAAGACCTAGAGTCATTCCAATATTTATTAGAAAGTGTGTGAACAATATACAAGCAACACTATATCCATAGATTCTGCTAAAATTTGATCTTTGTCTTTCTGATAGCCAAAGAATACGAAGCAATAGGCTTACATATAAAATAATAAATAAGAAACTGCCAAAGAACCCCCATTCTTCTCCAATTGTACAAAAGATAAAATCTGTACTTTGCTCTGGCACAAAATCAAAACGGGTTTGAGTACCATTTAAAAAACCTTTACCTGTTAAACCTCCTGATCCTATTGCTATTTTTGATTGAATTAAATTATAACCAGCACCTTGAGGGTCAAAATCTTTACCTAATAAGATATTAATTCTTTTTTTATGATGGTCACTAAGTACAGTATTAAATATATAATTAGAGCTTAGAATAAAACATATGCTCATAATTAATCCTCCTAAGATTAAGAGGACTTCTTTTTTCTTTTTTCTGCTTAGAGACAATATAATTAAACTAATTATACAAAAAGAATAAATTAAGAAAATAGCCTTAATTAATAAACAAAGGATAAAGAGAAATATTGTCAGTATTCCAAATATAAGGATCCTAGGAGAAAGCCCTTCTCGATATAGTACTAATATAAAACCGCTATAGATTAAAGCAGTTCCTAAGTCATTTTGTATAACTGTAAGTAAGAGGGGTGCAATAATAATACTATATGTCAATATTTTTTGTTGCACAGTTTTTATTTTTGTATGTAAGCTATTATAATATTTAGCTAACGCCAACCCTGTAGTAAATTTAGCAAATTCAGATGGTTGAAATTTGAATTCTCCTAACTCATACCAAGATATTGCTCCTCCTGTCTTTTTACCGATAAATAAAACTCCAATTAATAGTATTATTGATATACAATAGAAAATATATGAGAGTGAGAAATAGAATTTCCAATCAATAATAAGTATTAGGAATGCTATTACAGAAGCGAGAATTATAAATATTAATTGTTTGCCGTATTTATTAGTAATATCTAGAGCGAAGGTCATATCTTCATTATATTGAGAGGCGTAGATATTGATTAGTCCAAATATCATCAATATAACATAGAGTAACACACTTATGATATCAATATTGGATAATATATTTTTAGCTTTTCTCATTCTTTTGATACTACAATCCCTTCTATAATTCTTTTCTCTTGTTCTTTATTATTAATATTGTTTGTTAAATATTTTTCTGTCATTAGAGAGCCTATAGGAGCTGCCCATGTTGATCCCCATCCTCCATTTTCTACATATACTGCAATTGCAATCTCTGGATTATATTTTGGCGCAAATGCAATAAATATAGAATGATCTTCACCATGAGGATTTTCTGCGGTGCCAGTTTTTCCACATAGAATAATATCTTTTATTTGTGAATTTGTTGCAGTTCCATTACTTCCATATACAACTTTTTCCATCCCATTAATAATAGGAATAAAATATTGCGAATGAATAGATGAGAATTGCTTTATTTTAAAACTACTATCAATCTCATTCTCACCTTCAATTTTTTTAATTATATGCGGAGTGTAATAATATCCTCTATTTGCTATAATTGCAGTCATATTTGCCATTTGAATAGGAGTCAGTAATAATTCCCCTTGGCCTATTGCCATTGAAATAATAGTATTTGCATTCCAACTTCCTTTATATATTTCATCATAATATGTGTATTTAGGAAGTTTTCCTGGATTTCCACTTATGAAATCATTATTTAGATAGTCTCCAATACCAAAACTACGTAGATGACTGTACCAATTATTATATGCTGTAGCAGAATTATTAAACTTTTTAAAGTATTTATCAAAGGCATTACAAAAATAAGAGTTACATGATATTTCAATAGCTTCTATTAGATTTACAGGAGATGTATGAGGATGACATTTAATCAGCCTTTCTTTATCATATTCATATCCATCAATACAGTTAAATAGATTTTTTTTCGTTATAACTCCTTCTTGTAAAGCAATTAACCCATTGATTAATTTAAATGTTGAGCCTGGAGGATAGTTTCCTTGTAGCGCCCTGTTAAACAGAGCTTTATTCGCATCTTTAGATAGGAATGTGTAATTTTCGGATCTTTTTCTGCCTGTTAGAAGATTAAGATTATAGTTTGGAGATGAGATTAAAGCAAGAATTTCTCCACTAGATGGTTCAATCGCAACTATTGCCCCAATTTTATTAGTCATTAATTTTTCTCCATATTTCTGTAATTCAATATCAATTGTAGAAGTTAGATTAACACCTGGAATGGCTAGTGTATCATATTTACCATTCTGAAATTTCCCTTGATCTCTATTATGAACATCTACTAATTTAATGATCATCCCTTTTTCTCCTCTTAGTTTTTCTTCGTAGGCAGCTTCAATTCCATTTACTCCAGCAAGATCTCCTTTTGTATAATATTTATCTTCTTTAGTTTTTTCAGTATTTACTTCGCCTAAATACCCAATTATATGAGTAGCAATTTCAGATGGGTATTCTCTCATAGTTAACTTTCTTAAATAAAAACCAGGGAATTCAAATAATTTTTCAGATAATGTGCTTGAGTTTTTCAAATTAATATGTTTAATAAAAACACTTTCTTTATATTTTGAGTATTCTTCAGCTTTTTTATATTTATCGATGAAATCGCTTTTTTCTATTTCAAGCAGGTTGCAAAATAAAATTGTATCAATAGGGTTCTTCCCAACCTCTCTAGGTATTATCATAAGATCATAAGCAGGTATATTTGCGACAAGGAGTTGATTGTTTCTGTCAAATATTAGACCTCTTACCGCTTGTTGAACATCATATCTTAGAACATTATTATTGGCAGAGAACTTATAATTATCATTTATAACTTGAATATAGAAAAGTTTTATAATAAATATTAAAGAAATAATTAAGAAAATGCCTGTGATTACTTTATATCTAACTTTATATCTTTTCATTTATTTCTATAGAAAAACTGTTGCGTAATTAGAATAATTATAAGACTTATTAATGAACTTGAGATTATTTTTATTAGAATATTAAAATTAAAGCTTAAATGTTCAATAAGAAAAAGAGAGAGATGATGAATAAAGATTAAGATGAAAGCAAACGTTAAATATGCTTTTATTCCTATTTTATGAGTGATTATTTCATCATTTTCTCCTAGTATATTATGAGGAATAGTTATTTTACTAATAGAAGGTTTTAAAAAAGCAATAAGGACAGTAGCTGTGGAATGGAATCCTAAACTAGATGAGAAAAGATCAATAAAAAATCCACAGCAGAAAGCATATGTTAGAAGAAACCATTTTGGAGTTTTTAAAGGGAGCATAATAATTAATAATATATACAGAAAAGGATTGATATATGCAGAGAACATAACCTCATTAAGAATTAAGATTTGTATCATCGTAAATATTATTAAAAGTTTAAAATATTTAAGATATAATTTATTCATGAGATATGTTTTTTTCAAGTTTTCTTTGCTCTTCTGATTTATTAGAGGCTATAATATACACAAAATTTAGCTGATTAAAGTCTTCAAAAAATTCTACTTCAACATTATAATATCCTCCATTTTCTTTTGTGAATGATGATATAGTTCCAATATTAATTCCTTCTGGGAAAATCATACTATGACTACTTGTTATTAAAGTGTCTTTTTCTTTAAGTAGGATGTGATTTGGGAAGTTTGTTATATTTCCTCTTTTATAGTCAAATCCTTTCCATTTCAGAATTCCATGCTGATTATTACGTAGTATTTTTATTGCTATTGATGACTCTCTATGTAATGTAGAAATTACAATAGAGTAATTTTCTGATAAAGAATGAATAATACCAATCACTCCATTAGAAGTTATAACACCCATGCCTTTTTTTACTCCGTTTATTTTTCCTTTATTAAGGGTTATAAAATTGTTTCGTTTATTTACAGAGTTATTTATCACTTTTGCACTTTGATATGAAAAATCTTTTTTTCTAATTAATATAGAATCATGAAATGATTCTTGATTCTTGATCATTGAATATAATTTTGCATTTTCTTGTGCTAAATATTTATTTGTTTCAGCTAAATTGAGGTAATTTCTAAAAATACTGGTATACTTATAAATCACGCTAGTATATTGAGAAGCCTGTTCTGTTATTTTTGTTGTTTGGTAGTTATTTTGAGAGAATAATAAAAAAATAGAGAATCCCTCTATAAATAAGAATAATAAAATAAATTGATTTAGCTTAATAAACCGTATAAGATTATACATTGATTATAATCTTATTGTATTAGGAATGAATAACTTTCAGTATTTTTTAGAGCAATTCCCGTCCCCCTTGCTACAGCTCTTAAGGGATCTTCTGCTACATAAACAGGAAGTTTTGTTTTCCTAGCAATTCTCTTGTCTAGTCCTCTTAGCATTGACCCCCCCCCTGTCAAATAAAGACCTTCATTATATATATCCGCTGATAATGCAGGAGGAGTATTAAATAAAGCACTCATTACAGCTTCTTCTATTTGTTCAATAGAATTATTAAGAGCTCCAGCAATTTCTTTATATGTTACAATTACTTCTTTAGGTATACCACTCATTAGATCTCTTCCATGTACAGGGTAATTTGAAGGAGGATCTTCTAGTTCTGTTAGTGCAGAACCAACATTAATTTTGATATTTTCTGCCATAATATCGCCAACAGCTATATTATGTCTTGTTTTCATATATGTTTTTATATTATCAGTAAATTCATCTCCTGCTACCCTTATAGATTTATCGCAAACAATACCGCCTAGTGATATAACAGCTATTTCTGTTGTTCCTCCCCCAATGTCAATTACCATGTTACCCTTTGGTTCAAGAACATCAATTCCAATTCCAATTGCTGCTGCCATTGGCTCATGAATTAACCATACATCTTTTGCTCCAGCGTGTTCAGCAGAATCAATTACCGCTCTTTTTTCTACTTCTGTTACTCCAGAGGGAATGCATACGACCATCTTTAATGCAGGAGAAAACAGAGACCTTTTCTTTTGTATCATATCTATAAAACCTCTAATCATTTGTTCAGAGGATTGAAAATCTGCGATAACACCATCTTTTAATGGTCTAAGAGTTTCAATTTCTTTATGTGCTTTTCCATGCATTTGCTGAGCTTTTTTACCAATTGCAATTACTTCTCCAGTTCTTACATTCTTAGCGACAATAGAAGGCTCATCTACTACTACCTTATCATTATGAATTATTAGTGTATTTGCAGTGCCTAAATCAATAGCAATAGCTTCTTGCATAAAGTCGAAAAGTCCCATAATTTTTATTTTTAATGTTTAAAATGTCTAATTCCTGTTAAAACCATACTCATATTATGTTGATCACAATAATCAATTGAAAGATTGTCTTTTATTGATCCACCTGGCTGTATTACTGTTTTTACACCTTCATTATTAGCAAGTTCTACACAGTCTGGAAAAGGGAAGAAGGCATCAGAAGCCATTACAGCTCCATTTAAATTAAACCCAAAATTCTTTGCTTTCTCAACAGCTTGTTTTAAAGCATCTATTCTAGAAGTTTGCCCTACACCACTAGAAAATAACTGTTTATCCTTTACAAATACAATTGTATTTGATTTTGTGTGTTTGCAAACTTTTGACGCAAATATAAGGTCTTCTAATTGTGAGTTACTAGGATTCATTTTTGTGACAATTTTCATGTCATTTATAGAGTCAGTTGTCAAATCTTTATCTTGATATAATACTCCATTTAGTGCTGTTCGGAATTGTGTTTTCGGCAGTTTTATTTTCTTTTGCTTTAGTAAAACTCTATTCTTCTTTTCTTTTAAAATTTTTAATGAATCAATAGAAAAAGAAGGGGCAATTAATACTTCATAGAATAGATTATTTATTTCTTCAGCAGTTTCTAGATCAATTTCTTTATTTGTGATAAGTACTCCACCAAACGCGGAAATTGGATCTCCAGATAGGGCGCCTTTCCACGCATCAATTAGTTTCTCTCGACTAGCTATTCCACATGCATTATTATGTTTTAGCACTGCAAATGTGGTTTCATTAAACTCCTTTATTAAGTTGACAGCAGAATCTATATCTAGAAGATTATTATAAGAAAGTTCCTTCCCATTTAGTTGTGTAAAAATATCATCTAGATTACCATAAAATATTCCAGATTGATGAGGGTTTTCACCATACCGTAATTCTTTTCTTTCGTTTATATTTACTTTAAATGATTTTTTAATATCATTATTAAAGTAATTAAAGATAGCAGTGTCATAATTTGATGAAATATTAAAGGCATGAGCTGCAAATTTTTTCCTCTCCTCTATACTTGTTATGGCATTATTAATATTTAATATTGTTAGGAGTTCATTATATTGATTCATCTCCGATATAATAAGTACATCTTTAAAATTTTTTGCAGCAGCGCGAATAAGAGAGATTCCGCCAATATCAATTTTCTCAATAATTTCTTTTTCAGAAGATTTGGATTCAACTGTTTTTTCGAAAGGATATAGGTCAACTATTACTAAATCAAACTCAGGAATATTATATTTTTCTAACTGTATTTGATCATCTTCTAATTCTCTCCTTGCGAGTATTCCTCCAAAAACATTTGGATGCAAAGTTTTTACTCTACCACCTAAAATAGAAGGAAATCCTGTTAAATCTTCTACTTTCTTTACTGAGATTTTTTGAGCTTCTATAAATTCTTGTGTGCCTCCAGTTGAATATATATTTATTCCTAATTCATTAAGTTTTTGAACAATAGGAGCGAGACCTTCTTTATGAAAGACAGAAATTAATGCATTTTTAATTGTTCTTTTTTCAGACATTATTTATTTTAATCCTTATGCAATTTTACTTAAAAGCTAGAGGAATTAGGCTATCTATTAAGTTAAAAATATAAATTGTTAATAAGTCACTTTATATTGTTGACTAACTAGATGAAAATTAAATTATTTCCTGACAAATAATTAGGCTTTCCTCTATACTCTTAACATTCTGGATTTTTATAAATAACTTTCCTTTCTTTTCTATCATTTCACAGTTTTGAAAATTAGACTTTAGGTATTTAAGTATCTTTTGGAATATTTTAGAATTGTAATATAGAGAATTCCCCTCCTCAGGTAGATGAACTTGCATCTTATTATTCTTAAGTATTATGCGTTCAAAGCCTATTTCTTTTGCTATCCATTTTAATCTAATGGCATTAAATAGATTATATATGCTTTTTGGAATAGGACCAAATCGATCAATTAATCTATTTATAAATTCATTTATTTCTTCTTCTTTTTTGAGAGTGTTTAGCTCTTTATATAGATTTAATCTTTCACTAATATTAGTTACATATTTTTCAGGGATAACAATTTCTAGATCGGTATCTAATTGACAATCTCTTATATAGAAATTGAGTTTTTTATTTTTGAATAATTCTTCAAACTTTTCTTTTTTTAGTTCTTCTATTGCTTCATTTAATATTTTTTGATAAGTCTCAAAGCCTATGTTGTTTATAAAACCAGATTGATCAGCCCCTAATAGATCTCCAGCACCTCTAATATCTAAATCACGCATGGCGATTTTAAATCCACTTCCTAGGTTGGAGAATTGCTCTAGTGCTATTAGTCTCTTTCTGCTTTCTGTAGAAATAGTATGTAAAGGAGGGCTTATTAAATAGCAGAATGCTTTTTTGTTAGAACGTCCGACTCTTCCTCGCATTTGATGTAAATCACTTAGGCCAAAATTTTGAGCATTATTAATTATGATTGTATTTGCATTTGGCACATCTACTCCATTTTCAATAATAGTAGTGGATACTAAA
>MDSV01019746.1_pt1 | contig 15369 bp, 13 predicted proteins | sample 810851 | NCBI WGS metagenome assembly MDSV01 (sample SAMN05326640, study PRJNA326480) | marine metagenome | isolation source: seawater | place: Atlantic Ocean: North East | collected 2012
AAACGACATTCATGTTAACAAACGAATGAATTTGATAGATTTATGGAATAATCCTGTAATAGATATAGTAATTGGGAATAAACACTTATTCGTCCAAACCAAACAATTAAAAATGCAGCGTAATCAAACAGTAAAAATTCCCGGTGGAGGAATATCACGTATAAATATGTCTGATATATATGATGTATCCAAGAAGAGTTCTGTGCATGTGCATTTTACAATTACCAATGAATAGGTAAATCATCTCTAACAAATGAACATTTTCCATCGGATGTCCATTTGACCACTAATGCGAATATCTCGACTCCCGAATCCTTTGCTTCTTTCAATGCGTTTTTATATTCGGGGTCTATTACAGAAGCTTGGAAACAGCTTACATCACTTCGTTGAATTACAAATCCTAATATACATCTTGTTCTAGACATACCTGCTATTTTGGTTAATTCGCGAACATGTTTTAATGCACGTGGACTTATTGTATCTCCCTGTTTTTTTCTGTATCCATCGGGAAAGTAAGCAATTTTTGAGTTGAAATCTCGGTCACGATAGCATTTTTGAATTAACCGTTCTTTTCCAGGTAAATCTTCGTAATTTGCGAGGGGCACACTTTTTATTTCCATTAAGAATGGTTGTCCATTGCAATCAATGCCGCTGAAATCGAAACGTGAATGTAAATCATGTTCAGGTATAACGACAGAAGTTTCTCGACGATAAGAACGCACATTTTGTAAGAATGATAAATAATTATTTTGAATACAACGTTCAACCAATAGTTCTGCTGTTTTTGGATTTATACCAACGAGTTCTGATTGGGTAGGGTGATGTATATCACAGTATTTTGCTAAGTAAAACGTAAAATTACATTTGGATGTTTTTGTTGTAGATGGCGTCATATAAACTGTAGAATGTGCATCGGCTAATCCACAACAACCTAATGCGGGTGTATGTCCAAGATAATTGGCTCCATCGATTATTACATCGGCAACGTAGGGAGATTTTATATGTTGTGAAGGACGTTTTATCACAACACCTTCCGATATATTTGATAATTCATGTAGCATGATTTTGTTATTGTTTCATTCTTATAATATGTATTTAAAGCCATCAATTTTATATTATATATAAAAATGGAAATTATACAGAGTGCAATAAACGAAGGACTTGGTCTACATTCGACAAAAAGTCACCAAAAAGGTGATATTATTTTTACTTTGACCGGTAAAATTTACAGCGAACCATTACGTGAAACCATTTATATCGGTAATGGGCAACATATTTACGACGAATATGGTATATTTATGAACCATTCGTTCACACCTACTACACGTATAGATGGTGTAAATGTGTATGCATTACAGGACATTCAACCTGGAACTGAATTATCATTCAACTATAACGAAAGTGAAATTACCATGGCGGCGCCCTTCGAAGTAAACGGAGTAAAGGTATGTGGGCTTAAAAAGGAAAAAAGCGATTAAGACGCTACTTTATAAAAGTATTATTGATTATTTTGCCTTATGAAGACATTCTGTAAATTCTGTTTTTATTCTCTCTTCTTCAAAAATAACTATATATATATATAATGCGTGAAGAAAGTGAATCAATTGACTTAATACATAACACCAACATGGATACTTATAAAATATTTCTTAAACCGACAGAAGGACATTCAGGTCATTTAGGTGTTCGTAATGTTGGTAGAATGATCACGGCTAATAACGAGCATCATGATTTATTTGGTGATAATGTTAAACGAACAATGAAGATGCGTGGTGAGGATATTCCTCTCACTCTTCCCAAAAACTATAAAGGCTATAACATAACCAGTATAGAAGATTTATTTGATAAAATATTTCATGATCGTCGTGATCCAAAGACCGGTGGTCCAGCCACCGATGTAGCATTTACATATTGTTATAAATCTGATGGTCGATTATATTTATGTAATACAGTTGGACCAAAGGATGATGCGAAATGTAAACACGCATGGTTATGTAATAAACTTGAACGTATAGCTGCCGCAGGAATTATGCAGTTTTCAAAAAAGGGCGATACCAATATAATTTATATAGACAATTTGTCTGGAACATATAAAACCAAAGACACGGATTTGGATGTAATTAAAGACGATTTTAAAAATTCGTTTCCTGGTATAAATATAGAACTACTACCATCACCAGGTGTTGTTACACCCGAAGACAAATATTGTGATGTAATGACTTCTGAAACAGTCGATTATTACAAACTGTGTGAACCACCAACTTCTGGTGGAAGAAAGAAAAAATCAAAGAAAAAACAAACAAAGAAACAAAGAAAAAAACAAAGAAAAAACAAAGAAAAAACAAAGAAAAATTTTCCTTAAGATAACATCTGGTAAATCAACAGATGTTATCCATTCAAAAAAAACGTAATGTTTTTATTTTATATTCAATACTCAACTTTAAAATTCAACTAGGGGACTATTATTCGATATATTTTTGTGTTTTAATATTTAAGCTTCAGCTGAAGCAGCTACAACCTTCTTCTTAACAACCTTCTTCTTAGGGGCTGGTGCAGCATCACTACTCTCAACTGGTGCCGCCTTCTTAACAACCTTCTTCTTAGGAGCTGGTGCAGGCGCTGCCTCGACTGCGACTTCCTCATCGCTATCTTCAGCTTCAGTATTATGTTCAACCTTAGTATCAAACACTGTTGCTGCACGCGGAGGCTCTGAATTGTCTCCCTCATCTGCGTCTTCGGTAAGAGTTTGTGTTTCAATCGCACCGCGTTCGTCTTCAGAGAGTTTAATGTGACACTTTCCGTATACACTAACAACTTCACGTGGCTTGACTACACATTGAATGACCTTCCAGGTAACACCCCAACCCTTGCCGCCAATCCAAATACCACCGCATTGAAGAACACAGGCTACTTGGCTCAACTTAGGGACAAAATCAACAGGAGTGAGGCGGTCATTATCGCAAGGGAACACCATCTCATCGCGTGTGTTATACAATTCTACACCCCACTTGCCTTGATACAATGGAACCTTTGCACGAATAGAAGGTGGCTTTGATGGGTCAACCTTCTTAGTTCCCTTGATGTTAGCATACTTGAGGAAAGGGAAGAACGAATGCTTGCATACTTCGCGAGACATATCTTCACCCCACCATAGCTCGGCGTTCTTTACCGCATCATCAATAATCTGGGACTCAAACGCCTTGACCTTCTCGAGGAAAGCATCGGTAGAAGGCTTACGATAGTCATCATTGGGAAAATTCAAAGACATGGTAAACTTACCATCTGACTCACCATTTTCACCGATGAAATCATTAATACCCCAGGTCATCATCATGGGAGTGGAAATATGCAAAGAACGATTAGTTTGTGTGCTAATCATATTAATAGACTTACCACCTACAGAATTCACCTTAGGAGGCATATACTTAATAGAGGAAGTATTCCAATCATTTGAAGAAAGAACTAGTGGCTTTGCAGAGGACATTGTGCTAATAAGACTCAACGAATTATGATATATATTAGGAGCCAATCTTTAAATCAATTTTATGCAATGTAATTTTTGTGACTTAAAACACCTGTTTTCGAGCGAAAAATAATGCATGTAAATAAATTGTATACGCGTAACAAATAATATAAACCAATAATACATACTATATTATTTAATATGTCTTCAGAATTGATTGATGTTACAATATTAACAGATGAAGAAACAAATGATCTTCGTGTTATTGAAAATAAGGTTGTTAATATATTTCACCCACCAGAAAATGTATGTAAACCATCATTTATAACTCCACGTCAGTATAGTGAGGACCCAAGTTGCGTAAAACTATTGAAATTATCTCAAATACGTGAAACCTTGAAGTTCTATAAAAACAGTATGGTTATACCGTCGTCATATTCATCTTCTATGAAACGAGAAGCAAAGGCTTCTATAAAATCAGTGCACGATTTTACACTTATGGGCACAAAACAGGTTTTATTAAATCGGTTAATGCGTTATTTAATGCAAGATTTACAAGCAATACAAATTCAACGTGTGATACGAGGAATCTATGTTAGAAATGCTATAAAATTGCGTGGTTTAGCATTGAAAAATAGGAAAATTTGTGTAAATGATACTGATTTTTATTCATTAGAACCACTCGAAAATATCCATTACCTAGATTTTTTTAGTTATACGGATGATAAACAGTTTACATATGGTTTTGATATTGATTCATTATATACGTATCTTAAGCGTAAGTCAAGACGTGTTCTAAATCCATATAATCGCGATAATATGGATAAAATAGTTAAAGATATTCGTAAATTAGAACGACTTACCAAAATTATAAATACTCACTTTGTCCCCGAAGAACGAGCCATTGTTGTAAAAGCAACAGTAAAACATTCCGCTCGTCGAAATTCTCCTACAAGTGTTATCGCAAACAATTCAAGAACACGACGCCAACAAAATACAGATAACAATACCAATTATAATAATACAGTTATGATTGAATATATACGTTCTATTCGTATTAAACCATTTATGGAACGAGCGAGATTGTTGTTTATGGAAATTGACCAACTCGGAAATTATACACAATATCAATGGTTTACAGAATTAGACCGTCGAAATTGTTTACGATTTTATCGCATCTTAAGAGATATTTGGACATATCGAGCACAAATACCAACTTCAATAAAAAACAAAATTTGTCCATTGTGGGACCCATTTATTGTGGTTTCAAACTCAATGAATCTTCCTGAACTATCATTACAGAACGTTTTAAACATTTGTTTATCCGTTATGGAAGATATGGTTTATTCGGGTATAGACACGGAATACAAAACTATCGGGGCATTTCATGTGTTAACCGCATTAACCGTAGTAAATCAAGAGGCCAGAACAAATATGCCCTGGTTATATGAATCTTTAGTTTGGTAGGAAAATCAATTATGATAAAATACGTCATGCGTTTAGACGATACGTCTAGTGGTATTTAGGAATTTATTATTGTTAGTGCGTTAAACTACTTAAATAAAGAGCTATATAGTGTGTATAGTGAAAATGGTTAGAACCTCTAAGACTACTACTGCATCCGCACCCACCCCTGCTCCTGCCGCTAAGAAGGCTCCCGCCAAGAAGGCAACAAAGGCTGCTGCCGCCCCTGCACCTGTCGCTGCTCCTACCCCTGAGCCCGTTGCTGCTGCCCCTGAGACTATCTCCAACGAGGTTGTCGAGGAGGCATCCCCTGTCGCCAAGAAGCTCAATGAGTTCGGCGCCAAGCTCCAACAGATTGGTAGCATCTTTTCTTCCATGAAGGGTGATTTCAAGACCCTCGAGAAGCTTGTTACCCGTGAGATGAAGGCTGCCCAAAAGGCCTCTACCAAGAGAGCCAAGCGTGCTGGTAACCGTCAACCCTCTGGTTTCGTCAAGCCCACTCGTATCAGCGATGAGCTCGCCAAGTTTCTTGGAAAGAGCGTCGGAACTGAGATGGCCCGCACTGAGGTGAGCAAGGAGATTAACGAGTATATTCGCACTCACAAGCTCCAGAACAAGGATAATGGTCGTATCATTGAGGCTGATGCTAAGCTTTCCACTCTTCTTAAGCTCAAGAAGGATGACGAGCTTAGTTACTTCAACCTTCAACGTTACATGAAGTCTCATTTCATCAAGGCTGATGCAGTTGCTACCGCATAATTTTAAAAATAAATAATTCAGCATATTCTAGAATGTTCACAAAATAAAAAATATTTATATCATTATTCTACGTAATGATACAAATACAAATAATTAGGCAAATATAAACCCATCTTCTTTCATAATTTCATGTAATTTATTTACATCATAATTTTGATTTAAAGTTATGTTTAATTCATCTAATTCTGGATACGAACTATTATCTAATACAAACATTTCATATATAGCAGATAACGATTCATAATTACGAACATATTTAGTTTTGCTAACCAACCATGTATAAAACGAGATTTTATTTGTTTCATTGCACGTTTGTTTATTTATTTCGTTCGTGTATTCTCGAAACCACCTTAATGTTTCTATCAAATTGGTTTCCTCGTTTATGTTATAATCAGTTCCTGATACAACGGTGATTTGACGAAATTCCGTCATAGACATTTTCAAATCAGTCAATATGTTATCCATATTATACAGCAAAACTGTTTCATTTATTACACTTAAATGTCGTAAAACACGATTACAACCATACACAAACATATCCATATCGTCGCTAAGACATGCCCATGCTTTGCCGCTTGTTACCATATAAGCACATACACGGTCAGCTTCTCCATTTGCTTCATAATACATAGCACCATACGACTCGATTAGACGTTTCACCACTTTATTATCAGATTGAGATACGCGTATAAATTGCCTTTTTAAACTGTTCATTTCAGATGTTAAATTATTCCTTATTGTAACGTCATTTTCTGTTTCTAGTTGTAATTGCAATTCAGTGAAACGATTCTCGGCCTCGCATTTATCAGCCTTGCGTTGTTTAAGTAATTCATACTTTTCAGCTGGAGGCTTGCCGTCAAATATAAATATAGGTGTTATGTGATATTTATGAAATATTGATAACAATAAATAAAAGTTTTCAATCAATGCATTTTGTGCATGATATTTATACATATATATACTTGTATCAATTACGACTGTTTTATCGCGCAATATTTCCATTTTTTGTTTGCATATAGAACTTTTTTTGCATTTTTCTACAATATACCGGTTCAATTGTTTAATCCCCATTCAAATTGATTACTGTTTACTGTTAGTCTCATTAACTATGTTCGAATCAATTTTGTGGGTCCTACCTCAACTCATGAACAGTCATCCGTAACGTATCTATTAATTCATGTTCGTTGGACAATGTGGGTAATACATTTTCAAAATAGCGAATATTTTTCAATAAGTATTCATTTTGAGACTCATTTACTGCTAATCTAGTATATTTTTCTATAGAAGCAGGTGTTTGAAGAAATCGAATTGTATTTATAGTATACGGGGGGTAGGAACTGCCCTCAATATTATTCTCTCCACACCATTCTATAAATTTATTATATTGTGAAAATAGGATTGATTTTATTATATAATACGACAATATATGGCTTTCTTCGTGATAATTCTTCCTAGCGTTCTTGGACGTAGGACAATCAATATCGGTTAATTGTTCATATGTTAATTTATAGTAGTTCAATATTTTAACACATTGAAAAATAGAAAATAGCGTTTCTTTATGGATTAACTTTTCCAGTTTACTCAATATCTTGCTATTTACATCTTTAGGATTGGACGTAAAATATGCGATAAATACATTTTGCATGATTTCAGCCCATGTTTCACAATAACTTTCATATAATCGAACACCTCTTGATGTAGTAATGGGGAAATGTTTTAATATAATTCTATCTGAACTACTATCATCCATAGAAGAAAAGTCCAAGCCTTGACTATGAAATGTTTCATGAATAAACACCTTAAACCACTCCTCCTTTCTATATATATACACATCTGTAGATGGTTTACATGATGTTGTAAATGCTGTGTTTACATGCATTTCTCCAAGAGGTGTCTGGTCTACCTCTGCAAATCGTTTCTTATGGTCAGTGAAAAATACGTGAATATTCATAGTGTCCGAACAACCCGGTTTTACAGCTGGTGCAATTAAATATAGCCATATATACATTTTTTTGATAACATCTTGGAAAAATGTGGTGGGTTTTCTGGAGGATTTGCCTTTAACGGGTTGCATTAATGCTATTCGAAACACACGCTGGTTTATATGAAATGAATATACTGCTTGGTATACATGTGATTGTTCAATTGTATTTCGAATTTCACTTGGTATATGATTGTATGACCCCCTGCCTATAAAATTAGACATCTCCATATACTCAATTCCAAGTGAAACAATGTTTTCACGATTACGTGTCCAAGATTTTTCACCATCTCGCAAACCGTTCAAAATCGACGTAAACATTTTTTTCGACTTCTTGGACATTGGTTGAATGTTATTTGATTTGGGAAATATATTTTGTAAAATTTTATGGTGCGGGTCATTTATTTTACTCATAATGTATACATTAGTATGATATATATTATGATTTCGAATTACACATCAGATTCTAATTCACGACGAACAGCCATTAACATATGGTCGGTTTCCGCGGGAGCTCCGTGATGTAATTGAATTAATTTCGCATCTTGTGTAGACAATAATAGTTGTTTCAAATCCTCATTTTGTCCAAATTTCGCACGTAGTGCCTCTAATCGCTCATTATCATGGCGTTTATCATAAAAATCGGGGTCTATTTCGATTGATTTGGGACGTAATAACACACTTTTTTTAGATTTGGGGTTTTTACTTCCACTTCTACTTCCAGCTATCTTTGCTAAACTAGCATCTTTTGAGAAATCACTTGGTTCGTCTAGTGAAAACATTGCTGCAAATTTCGGATTACGTTTTTTGAATTTAGCAGATTGATAATAGTGTTCAACAGACGCCCATTCATGTTTATCCAATGTAAAGGGGGCTTCTGTCCAAGAATCGTCCAATTTACGTCGCCAATCAGGAATTCTTCCCAACTCTAAAAAGTTCGATTGTTTACCTGCCGCAACAATCTCTTTTGCCCCCTTACCAGGTTTTAAGCTTTTCGATGAACGATTGTAAAATGCGAACGTTATCTTGGAATTATATTCAGAACTATCTTCATCTGAATCACCATATGGTTTTCCTTCGTCCTCATCAATACCCATACGCGTTTTTAAATTGCGCATTTCTGGGATTACATAAAATGACCCCGAAGACCGTTCCAAGCACTTATTCATGATTAACGATTTTACATGATAAGGTATTTCATGAAAATCAAATATACGTTTATTTTTATAAGTTATCAGTTGGTAATGGTCTCCACTAAATGAAGTCATAATGTAATGTTTTGGTCGAAAGACTCCTTCACGTTGAATAATAGGGTCAATCTCGCCACACGTCATAACCCCATCCAAATCGTCGTCCAAATAGGCTCTTTGGGATAATATAACCATCTTTATTTTTAAAACTCGTTCCAATACAGATATTGCCCAACTATCTGCCCAATATTGTGATGTTTGAATATATTCTCTGAACTTTTCCAATGTATCGATTGAGGATAATTTACCAACATTCTCACTCAATATAGCTTGAGCTTCTTTTTTGTTAGTAAGAGCTCGTTTATATTCCAATTTTAATCGTGAAGTCTCTTCTAATATATGTTTCAACGCCTCTTTGTTATCACGTTCCTTTTTCGCACGCTTTGGTAATACTTGTTCCACAAGTTGTTTTATCTCTTTCATTTCGCGTTCATATTCGCGAATAGTTCCGTCCATATCATTAAACAATGTTCTATGTTCTTGGAAAATATCATCTGTGACCTCTTTTGCTAATATAGCTCGCAATTTAGCCACAGTTGTTACTTGACCGATTTGTTTAAATGCATCGCGTATAACTGCGAAAAAACAATCACCATTACTTTCAACGTCATGTATATCATAATTGTTATTTTTGAAAAATTGTTCGACCCATACATTTTTATTAGAATGTTTATAATCCTTTTTTATTTCTTTCGCATCAGTTTCTGTCTCTTCCACTAATTCAGCAGGCTTTTTTATCTTGGTATCTACTTTAAATATACCGTCTACTAATGTCGCATCTGCTTTTTTCGATTCTTTGGACATTTTTGAAGGTTTTACCTTTACAGACAATATTTCGTCTACCTCATCTTCTTCTGATTCGGAATCGTCACTGTCCAATTCGATAACATCTGATTTATCTCCCTTTTTAACAAAAACTGTAGAATCTGTACCATTACGGTCAATATACGTTTCATTCGCAAACTCGAAATATAACGGGTCGTTTAATTGTTCAACATCTAGGTCGCCATCGTCGTCTGTTAATTCCAACATAGAATTTTTAGCTATTTCGATGACTCCTATTCTTGCTTTTATGGTTCCATTTGTAACTAAATAAACTGGAAAGTATATAATATTTCGTTGAATGAATGTATGCTTCGCTTTACCTAGAACTACCAAAATTTGTTTACGATGTATGTCAAGTTCATATATTAATGCCTCATAGTCAATATCTTCAGGATCAATATCAGGACTTTCTTTATAAAAAACTGTGCTGTTAATATTTGAATACACCATTATACATACTGGTGCGATTTTGTCGTAGTGTGCGATACGCAAAAATACCAATATTTTATTATCACTTTATTATGTATATGACGTATAGCATATTAGACAACCCGGTTACTGTAAAAGGAATTTCTACACCATTTACCACTTCACCCATGACCACAATCACAAACGATTTTTACGACGTATTTAGTATGTTTTGGAAATATATAATCGCAATTATCGCAATTATTTGGTGTTTATACACATATACATTCAAAAATACACTAAAATCCGTAAAACGAGTAACCGGTGGATGAGGTCCAGTTGGTCCTCGACCTCCTCGCCCTGTTTATGATTAATTCATAGATAACAAACCACTTTTTATATTGCAAAACACGGGATGACCGAATTGTATACAATCGTTTAACTGAACGATTAATCTAATTTGCGAAAAGTTGTTTATCGTAATATATTGCATTTCAATCACACATATTTTACACATGTGTGATTTTACCTTCAAATATCATCTAGTTTGTTCAATAGTTGATAATCTTCTTCGAATAATTTTAAATTACTAATATCTTGTTTCTCCATAAATCGGATTTCATCATGAACGTTTAATTTTATATTTTCTTCGTCTATAATATTTCCCACAAAAAACATGCAAAAGTATTTTTCATTGTGCATATAAGAAGTAACATGTTTTTTTACATCAATTTCTAAATTAAGCTCCTCTCTCCATTCACGTTTTAAACAGTCAATAATTGTTTCATTAGGTTCTTCTTTACCCCCAGGAAATTCCCAATACCCCCCTGAACCTTTATCAAGAGGTCTTAGTCCCATCAAGATTTTATTATGTTTGTTATACATGATTCCACATGCGACTTTTATTAATTTCGACATACTAGTATTAGTATATATTTTTTATGTCCTTCTAGCTATAGCTCGAGAATTTCGAACAGTTCCGCCTGGACAAGATGTAACTGTATTCGTCTTATAAAACACCATAGCATTGTTGCTGTATAAACTTTTTCTAGTTCCCATTGGAAAGGTCGGAGGGGTATATAAAAAAGACTTTGTGCACGATACGCAAGGATTGTTCGCCATTATAGATAATATAGAGAAATATTTATTTACTAATCATATAAATTTCATGATTAAAATTATAAAATATCTTTTTAACACTTCCTATCGCACATAATATACCAAATGTGTACAAATACATTTTCTCATGACCTTCTATGCAGACCCTGTCTGACCTTAAATGATGAAATAAATATATTAATAGTATTCCAATACAAAATGTTAATATCAAATGCAATATATCTTCAATTATTTCGACTGGTTTTACCAAATCATTTCTGTGTAATATAATATCATGTCGTAATAATAATAATGCTCCTATTGCTATAATCCAACCAATTTTTACAATTAATAATGTTATCAATAAAATTTTTAAAAAATTCATATTATATCATAAACGTTTATTTTATTTACCAATCATATCCATATATTTAAACACACTTCGACTTGTAAGACTTTTATATTCCTTTGCCTTTTTCTTTGAAAATGCTTCTAAAAAAGGTATGATTTGTTCAGACCATTTTAATTCGCTCGATAAAAAATTATTACCCATCGTGATAAATAAAAGCATATTTTCTGAAATTTCGTCCACTTCGTTTTTTCGATTATCTTCATTAATAAATTTTAAAGTTAATTCTTGTAATTCAATAATAACATCCATCACATCTTTTCGTGAAATCATATCACGTTTTGTTAAATTCATAATAAAACATGTGTTCGCTTTACGTAACTCATTTTCTTTATTATAATCACAAAATTTATCATAATTCTCATTGGGGTCAACATAAGATATATGATTTATTGTTTCACGATATTTTATTAACAATCCGTCCAATATTTCACCAAACGTTTCATATTCTCCCACTAGTTCAACATACATATCTGCATATACTTCCGACATAAATCGATTTGCGCTAGCAATATCAAAAATCATATTCGCCACCTTTATTTTATTCGAATCTTTATCATTTATATTGTCGTCTTCTACACCAACCACCTCCTTTACTTTTACTAATATTTCGTCCTTTTGGGTTTCATAATTTTTTGGGGACAGTTTATTTAATAGACAACGTATTTCATTCAATTCTTTTTCAAACCCAACCGCTTTTACAATATCAGTTGCCTTGAAATTTCGCACGGCATTCCAATCATCCATAATTGCGTTTAAGTTTTCGCTTGATGAATTGCGAGAATTTGAATTAGATCCTCCGCGTCGACTACCTCTCATATGAGAGTTTCCTCGTTGATTTCGGTCAAAACTTTTATCATTACGGCGAAGATTCGATGAGGTTGGTTCATAAGTTTCTGTAGGCACAATAATCTGAGTTTCTAACATATCAAGTATTTTTTTGATATCAGAAGTAATTTCATAATTATTCTCAAATTTAGTTTGAATAATTCTTTCTAATGAATAATGAATGATTTCAGTCATGTGTCTACTCTATATAATGTAACTAATATATTTATATTATTTATATGTAAACTAGTTAAATAGTATTTAACACTAATCCTCAATGGAAGAAGTTACCAATACTGTATTAGATAATACAGTATCCGAAAATACTGAAAACATAAAAGTTGTTGAAAACTGGGACGATTTTAATTTCGATGATTCGTTATTAAGAAGCATATACGGACACGGGTTTGAAAAACCGAGTCAAATTCAAAAAATAGCGATTCTTCCTGTTATGGAAAAACGTGATGTAATTGCACAAGCCCCTTCTGGTATGGGTAAAACTGGTGCTTTTACTATTGGAACACTACACCGGCTTGATTTGAAAAATAAAACAACACAAGCCTTAATTATGGCTCCTACACATGAACTTGTTAGGCAAATATCATCTGTAATTACTTCATTAAGTGCCCAGATGGATGGAATCGTAATCAAAACATTAGTAGGTGGAACATCTGTTGCAGAAGATGCGAGTGATTTGCGTTCCAATGTGCCTCACGTTATTGTTGGTTCGGTTGGACGTGTATGTGATATGATTCGTAGAAAGCATATTAGAACAAGGGATATTAAAATGTTTGTCTTAGATGAGGCAGACGAAATGTTATCGGGTGGATTTCTTGAAAATATTTATCAAGTGTTTCATACAATGAGTAGTGAATTACAGGTTGCTATTTTCAGTGCTACTATGCCGAATGAAATGTTAGAGTTAACAAATCGATTCATGCGTAACCCAGTCAAAATTACGATGGAAGCAGAAAAATTAAATCTAGATGGTATCAAACAATGCTATGTAGCACTTAACGATGATTCTGCGAAATTCGATACATTGAAAGATTTATTCAATGAATTATCTCTGAACCAAACAATTGTATACGTAAATAGTGTGAATCGTGTAATCGATTTGTATGAAGCTATGCGTAAGGAAAACCACTCTGTGTGCTGTATTCATAGTTCTATGCCTACAAATGAACGAAAGCATAATATAAATGAGTTTACAAAAGGTGCATTTCGTGTATTAATATCGTCTAATGTAACTGCACGAGGTATTGATATTCAACAAGTTAGTGTAGTTATCAACTTTGATGTACCTCGATGTGTTCATAACTATTTGCATCGCATTGGACGTAGTGGACGTTGGGGGCGCAAGGGTTTAGCTATTAATTTTGTAACAAAAGAAGATATTGGTGCTATGAAGGCTATCGAAAATCATTATCAATCTACGATTGAGGAGTTGCCTAGCAATTTTTCAAGTTTAGTCTAATCATAATACGGAAAATATAATATTTAAAATGTTATATTTTCGATTGCGTAATATAGTAGTAACTATTATCCACAAATATCATAAATATGTTTCTATGGATAGACCCTATAATGAATGAAGCACGAGTGCGTGCGGAAATTTTGGTTTCAGAATCTGCTGGTGTTCAATACATTCCATCAGAAGAAGACTCACCAATTGAACCGACGCATTTACATTATCCATTTAAACTTCCCATCGCCTATCTACCCGATGAAGATCTGCACCAATTAACCGAGATAGTTAGCCAAGACCTCGAATTGGTAGAAACTGTAGGAGAAAAATCTATATATCAACGATTATTCAAACCCTCTCATCAATTTGGTGAAGGTCTCATTATGGATTGGAAACAACATTTTACAACCAATATTGAATACCTTCGTGATACACAAATGATTATTCAAGAAACGTCCCCAATCGCCGACTATGATACGAATGTTGAGCTTTTATTAACTATATGGGATGACGTTAAAGGAAATTCTGGTTCTTTCTTGGAAAAATATTGTTATGTTGAATGGGATATAATAAAACCGTTAAATCGTTCGTCGGGGTTTATGCAGATTTTGTCGATGGTTAACATGATGTCGCCAGTGATAAGCCTTATGATTCCTTTCTTATTCTTAGTTTTACCATTTATTTTGTTAAAATTGCGTGGTTTACCAATTACAGTGACTATGTATATTGATGTATTAAAAGACATTGCAAAACATCATTTTATAGGCAAGGCAATTACAAGTTTGTCCAAGATTTCAATTGAGAGTTTGATATATCTCGTATTAGCGGCAGGTATGTATTTTTACCAAATTTACCAAAATATTACCTCGTGTAGACGTTTCTATCGAAACATTGAGAGAATGAATACATATTTATTTGAAATAAAGAATTATCTTGGACAATCTATTATAAATATGGCCAAATTTACTGAAAACCATTCTAATAAAAAATCATATTCTGCATTCTGTGAAGATATAAATAAGCATGTAGCTGTATTAACTGAATATCGCAACATTCTATCGGACATTGATATATCCGGCAGTTTTTTCCAACGTCTTGGAAGTGTCGGTTATATGTTACAATCTTATTATGAATTGCATTCCAACAAGAAGTATGATGAAAGTCTTCGTTATTCATTTGGGTTTGAAGGTTTCTTGGACAATTTACGCGGTGTTAGTAGTCATTATTCATCGGGATATATATCTGCAGCACAAATCGATAATAATAGTTCGTGTTCGTTTAAAAAGCAATATTACCCAGGACACATAGATGAAACAGATTGTATCAAAAATAACTGTGAATTAGATAAAAAACTTATAATTACTGGACCAAATGCGTCAGGTAAAACCACTATGTTAAAATCGACTACTATTAATG
>MDSV01059253.1_pt1 | contig 15369 bp, 15 predicted proteins | sample 810851 | NCBI WGS metagenome assembly MDSV01 (sample SAMN05326640, study PRJNA326480) | marine metagenome | isolation source: seawater | place: Atlantic Ocean: North East | collected 2012
AGCAAAAATACAAAAGAACCAACTCCATTATTTGCCCAGTGATTAAGTACAAACTCCAGAAAAGGTTTTTCATCAACAGGTGCAAGAGATTTTGGTATGTCGCCCAAACTTTCTTTCAATCTTGTCCCCAACCCTCCACATAAAACAAACATTGGTATGTCTTTTTGATCTTGGGTACTGTCTATTTTCATTTTAATGGAGGCTGAGGTCGGAATCGAACCGGCGTAGACGGATTTGCAATCCGCTGCATAACCACTTTGCTACTCAGCCAATATTAACCAATTCGTTGTAAAGAAGACTTATTCATATGCCTTTTTTTCAAATTTGATGATATCTTCAACAGATAAAAAATCTTCGTTTGTACCGGAATTATACTCAAAACCCTCAGGGACAGGTTTTCCTCTTTCTCCAAGGGCTGTTTCAGTATGATTAGAATCTTCTCCATTAAATTTTATTGAAGGTAAAATTGTATAGAAATCTTTGAACTCCAATACTAAATGAGACTCATCAGTAGAACACATGACTTCATGTATCTTTTCACCAGGTCTGATACCAATAATTTCCATTTTTATTTTGGGAGCATAAGCTTTTACTAAATCCGTTACCTTTACAGAAGGGATTTTAGGTAAGAATATTTCTCCTCCATGCATCCTTTCAAAGTTCTTTAGTACAAAATTTACTCCTTCCCTTAAAGTGATCCAAAACCTCGTCATAGATTCATGAGTAACTGGTATTGACTGAGCATTTTCAGAAACAAGCCTCTTAAATAGCGGAACAACTGATCCTCTAGATCCAATTACATTTCCATATCTGGTCACAGAGAATTTTGTCCTCTTTGATCCGGTGAGATTATTTGCGGCTACGAATAATTTATCAGATGCTAATTTAGTTGCTCCGTATAAATTGATTGGGTTAGAAGCTTTATCGGTTGAAAGAGCTATTACGCTTTCTACTTCATTAGAAATTGCAGCATCAATAACATTTTGTGCCCCATTAATATTAGTTTTTATACATTCTTGAGGATTATATTCAGCTGCAGGGACTTGTTTCATAGCAGCTGCATGTATTATGTAGTCAACTCCTTCACATGCTTGATTTAGTCTATTCCTATCTCTTACATCTCCTATGAAATATCTAAAACAAGGATCATTAAATTTCTCAAACATGACAGACTGTTTAAACTCATCCCTAGAATAAATTATGATCTTTTTTGGAGAATAGTTTTCAAGAAGTATTTGAGAATACTTTTGGCCAAAAGAGCCTGTGCCCCCGGTGATTAAAATTACTTTATCATTAAACATAATCCGGCATGTTACTTTATCAAAGATACATTATCTATATCCTTTAAAAAGAAGCATTATTTCAAAGTTAGGAGGAAATCAAAGAATCTTAAAATTTTAGTTTCTTAAACTTCCTTGTTCCAAAACACACTCTTGTATGACTTCTTCTAAAGAAGGGACTTTAATAGAATAGTTATTCATCAACTTATTACTTGATAATCCGCAAGAAATTGATTTATTTATTTCGTGTCTGTCAGATTTTACAAGCGAGTAATCTAACGCATAATTCATCTTATTAGCAAGTTCCAAACAAAATTCTGCTTTAGAAAAAACTTCAGAACAGCCAACATTATATAATCCTGAGGCATTCACACTTAATAGTTTATTAATAATTTTACTGAATTGCCTACAATGTATGAAAGAAGTAAATGCATCTTGATATAAGCTTACTTTCAAATCATTCTTCATAGCTTCAATAATCCAATCTAAGAAAGTTCTATTTTGTATAGTTCTGCCTATAATCGAAGTCCTTAGAACTAAACTTGATTTAGTTTTAAGTATAAGCTGCTCGCCTTCATGCTTAGTTATTGCATAATTATTTACAAGATTTATCTCATCCTCTTCTTGATGAGCAATTCTTTCTTTTCCCCCAAAAAAATGGTCTGTGGAGATGTGAATAAATTTAATGCCTTTATTTTGACAATACATTGAGATATCAAAAGGAGTTTTTGCATTAACTTGATATGCAAATTTGTAATTTCTCTCGCATTTTTCAAAAGAAGTAACAGCAACACAGTTGAGCACAACATTAGGCTTTTCTGATTTTATTATTTCAATAATGGAATCTGAATTAATGAAATCTGAATTTGGATACAAATTTCTATTATATTCTGATAGTTCATGATCTATTTTTAAATAACTTTGACAGAAATATCTCCCTAAAAGACCATTACTGCCCAAAACAAGTATCTTCATAGTATTTGGATATAATATGTTATGAATGAAAAATTTAATAGTAGGTTCAGCAGGATGGAGAAGCTCTTATGCTGGTAATAAGGAAATATTAAGTCGAGATAAAATTAAAGAACTAGTTAATTTTATTGAAGAAAAGGGTTATAAGTCTATTGATACAGCTCCTGCTTATGGGGATTCTGAATCTATCATTCTTGAACTTACAAAAGATTTAAAGGTCTCGTCTAAGCTTAATCCCTTTTCAAACCTTAATGAATTTAGATATCAATTAAATGAAATAGATACCGAAAAAATAAATATTCTTTATTTTCATGACCAAAATCTAGTAGATAAATTTGATATGAAACAATTAAATACTTTTGTTAATGAAATATTAGATAGAGGTCTCACTCCAGGTTTTTCAATTTACGATGTAGAAAGCCTTAAAAAAAGTAAGGATCATTTGGATGAAGCTGTCTTATATCAGGTCCCTCTAAATATTTTTGATTTAAAATTCCTAAAGTATTTATTTAATAATCAAATGAATACAGAAAGAGTTGTGTTTAGAAGTCTCTTTTCACGAGGCTTAGTTTTTTTAAGTAAAGAGAGTTTAAAGAATGTGCTAAAAGAAGATCTTAAGGATATAAGAGAAGAATTCGAATCTTTCTATAAACTACCCTTTGAAAAGAAATCCATGGAAGCCTTAACATATAGCTTAATTAAATATATTTCGAAAAAAGGTCATGATTTAATTATAGGTTTTGATAGCATTTCAGAGATAGAGTATTTTATAGGTAATATTGATATTTCAAATGAAAATGCTTTTGGATGGCCTTCTCTTATAGAATACTCTGAAACAATAAATAGAATAGAAGACCTAGATTTATAAGCTATGAAAATTAAACAAGACATTATTCCGGATAGAAGTCATACATTCTCAAAAGCTTATCATCAATACCCTGCGGGGATCTCTCCCTTGTATGCTATTTCAGCTAAAGGTTCTAAATTATTGACTGATAAAGGAGAGTATACGGACTGGTCAATGGGACTTGGCCCTGTGATAAAAGGTTACTGTTTTGAAGATTTAAATAAACACATTAATTCTATCCTTAAGAAAGGAATAGCATATTCTCTTCCGTCTTCTTACGAATTTGAAATAGCAAATAAATTAATAGAAACCTTAGAATTTGGAGAACAGGTAAGGTTTGCTAGGAACGGCTCTGATGTAACCTCTGCAGCAGTTAGGCTTGCTAGATATATTACTAAAAAAGATAAAGTTATATGTAATGGGTATCATGGCTGGCAAGATTGGTACATAGGATCAACATCTAGAAATTACGGTGTCCCGAAACAAGTAAGTGAGCTTACAATCAAGATAGACTCATTTTCTATAGAATCTTTAGAAGTGGCTTTTAAAAATCATAATGATATAGCTTGTGTCATTATTGAACCGATGATTGGAGATGAACCAGATATAGATTTTTTATCTCAAGCAAGAAATCTTTGCAATAAGCATCAATCTTTACTTATTTTCGATGAATGCTGGACCGGTTTTAGATGTCTTAGAACTGGTGCGATTGGCTACACTGGAGTAACTCCCGACCTATCTTGTTATGCTAAAGCACTAGGAAATGGTGTGCCTGTTTCAGCAGTAGTGGGAAATAAAAAAAATATGTCTGGGTATGAAGATGTATTTTTTTCATTCACCCATGCTTCAGATCCAATAGGCCTAGCTGCTGCAGATTTTATGATAGATTATCTAGGTAATAATTTTTATAAAGATTTAACTTCAAAAACTAAAAAGATTCACAAAAAAATTAATAATATATTTTCTCAAATAGAGGAAAGCCAATATCAGTTGATTGCTACCTCGTATCCAGGAAAAATTGTTTTGTCGGCTAAAGATGACAACATGATGATTAAACTTAAAACTTTTCTGCAGAAAGAATTACTTTCAGAGAATATTTTATTTAATATGTTCTTGGCGATTTCTGAAGATCATACCAATGAAGATATAAATAATTTTTTAAAGGTATTAAATTCGGCAGTCAAAAAAATTAATAATAAAGGTTTTGATATTGATAAAGAAACAAAAGGTCAATTAGTAAAACCAGTTTTTAGGGCTCAAAAATGAATGAAATTCAACTTGGAAATACTAATGTAGGCAATCATCTTAAACCTTATTTTATTGCTGATTTAGCTGCCAACCATGATGGTGAGTTATCTAGAGCAAAAGATCTTATTTGGATAGCGAAAGAAGCAGGTGCGCATTGTGCTAAATTTCAACATTTTGTAGCTGATAAAATAGTTAACGATGTTGAGTTCCAAAAAATTAACTCCCTAGAGACTCATCAATCGGGATGGAAAGCTTCAGTTTCAGAGATCTATGACCAATACCACTTCAGAAGAGAGTGGACTGAAGAAATTGCAAAAGAATGTAAAGAAGCTGACATAGAATTTTCTACTTCTCCTTATGATTACGAGGCTGTAGAGCTAGTAGATAAATACTTGAATTTTTACAAAATAGGATCGGGAGATATTTCTTGGATAGATTTTATAAAATATGTATCTAATAAAAATAAGCCTATCCTCATTGCGACAGGAGCTGCTGATTTAGATGATGTTAAACGCGCTGTAGGAAGTGTAAATAGAAAACAATTAATCCTAATGCAATGTAATACGAACTATACAACTGAATCAGATAAACATAAGTATGTAAACTTAAAAGTTATAGAAAGTTATAAAGAATTATTTCCTGATGTAGTTTTAGGATTATCTGATCATACTCTTGGTCATGGTTCAGTCCTGGGAGCTATCCCTTTGGGAGCTAGGGTTTTTGAAAAACACTTTACTGACGATAATGATAGAGAAGGACCAGATCATAAATTTGCATTAAATCCAAAAAAATGGCGTGAAATGGTTGATCTTTCAGAAGAAGTATTTGAAACGTTGGGTGATGGTATAAAAAGAGTTGAAGAAAATGAACAAAATGCTTTTATTGTTCAACGTAGGTCAATAGTTTGCAATAAAGACCTAAAAGAAGGTGCCATCATAGCAATTGAAGACATAAACTTTCTAAGGCCTTGTCCAAAAAACAGCTTTCATCCTTATCAAGTTGATATGGTCATTGGGAAAAAACTTAAGACAAATAAAAAGAAGAATGAGTCCATATTTAAAGAAGATATATGCTAGGCATTATTGTACCTGCTAGGAATGAGCAAGATAATATTCAAAGTGTAATTAAAAACTTATTAGAATGTGATGTTTCGCCTCAGGATATTTTTGTAATGGAAAATGATTCTGCAGATCAAACAAAGGCTAAAGCAAAAGAATGTGAAGTTAATGTTTATTCGGTTAAAGAGATTGGTTATCAATCCGCAATAAATGAAGGTTTAAGGCTTTTAATAAAGAATAAATATTCTAAGTTTTGTATTGTTGATGGCGACAACGAAATTGGTAAAGAATCTATAAGAATCGCAATAAATAGATCATGGAATTATGAACTCAATGTCGGCAAAAGACCTTATGTAAAAAGATTTGGAGAAAGAATTGTAAATAAACTAATAAATAATCTTTACGGCATTGAAGATCTTATGTGTGGTGTAAAAAGTGGAAATTTAAATTACTATAATAGTAACAATAATCTTGAATACGGTATCGACTTATTCAAATTAAAAGATATTCCTCGAAATAAAATATCTAATTTTCAAATTGAAATAAATGCGAGGTCAGAAACACGTTTGGGAAATAGCTTCTTTGTTAATATGAATCTAATTATCAATATCTTAAGATTTATTATCAAAAAATGAAGATAGCGGCATTTATACCAGCAAGAAAAGGAAGTAAAAGGATTCCAGGAAAAAATAGACTGCATATTGATGGTGATTATCTAGTCAACAAAGTTATAAGGAATATCAGGAACTCACTTACGGAGATTGATATTTACATCTCTTCTGATGATGAAGAATTTTTAGCTTTGATAGAGGATAAAAATGTTAAATTTTTGAAAAGAGATCCAAAATTTAGTGATGATTTCTCAACAGTAGTAGACCTGACAAAATCACACTTCGAAAAGGATCTCCATGAATATGACTTGATAATACAAACCTTTTGTCATTCTATATGTATCACTGGAATTGATTATACTAATGCCTTAAAAAGACTTACAAATTCTAAAAGCAATTCTTTAATATCTATCTCAAAACTTGATGGGCCTGTTGAGTGGACATTTAAAATTATTAAAGAAAAGTTAGTTCCTAATTTTCCAAAACAAAAAAGTGATAGATCTCAAGATCTGGGACTTTCTTATATCGATGCAGGTCAATTTTATATTTATAAAAAAGAATGGTTCAAAGAACAAGATTTAAAAAATTATGATTCTGAATCTAAATGGATAGAGCTGTTGCACTTTCAAAGTAACGACATGGATGAAGAGGCTGATATAACTAAATTAAAGATAAATTACAAAGCTGCTAAGGAGAATTTAATTAATCTAGAATAAATATTGAGCTCAATTATTGCCCCTCAGATGTAATCCTTCCACTCATTGTAGTAAGCTAACAAGGAATAAATAGATAAAAATGCTGCTAACCAAATAGTCATGGCAGCGAAGAAATTGAAATAATAACCAAAATTAGGGCCAATGATTAACAGCGAAATAGCAAGGAATTGAATGCTTGTTTTGCTTTTTCCAATAGCAGATACCTTAATTTCATTTTTTCCTAAATTCTCTACTATATATTGCCTTAGAGAAGAAATAATGAGCTCCCTAGAAATAATAATCAATACAGGAATAATCAAATATGTACTCTGCTTTACATAAACAAGCCAAACTAAAACAATACAAACTAATAACTTGTCTGCTAAGAGGTCAAGCAAAGCACCGAGGGAAGTTTCTGTTTTGGTATTCCTAGCTATCTTTCCATCTAAATAATCTGTTAATCCTGCTAGAAGAAACAAAATGAGCGCAAAGAGATTTGATAGTATAGACATATTACTTATCAAGATCATAATAGGTAATATTAGAACTATTCTTAATAGAGTTACGTAAGAAGCAAGAGTCATAAGTTTATTTTAGCTGTTCATATAGCAAGCTTGCTGTTTTTTTGCCTATTCCAGGCACATTCAACAAGTCTTTTGCACTTGCTCTCTTTATTTGCTCTAAAGAACCAAAATACCGTATTAGCTGCTTTTTCCTTTTTAAGCCTACTCCAATAAGGCTGTCTAAAGATGAACTAGAGGAAAGTTTCCTTAATTTCTTTTTTTGCATGGTTATAGAGAATCTGTGAGTTTCATCTCTTATTTCTTGAATAAACTTGTGTGCCAAGGATCCTCCTGCAACTTTCATACTTGTTCCATCCATTCTATGTATAGAATCCATTTCTGATTTTCTTCTAACTCCTTTAGATATGGCTATTACAGATATATTACCTAACTTTAATTTCTCAAGCCTTTTAGCTACATAAGCTAAATGAGTCTTACCTCCATCAACAATAATTAAATTAGGTTTATTTAACTTTAAGTTTTTATTAGAAAATCTTCTTTCTATAACCTCTACCATTGAAGCAATATCATCACCAGAATTTTTCTTACTTATATTAAACATTCTGTATTTATCCCTAGCTTTACCATTTTCTGAATAAACTACACATCCAGCAACTGCAGCAGAACCAGAGTGATGGCTTACATCATAGGATTCTATTATATTAATTTTATGAGTAAGTGAGAGTTCTTCTTTTAGAGCAGTCAATGCCGGAATAATGCTTCTTGAATTGGAATTCTTCCTAAAAGAGAATTTTGTATTATTTTCGCAAATTTCTAATAAGCCTCTATCCTTCTTCCCTGGCTTATTAATTATTTTAACATTCTTAGAATGATAGCTAGATAGAGCTGATTCTATGATAGCTTTGTTCTTGATTGTTTCGCCTATTACTATAAATGGCGGACAATGAATATCATTTAGGTAGTGCATCTTTATGAAATGCTCAATAACTGATCCTTCAATCGGCAGATTCTGCTGAGTAAAATTTTCATGACCAGTTACCCAACCGCCCTTTACATGAGTTATTCCTGCTTTAGATTGGCCATTTACAGTATAAACAGATATCGCATCTCTTTCTTTGGGGTGACCGGAAATGCTTTGTAGTCTCTGAATATCTCTTAGGGATGAAATTTTATCTCTATACATTGCCGCTCTCTCAAATGATTTATTTTTGGAGTGCTTATCCATAGATTTATAAAAACTAGAAATCAATGTTTCGGATTTACCAGTTAGAAGTAATTGAGCTGAATTGACATCTTCTGCATATTCTTCCTTTGAAATACTCCCGACACATGGTGCTGAACAGCGGCCTATTTCATTTTGTAAACATGGTCTAGTGCGATTCTTAAAATATGAATCAGAACAATTTCTAATTTTGAATGTTTTTTGTAATAATCTTAAGCTTTCTTGAACTGCATAAGAGCTAGGAAAAGGACCAAAAAATTTATTGTTACTTTGCTTTCTGCCTAAAAAAGATTTAGCAGAAGGGAATTCCTGAGAAGTGTCTATTTTTATCCACGGATAGCCTTTATCATCCTTAAATTGAAGATTAAACTTAGGTTTTGACTGTTTTATCAAGTGCTGCTCTATGAGCAAAGCTTCCAATTCACTGTTCGTTAAGGTAATTTCTATCTTGCTAGAAGAATTTACCAATTTTTCTACTTTTTTTGATTTATCCTTAGAGTCCCTAAAATAAGAAGCCACTCTATTTCTAATATTTTTAGCTTTGCCAATATAAATTGGCATACCACTATCTTCTAAGAACTTATAAACACCTGGTTCTTTAGGTAATTTTTTAGTTAGATCCTTTATATTTTCTTTTGAATCAGGGATATCTATAACGGAGTCGTTAAAAAATTGTTCTTCCATTTAAATATTTCTATATACAAATTTAAATTATAAGTCATGAAAGACTATATAAGGAATTAAGCAAATATAGAATTTAAGAAAACTAAATCAGGAATTTCTAATTTAATGAGTTCGAGATCCATCAAATACGCAAACAAAATATAGGCTATCTCTCGAATTATTTATAACTTGATGAAATTGACCATCTTCAATAAGTATTATGTCTCCTTCTGTAACAGGGAAAACCTTATCATCTACTTTCATAGTCCCAGTTCCCCTTACAAAATTATAAACTTCTTCTTGTCCGGGATGGGCATGGCCAGAAGTTGACTTGCCTGGCTTTAAGTCTGTACTGCTAACAATAAGGTTTTTTAAAGAGGAATTATCTTTAACCGTATATCTATCATCCTCTTTTACTACCTCTCCCCCTATATCTTTGATATTTAGCTTCATAAACTTGAATCTTGAATGATTTATTGATGATTTTAAAGGATTTTCGTTAAGAGTTATAGGTCAACCTAAAATAAAAAAATTATTCAATTTTTTTTCCTCTCTTGTTTGAGAAATATATTACTTCGAGAGCAATAGTAACTAAAAAGCCTACTAAGAAAGATGCAAGTAAAACTAGTCCAAGGTTCATATCTGCCTCATAAAACAATAGGTCAATATGAACAATGCTAGTGTTCAAGCTCAGTAATACAAAACAAAAAAGGATAATTAACCCAATAAAAATAAGAAAAAAGATAAATGAAAAACTCATCTTATTAAACTTTACTTAACCATCCTCTTTCTAATAACGTGTCTTCAATATATTGAAGTAATGCATGGCCTGCAGTTATATGGCTTTCCTGAATTCTGGCGGTTACATTACTTGGAACAACAAATGCTTTACTGCAATAATTAATAGCATCGCCTCCATCCCCGCCTAGGAACCCAAGAGAATATATTCCTTTGGATTTAGCATATTTTAAGGCTTCTATAATATTTGTAGAATTTCCTGAAGTAGATATAGCAAGTAAAGTATCACCATCCTGTGATAATCCGGATAGAACCCTCTTAAAAATATTATCTGGTCCAAAATCATTTAAACATGCGGTTAAAGTTGATGTGTCTTGGGCTAAGGAAATGGCCGGAATACTTTCTCTATTAACTTCTGAGGTTAAGCGTATTAAAAACTCTGCAGCTAAATGTTGTGCATCTGCTGCAGATCCTCCGTTACCACATATCAATAATTTATTTCCTTTACTTATTGAATCCGCAATAACATTACCAGCTTCTATTAAAGTTTTGTAAGATCCTTGTCGAATTACTTCTTTCTTGACAGAGATAGAATCTTCAAAGCATTTCTTTATATTTAATTGGATGTCTTCTTGCATGAGCTAATTTCTCTTTTAAGAATATCACACGACTAAACAAAATTAATTGTTTATTGCTTCGCGTAGGTTTTTTGAGGGTCTAAAATAGGGATGAAATTTTGTAGATACTGAAATAGATTTACCTGTTTTTGGATTCCTAGCTATTCTCTCTTTACGACCCCTTACAGAAAAACTACCGAAACCCCTAACCTCTACTCTTTGTTTATTTGATAATGAATTTGAAAGACATTCAATTATTAGTTTTACTGAATCTTCTATATCTTCTTTTGAAAGGAATTCATACTTCTTAGAAATAGATTCAGTAAGTTCAGATTTATTCATCTTCCGGTTTAGATTCCTCTAATTCTGCTTTTATAAGATCTCCGATGTTTGATTTTGTAGCATCTTCTATCTCTTTATTTTTTTGAGCATTGTCTTTGAGGGCAGTTTTTTCTTCTTGTTTCTCAAGAGCCCTGATCGAAAGAATTATCTCTTTATCTTTTTTATTGACATTAGCTATAACAACTTCTATTTCAAGACCTTCTTCTAAGGTAAGTTCAGTAGCAGAATTTAAAAAGTCTTTTTGAGGGAGAGAGCCAGAAACACCTTCGGCTAATGATAATTTTATAATTTGCTCATCAAAACTTACAACTTGACCTATAACCTTTGATCCTTTTTTATTAGCATTAATATAGTCTCCATAAGAATCAGCAGTTAAATGTTTTATGCCTAATGATATTCTTTCTCTTTCATCTTCTATAGAAAGTACAAGAGCTTCTACAACATCACCTTTATTTAAAGTTCTTAAATAATCTGGATCTTCATCCCAAGAAATATCAGATAAATGAACTAATCCATCTATTCCGCCATCTAGTTCGATAAAAACCCCAAAATCAGTTATTGACTTTATTGCTCCCTTAATCCTATCCCCTTCTTTGTGAGTATGAGCAAAGACCTGCCAAGGATTTTCTGATAATTGCTTTAAACCTAAAGATATTCTCCTTTTTTCTTCATCTACCTCTAAGATCATTACCTCAACTTGATCATTTAATTGAACAACCTTAGATGGATGAATATTTTTATTTGTCCAATCTATCTCAGATACATGCACTAAGCCCTCTACTCCTTGTTCTATTTCTGCAAAAAAACCGTAATCTGTTAAATTAGTGACTTTACTCATAACGGAAGTATTTAAAGGAAATTTAGATTCTATGCCAACCCAAGGATCATCAATAAGTTGCTTCATCCCAAGAGAAACCTTTTGATTTTCTTGATCATATTTAATGACTTTTATATCTATCTCTTGACCTATCTTAATAGCCTCAGATGGATGATTTATACGGCTCCAAGAAATATCTGTGATATGCAGAAGCCCATCAATTCCGCCAAGGTCTACAAATGCACCGTAATCAGTTAAGTTTTTGACCACTCCTTTTAAAGTCTGTCCTTCAGATAAAGTTGCAAGAAGTTTTTCTCGTTCTTCAGAATTAACCTCTTGTAAAACAGCTTTACGAGAAAGTACGACATTATTCTTATCCTTATCGAGTTTAATAACTTTAAATTCTTCGTAACTTCCCACTAAATGTTCCAAATCTTTAGTTGGTATTACTTCTGCTAAAGAGCCAGGCAAGAAAGCTTTAATTCCCTGAACATCTACAGTCATGCCACCTTTAACAGATCCCGTGATTAAACCTTTGAGGAGATTATCTTTCTCCATAGAATCTTCTATTCTCTTCCAAACCTCCTGTTTTATAGCCTTTTCTCTTGATAGCCTTGTGTTCCCATGACCATCCTCAACAGCCTCTAAAGTGAGCTGAACTTCATCGCCTATTTCTATGTCAAGTTCTCCAGAATCGTTATGAAATTCTCCGATAGGAACAGCAGCCTCGGACTTTAATCCTACATGCACTACAGCATAATTATCTAAAATATCTATAATAATGCCAGTTACCAAACTGCCTGGCTTCATTATTACGGTACTTAAATTTTCTTCTAATAATTGTTCAAAACTTATTGCCATATTTTTATATCTAAAGAACTAAAGAAAGGTCTTTATTTCTTCTATTACTCCCTGAGGACTTAAATTATCTGTATCTATTATTACTGAATCTGGGGCAGGCCTTAAAGGCGAGTGCTCCCTCTCAGTATCTTTTTTATCTCTTTCTTTTAACTCTTCTAAAAGGAGGCGCATATTAACCTCGCTTCCTTGTCTTTTCAACTGTGCTTGTCTTCTTTTTGCACGCTCTTCCGGAGAAGCTGTTAAGAATATCTTTAGTTTTGCATCTCTAAATATAACTGTCCCCATATCCCTACCATCTGCAATTAGTCCCGGTAAGGACATAAATTCTCTCTGGCAAGGCTTAATAAAGTCTCTTATTATAGGTTCTATAGCTAAATCAGATGTTCGTTTAGCGATTTCCTCAACCCTAACTTTATTGGTTATATCATTGTTATTAAAAATAACTTTTACTGGCTCACCGACAGTACCTGGATCAAACTTAACAATAAAGTTTTTTTTAATAAATTCTTTATTTTCTTCAAAATCTTCTATGTCAATACTTTGCTCTAACATAAAATAAGTTAAAGTCCTGTAGAGAGCACCACTATCCAAAATGTTCCATTTCAAGTCCAAAGCAAGCATCTGGGCAACTGTTCCTTTGCCTGCTCCACTAGGACCATCTATTGTGACCACTGGGACTGATTGACTGTTCATGCTTCTTGTATATTTATTCCTACTTCTTTACACACATCAATGAAGTTAGGGAATGAAGTATTAACATTAAGACAATCTAAAACGAAGGTTTCGCCGTCTGACCTAAGAGAGCCAATGGAACTAGCCATAGCGATTCTGTGATCTCCATGAGAATTAATTACTGCAGCATTAAATATGCCAGCTTTCCCAAGTCCATTTATTGTTATTCCGTCATCTTCTAGTCGAAATTTCACTCCAAAAGAAACCAATGTTTCTGACATGACTTGAAGTCTATCACTTTCCTTAGTTCTAAGTTCTTTAACATTTTTAACTTTCGTAGTGCCTTCTGCTAGAGAAGCTGCAATAAAGAATGCTGGCATTTCATCAATCATGTTTGCAACTAAATTTGTATTTAGAGTTATGCCTTTAAGGTTTGAAGTTTTAACAAGTATATCTGCCGTTGGTTCGAAGGAGTCTTCTTTGCTTAGTAACTCAATATTTGCTCCCATGTGCCTCAAAGCATGTAAAAAACCAATCCTAGTCGGATTTACTCCTACGTTCTTAAGTAACAATTCTGAATTCGGAGTAATAAGTGCAGCTAAAATAAAGAAGGATGCAGAAGAGAAATCTCCGCAAATATTTATATTTGCAGGACTTATAGATTCTACTCCGTTTAATTTAATTATCTTTGTATTTTTTGATTGGGATATATCAAGGTTAATACCGAATTGTTTAAACATTCTTTCCGTATGATCTCGTGTAGTTACATTTTCTTCAATCTCGGTCATTCCTTGTGAATATAAACCTGCAAATAACAAACATGACTTAACCTGTGCACTAGCCACCGGTAGAGCATATTTAATGGATTTAAGTGAATCTACTGGTTCTATTTGTATTGGGAGAGTCCCTTGCTTTGTAGTTGAAGTATTAGCTCCCATAAGGCCTAAAGGTTCAGTTATCCTGGTCATGGGCCTTGAAGACAAAGAGCTATCACCTGTTAGAGAAGAAGCGAATTCTTGAGCTGCTAAAACTCCAGAGCAAAGTCTCACAGAAGTACCTGAATTCCCAAAATATAAAGCACCAGAAGGGTCTTTCAGTCCTTTAAGCCCTTTGCCTTCTACTATAAATTTACCTTCCTGTCTGAAAATACTTACCCCCATCTTTTGAAAAACTTCAATAGTTGCAAGACAGTCTTCCCCCTCTAAAAAACCAGAAATCTCTGATTTTCCGTCTGCTAAAGAAGCAAGCATTATTGCTCTATGGGACATAGACTTGTCACCAGGAACAATGATTTCACCTTTAAGACCGTTTCCTTTCTGTATTTTAAATTGCATTAAGCTTCTTTTCTTGAGATAGATTTATCTCTAGATTTTTTTACAGTATCAAAGAATTCAATTAAGGAAGTTGCATTATTCGTTTCAATTAATTTAGTTAATTCATCTAAGCTTCTCTTAAAAGAGTCAATAGAGCTTAAAATAGATTTATCATTTGAAAGCATTATATCTTTCCACATAATTGGATCGCTCGAAGCTATTCTTGTGTACTCTTCGAGACTGCCTCCAGAATAAAGAAAAGTCTTTTCATCAAGGTCTTGGTACAAAGAATGCATTAAGGCGTAAGAAATAACATGAGGCATGTGACTAGTCTTCCCAAATAATTCGTCATGTTCAATTGCAGATAAGTTTTTTGTATAAGATCCCAATGCTTTCCAAAAGTCTTCAATTTTAGATACGTCTTGATCTGAATTATCCTCATGAGGACAGATGATGCTTAACTTTTCTTTAAATAGTGATTCAGAAGAGGCCTCAAAACCACTTTGTTCTGATCCTGCTATAGGATGAGATAAAACAAATCTTTTAAGAACTCTTTTATCTAAAGTTTTCAAAGTATTAAGGATTGAAGATTTAACACTTAAGGTATCTGTATAAATAACATTTTCGGTATTTATCATTGTATTTACCTGAGATACAGCTTCTTGAATAGAAAGAACAGGTACAGAAAAAATAACCAAAAGATCATCTAAATCTTTAGAAATATTTATATCCTTATTTTGAATAAACCCAAGTTCATAAGCAGAAGTTACTGCTTTTTTATCACTGTCCATTCCATAAACCCCACCAGAAAAAGAACTCTCTTTTAAGGCTCTTATGATTGAGCCACCAATAAGACCTACTCCTACTACTAGGATATTTTTAAAATTTA
>MDSV01089716.1_pt1 | contig 15368 bp, 23 predicted proteins | sample 810851 | NCBI WGS metagenome assembly MDSV01 (sample SAMN05326640, study PRJNA326480) | marine metagenome | isolation source: seawater | place: Atlantic Ocean: North East | collected 2012
CGTTTGCCCCACTTCTGAGGCTATGGGTCGTCAACCTGTGATATTGGATTGTTTCATAGGTAGTGGTTCAACTGCTCTTGCGGCAAATCGTTTGAATGTGGATTGTATAGGAATTGACGCTGATGAAGAATCATTGAAAACAGCCCGCTTGAGATTGATGAATGATTGGAGATTGCAAAAAGGGCATAACCCTATATTGAAAGGTTACAACGGTAAGTGATAGAATGGCTAAAATTACATTACGGCATGGAGATGTTGTTCAACAATTAGAGAAATTAGATGATGAGTCAGTGGATGCTATCATTACTGACCCTCCTTACAATTTATCTTTCGCAGGTAAAAAGTGGGATGATAAAGGCACACCTCAGGATTTTGAAGATTGGTGTTTAGCATGGTCGACTGAATGTTTGAGAGTTCTGAAAAAGGGAGGCTATATGGTTTCGTTTGGAGGGACAAGAACATTTCACCGTATGGCCTCAGGGATTGAAGATGCAGGATTCGTTATCAAGGATTGTCTATCATGGAATTATGGTAGCGGTTTTCCCAAAAGTCAGAATATAGCGAAGGATATTGATAAGCGTGGAGGCAAAGATATAGCATGGTTTGGTTCTTGGTTGCGTAATTGGCGAGAGGAAAACAATATCAAACAAAAAGATGTAGCAAAATTGTTTCCAAGTAAAACAGGCAAACTTACAGGTTGTGTAGCCAATTGGGAACTCGGATTCAATATGCCGACTAATGAACAATTCAACAAGATTTGTAAAGAGTTTGACTTACCTTTTGAATCACTTGAAGAAGCACAAAGAGAAGTAGTAGGTATGAAGAAAACCAACCTTACTGTCTATCAAGAAATTGGTAAAGACAACACAAGTGGAGAAATAGAAATCACCGTAGCCTCCACAGATGAGGCTAAGTTATGGGAAGGGTATGGAACTGCTTTGAAACCTTCATGGGAGCCAATTATTCTTGCTCAAAAACCATTCAAAGGAACTATTGCATCTAATGTATTATCAGAAGGTGTTGGTGCTATGAATATAGATGCTTGCCGTATATCTTTGAATATGGGAGAAGTGAAAACAGGCGGTTTTGGAAATGGTGAAATTGGTTATGGTGGGGGTGATGCTCGGAATGTGGAATGGAAAAAGAAAACAGATGGGCGTTGGCCTGCAAATGTGATTTTACAACATCATGCTGAATGTGAGCATATAGGTAAGAAGGTCGTTAAGGGGGATGGTCATGCACCTAAATTAAGTAAAGGCAATCCCTTTGGTGGGAAAAATGACCAAGCACATGAAGAACGCCACTATAACAATGAAATTGTAGAAGATTGGGTGTGCCATGATGATTGTCCGATTCATGTTATGGATGCTCAAAGCGGTGTTAGCAAATCAAGCGGAGGCAGGGTTGCAAACATTTCACAGACATCCACCATATACGGCGGTGGAAAAGGGCTCGGACAGAATCTATCGGCTAAAGAAGTAAAAGGCAATCCCGGTAAAGGTGATAAAGGCGGCGCATCCCGATTTTTCTATCAACCTAAAGTGAGCAAAAAGGAGAGGACTTGTGATGGTTTGGTTGAAAATCAACACCCTACGGTGAAACCAATTGCTCTTATGGAGTGGCTTATCAAACTCGTATGCCCTGATGAAAAGGTAATGAATCGCACACCTGTTATCTTGGATTGCTTTATCGGTAGTGGTGCAACAGCGATTGCGGCCAATAGATTAGGAATAGATAGTATCGGTATTGACATGGATAAAGAATCGCTTATCACTACACAACTCAGATTACGCTATGATAACACTCTATGGGGTGGAACTCCTGTCCCCTACATTGACGGTTTGCCTTCTGTTACTACAAGTTCGTTTGTGGCATAGTTCATATAGAGTATGGACATAATATCATTATGTCTAACATCACTTTGAAGTGTGGAGATGTAATAGAAACACTAAAGCAACTTGATGATAATTCAGTTGATACAATTATAACTGACCCACCCTATAACCTATCCTTTATGGGTAAGAAGTGGGATAACAAAGGCGCACCAAGAGAGTTTCAAAAATGGTGTGAAAATTGGTCTACTGAATGTTATAGAGTCCTGAGAGATGGTGGCTATATTCTCGTCTTTGGTGGAACACGAACATTTCATAGAGTTACTTCGGGTTTAGAGGATTCAGGATTTGCAATTAAGGATTGCTTATCATGGAATTACGGGACAGGGTTTCCAAAAAGCCATAATGTGAGTAAAGCGATTGATAAATTAGGTGGTAATCCTCAACAGTTAGAAGATATGGCTGATGCTCTCAAGCAGGCAAGATTAGAACGGAAAATGACGATAACTCAATGTGATGAATTATTCTGTAATGGTTCAACAAATTGGAGTTGGCTTGAGGGTCGCAGAAAGAAAATTAACATTCCCACTTTTGAACAACAAGAGAAGATAGTTAATGAATGGCCTGAGATGCAAGCCGTGTTTTCTAAGTTCAATCAAAGAGGTGAACCCGCAGGCACGAAAACCCACGCAAGGAAGGGTGGAGATGATTATGCGAAGGCTGTTGGTTCAAAGGCTGAAAGTCATGTCGAGCAACTATATGATTTTGGAACTCAAGAATCCGCCTTATGGGAGGGCTACGGCACAGGTTTGAAGCCTGCATGGGAACCAATTATTCTCGCACAAAAGCCCTTCAAAGGAACATATGCAAGTCAGGTGTTGAAGGAAGGAGTAGGTGCATTGAATATAGATGATTGCAGAATCACTGTTACTGATGTAGCCAAATATGAGAATAACAGAAGGGGTTTCCATGAGCGAATGAAAGATGATTCAGCCCGACCTTATGAGGGTGGTTGGAAACCTAACCAAGTCGTAGTCGGTGAAAATAAAGGGCGTTGGCCTGCAAATACTATATTTCAACATCACCCTGAATGCAAAGTAGTAGGTAATATGGTGGTTAAGGGTTCAGTTCGTAAGCCAACAGGAAAACCATTATTCGATGATAAGGGAGAAGGCGATAGAGCCGTCAAATGGAATGCGAATAATGTAAAAGACACTACGGTTAGAGGTCATGGTGATGAAATCGTGCCTGTTTGGGATTGTCATGCGGATTGTCCTGCTCATATTCTTGATAATCAAAGTGGAGTTTTGAAATCTCCACATACTTACAAAAGAAAGGCTGATGGGTTCAATAGCAAAGTTTATTCTGATACGCCTGTGATTGGGGAAAAATCAGGAGCAAAGAGTTTGAATTATGGGGACAAAGGTGGTGCGTCAAGATTCTTTTATTGCCCTAAAACCGCAAAGAAAGAACGCACCTGTGATGGTCATGTAGATAATCATCACCCTACGGTTAAACCTGTTAGTTTGATAGAGTGGTTGCTTCGCCTATCGACCCCTGAAAGGGAGGCTATGGGTCGGACACCTGTTATTCTTGATTGCTTCTTGGGTAGTGGTTCAACGGCAATCGCCGCACACCGTTTAGATATAGATTGCATAGGAATTGATAGCAATAAGCCATATCTTCAATTGGCTGAAGAACGGTTGCAAAATGATTGGAGATTAACTGATAATGAGATTTCCCCTATGATAACATGGAGTTGATAAGATGAATACTATAACTTTGAAACACGGTGATGTGATTGAACAACTTAGGGAAATGGGTGATGAGTCAATTGATGCTATAATCACCGACCCACCATATAATCTGTCCTTCATGGGCAAGAAGTGGGATAGCAAGGGCGGAGCATTGGGTTTTCAACAATGGTGTGCTGAATGGGGTGCTGAATGTTTGAGAGTTCTGCGAAAAGGTGGCTTCATATTCTCATTTGGAGGGACACGAACATTTCATAGAATGACGGCAGGCTTAGAAGATGCAGGGTTTGTAATCAAAGATTGTTTTTCATGGAATTATGGTAGCGGTTTTCCCAAAAGTCAGAATACTGCTAAAGCCATTGATAAGAAAATGGGTGTTGAACCTACTATATTAGGTCGGAATCCGAATAGTCGTGAAAATAGCGGGAAGGATAACACGCTGTTTGAAAGTGGAACGGTTGGAAAAACCGCCTATATTACTGAGCCTACTTCTGATTTAGCAAAACGGTGGAAAGGTTATGGTTCAGCCTCCATTAAGCCTGCATGGGAACCAATAATTCTTGCTCAAAAGCCCTTCAAAGGAACGATTATCAACAATGTAATCGAAAACGGAGTTGGAGTAGTGAATATAGATGCTTGTCGCATATCACATAATGAGCCTGTAAAAACTACACAGCGTAAAGGTAGGGATTCAGCAACGGTGTTTGGTGATGCTTATTGCGGTTATGATAATACAAAAAACAGTATGGCGAGTGCTTCACCCGCAGGAAGATTCCCTGCTAATGTATTGTTGAGCCATCACCCTTCTTGTGTGCGATTAGGTGAAAAGACCATCAAAAACAAAAGTGGTTCAGTTAGCGGTAATGAACCGAGCCATGCAGGAGATGAGAATGCACATTGTTATGGTGAGTATCAACGCATACCTTCTCATAAATATGGTGATGAGAAAGGGTATGAAACAGTAGAAGATTGGGATTGTGAACCTGATTGTCCTATTCAGATGATGGATTCTTTGAGTGGCGATACTTCAAGCACACGCATAGGTAATCCTAAAGATGCAATCAAAAAGGTAGGAAACAAATTGTTTGGGGGTGTGGAGCAGAAGGTATCATCTGTCAGTCACGATTATCGAGATTCGGGTGGGGCTTCAAGGTTCTTTCATCAACCTGCATGGGATTGCCACGATGATTGCCCTATTCATATTTTAGATGAACAAGCCCCTCAAGTGGGTAACTTGTATCAAGCCGATAGAACTGTTCCTGATAAAGGCGGTTCGGGGCTGTCATGGACTAATGGTGGTAAAGCCACAGGAACGGCTAATGACCCCACAGGTGTATACGATGGATTAGGGGGTGCATCACGCTTCTTTTACCATGCGAAGGTAAGCAAAAAGGAAAGGAGTTGTGGGGGTTTGGTGGATAACAAACACCCTACACTGAAACCTATTGCACTTATGGAATACCTCATCAAGTTTGCTTGTCCTACTGCTGATGCTATGGGTCGCCAACCCGTAATCATGGATTGTTTCTTAGGTAGTGGAAGCACCGCAGTAGCGGCCAATAGATTAGGAGTAGATTGTATAGGTATTGAATATAGGGAAGAAGCACTACACACAGCCTATGAGCGATTACTACATGATAATAATTTAGAAAATGGGGGTCAACCTCCTATATTTGAGGGGTGGAGTCCCAACAACATTGAATAACATAGTATGCGTTGCTTCATATAGTGGTTTACCATATTAGGAATAGTGATAACATGGCTAAGAAGGTCAAAGATGCAGTAAAGAAGGCAGAAGAACTTGCCGATGATATTGAAGAAGCAGTAGACAAAGTAGAAGGTGTCGTAGAGGATGTTGAAAAGAGTGTGAAAGAGGCTGAAGAAGTCGTGGATAAAGCGTCTGAACAGTTGAATAGTGCTTCTAAAGTCATCGAAAAGGCGGTTAATACTGTCAAGAACTTGCCTCGTTCAAGTCAGATTGTCCTTGTAATCGGTGTAGTAGTCGCTGTTGCATGGTATTTCTTAGGTTGATAGCGAGCATTTGATATACTATTTGCCCTCACAAGGGGTTAATGTCAGATATTTATGCAGTATCATTTGCTATGTTTGTTGTAGGCTATTCGATAGGCCTATACTATCTATTCAACCATTTTACGATGATTACAAATCACCAATTGGACTTGACAGATAAGATTCTTACAAAATTATTCCCTCCTGCTGAGGAAAAAGAATATATCTCCGAATTAGACAAAAAGTTGTCTAAAGATAAAGCAAATATCGAAGGGCTTGGAGATGGTAAAACACACATATACGGTGGTAAGACCGTTTCGGGGCATGGCGTATGTCGTGATGATTGTTGGTGCTTGGAGGATGAATAAAATGAATGAAGAAGAAATGCAACAAAGAATAGAAGAATTAGAAAGGCAAGCCAAAGATGATTACATGGGTGACATTGAATGGACTTACATACTTGATAGGTTAGACAATGTAAAGTATGCTGAACTAAAATCTCTATACAAAGCGATGGATGATTCAATGCACACAATCATGGATGATAGAGGACAAGTTGAAGAAGTTGATGAATGATGACATTAAGGCGTTTCATTGGTAAACTTACTTCGCCTATATTTGTCCCCTTGCGGAGGTTCATAGTTTGGGGTGATAAGGCCTTTGGAACTTGTGATTATACATTAGGCTTAAATGAGAGATATACTTTGGGCGGTAGTGAAGAGGAATAGCCGATGGATGGGTGGTGTATTTTGGGACTTATACTATTGTTTGGATTAGGTTGCGGAGAATGGGGTGAAAATTATGATTGAACTTGAAGAATTAGAAAAGATTGAAATTGGAAATATATTGAGGAACATACATACAGGTAATTGCCACCCTCTTGATAAAATTGATGTGGTAACGACATATAATCCTGCTACAAAACAAAAGGATTTGCAAATCAATGTATATGTTATAGCGACAAACCGTTGGAATACGCAACTTCTCCGTGAAAATTGGGAATTATTGGCGGATGCAGGGGATTGCGAAGATAATGATTTCTTATATGGTGTGGCTTATCAAGTTGATTCGCCCACACACGGAACATGGCGAGATAAAAACATCACTGATACACTCGAAAATATGCGTAATGATGGGGTTGAGGAAGAATGAGTGAATTATTGGTAGGAATCATTGGTATTGTTTTACTTTATGGGCTCGGTCAGATACTATATCCTGAAGAAAATACACACACACCTATTCAACAAGAGTTAATCAAAATAGGAGATGAGAAAGATGAGTAGTATTCATGCTGAAATGTCTATATGGCGTAAGCATCTTCGTGATTGTAGAAATGATGAATTGAAGGAAGGTGATGAATGATGCCTAACACTTATACAGGCTACCGTTGTAAGTGTGGTTATGGCATCCATACCACTTTTGATGGTTCGGAAATCATGCCGTGTAATGAATGCGGGAACACTTCAAAGACAGGTGAGGAACAATGAATCCAAAATACAGAAATAGGCATTGGCTCAAGAATGAGTATATCACAAAGGATAGAACCATGACTGATATTAGTTCTGAGTGTAATGTTTCGCCAATGACGATTCAGAATTGGTTGGATAAACACGACATACCTACTCGGCCAAGAGGTATTCATAAGGGTGGACTCAAAGGAAAGCCGAGAAAGAGGGAGCAAACGATTACTATTCCAATTAAGGAATATCATCGATTGTTGGAAATTGAAATGAAACAAAGGAATGGTGAAGAATAATGACAAGAGGAAAAATTGAAACATGGTTAGATAAACACAATCACAAGATGGAACTTATCAGGACAATAACTTCGGCATTGGCCGCAGTAGCATCCTCAATTGTATTATGGAAGGTGTGGTAATGATTGAAATAGTAATTGATTATTTGATTGATAACAAGTATGTTCTTGTAGGTTTAGGTCTTGTTGGTTTGCATTCTTTACTTCAAGCATTGAAATATAGGAAATTGAAAAAGAAGTTGAACGCTCTTGAAGGTTGGTCTAAAGAAATGTATGAATATATGGCAACATCATATGGAGGTCGGCAACAATGAGTTCTCAACTTGAAGGTTCTTTGGCTTATCTGTGTGGCCCGATAGACCATGCTGATGATGATGGCGTAGAATGGAGAAGGAAACTGACTCAAGAGTTGGCTGAACGCTACAATATCAAAACACTTGACCCTACGGACAAGCCTTTCAAAGGCTCTCATGGTGTAAGTTATGAAGAAATTGGAAGCGAAAAAAAGAATGCACTACAACTGCGGGATGATGGCGATTATGAAGCGTTAGCGGAAAAAATGCGTATGATTGTTCGTGTGGATTTGCGAATGGTGGATTTGTCTGATTTGTTGATTGCCTATATTCCTCAAGGTGTGAGAGTTTGCGGTAGTATTCACGAAATCGTAACGGCTTGTGAATCAAAAAAACCCACTCTGATTGTTTTTGAAGGTGGGCGTGAAGAAGCCTCAAATTGGTATTGGGGTATGTTGCCAACACAACCACATACTCACAACAGGTCAGGTTGGATTTTTGATTCATGGGAAGCATTGTTTGAGTATTTGGATTCAGTCAATGAAGGTAAAAACCCTGAACCTAAGATGAGTCGTTGGGTTCTTTTGGATGGGGGTGCAAGATAATGCCCTATATCCCTAAAGATGATAAGAAGTCCTTAGATAGGTCTATCGCACATATTTCAACGGAATTACGCAAGGGAGATTTTAGAGGTCGCTTGAATTACACCATAAGTTCTATTTTCAGCACTTTGCTACAATCAAATGGGGCTTCTTATGCTTTAATCAACGATTTCATAGGTGTTCTTGAGTGTGCTAAAATGGAAGCATATAGAAGAGTGGCTGTGCCTTATGAAGATGGAAAGATTAGTGCTAATGGTGATATTTACCCTCCTGCGAATACTATTCAAACTCATTGTTTAGATTGCTCGGAAAAGAGTGCAGTATTCAGTAAGAATGGTTTGTGCCTTACTTGTGTGATGAAAGAAGCAGGTTTTGATGAATCGGTGAGGGTTATTTCTCCTCAAGATATAGATATTGAAGAACTCGCCAACACTCAATCTGAGGCTTGATTCTATGATGAGTGATTTATCCGTTATGCCTGATACGACAATTCATTGGAAAGCACAAATCCAAAGATTCGCTCTTGTTGAAGGAGGCATCACAGTCAAAAGAGCAAAGGAAATGGGTCGCACGATTGAAGGTTGCCCTGTAAAAAATATAGCAGGTTTTCTTCAGCGTAGACAATGGTTCACTCAAACTTCAAAAGGACTATATCAACCTAAAGATATATGGCACGACACACGCTATAATCCTACTATCACTCGTAAAAGAAGGCGGGATGATATAGAATATACAATCGTTAGTTTGCTTCAAAATGCAGGAAATATGAGTTCAAGAGAAATTGCGGAAAAAATATGGTTGAACAACAATCGAGAACTATCTCCTACTCAAATAACATTGTGTTGCAATAACTCCAAACACCTTGTAGGTTCACCCGATAAGTGGCGAATCAACAGTTAAGTTAAAATAGGCCACCCCTGCCTTGACAAGTTGGGTGAGTGTATGAACGACCTATCAAGTATGCCTGATACACGGATGTTTTGGAAGTCGAAAGTCCATCGTTTTGTTAGGGAAAGAGGCACAGTGCATTATGATACAATCAAAGAAGCGTTTCCTGATTTAGAGAACCCTACTAATCGAAAAACAAAGTGGGTCACTCTCAAGTCGTTTTTGGATTCAAAATGGTTCAAGCGAGATAAATTAGGAAACTATTTAGCGAATAGAGTATGGCACGATTCACGATTTCATGGTGAGAATGGCCGTAGAAGAAAAGATGATATTGAGTATGCGATATGTAGCCTTCTTCAACAAAAACCCAATTTAACAACTATGGGGATAAGAGAATCTATTCAATTACGAAGTAATCGTGAACCTCATGCAACCCATATTTCAAGGATTTGCCAACTCTCCCGCTATATTATGATGAATAAAGATATGTGGAGTTTCAACTACGGTCAAACTGATTACTCGGAGAGTGTTTGAATGCCTAAAAAGAGAGCATATAGTATGATTGAAAGAGTTCTTCAAGAGGCGAAAGGGGAGTGGTTACCTGCACATGAAATTATGGTTAGGACTAATCTATTGATACCTACACGCTCAAGCATCATGGTGGGTGCCGCTTCACATTGGCTAAAGGTTTTGATTTCACGAAATCAAGTAGAGAAATGGATGAAAACAAAAAAATTGTCATTGTATAGGTGGAAAAAATGAGTTGGTGAGTATGGCTAAGTGTTGCAAACACTGTGGTTCAGCAGTTCCGCCCAAACACACAAGGTCACTATATTGTAGTGATGAATGTCGAAGGGCTGTAAGATTAGCAAGACAGGGATATACAGGTTGTGGGTATGAAAAGGAATGCTCTCAATGTGGAAAGCAATTCACAGCGAGAACGAAGGTCGACAAGTGGTGCAGTAATGAATGTATGAATGCTAACAGGCGTTCAAGATATGTTCCTAAAGAGGCAAAACCTCAGAAGCCCTGTGAAGTTTGTGGTGAATTATTCACGCCGAGATGGGCTGATAGGTCAAAGTATTGCTCAAAGAAGTGTAGTCGGATGAGAGAAAATGAAAATAGAGATTACAAGAAGGAATATAGGAAGCATAATCCACAGCAAGAAGTTGGGTGTGTTGTTTGTGGAAAAGCAATTCTCAAAACGAACTCACAAAAAACCTGTTCATTAAAATGTAGGAAGGTCAATAACCGAAGTAATCAAAGAAAATGGAAAAAAGCCAAACTATCTGAGGACATGGTATTCTATATGGTTGAGAAGGTCAGAAAAAGAATCAGCCATAACAAGTTGCGTATATCCAAAGGGGCGATTCCGAGAGGTGCTATGCGACACCTAAATTACACCATTCAAGATTTATTGGATTATTGGATTGCTACTGATTGGCCTAATGGGTTGCCCGAAGATTGGCACGATGGGAAAAAGTGGCATATAGACCACATCAACAGCACTTACGATGAGTTGTTGTCTAAAGAGGACATAACAATGGAAGATGTTATACATCACAATCGCATGGAAAACTTGCGTCTTGTTCCTGCGTTAGAGAATATGCAAAAGGGGCGCAAATCGGGTGTGGATTGGAGAGTCGCCAATGAGGGGTAAGACCAAATAGTTAATCTGATTCATTGAATTGGTGAGTGCGTGAGTTTTGATGTATATCGAATAAACAAGGCTTCCGAAAAACTCAGTAAAATGAGGCCTAAACCATTAAGCCGACAACCCATATTGCAACGCTATTATCCTGATGTTACATATGATGGGAAGTGGGTGAAAGCGACAGAAGTTGTAGCAGATGTGTTGGCTCAAGTTGTTGAGGAGTGGAAAGCCAAAAAAACAAGCGATGTAATGGTTTCACAGCATGAAATCACATTAGCCGCCATCAGCACAATGACGGACTATCTTCTTTCAGACCATACGACCTCAGAAGGAATCCTGCGTAATATATTCATGTTGGAGGCAATCAAGGGTATGCCTATTACAATATACCGTGTCGAAGTAGATGAAATTAGGGGTGAAAGGTCTCGCCATCAGAAACAATGGTTGGCAATTAGGAAAGAGTCAGCCAATATAGGAATCGTTAGCAATAAGGGTGCTGATTATCAATATACGATAGGATATGGTGGTGATTACAAAGCCATAGAATCAGATTATGGTGGGAGCAATCCTTCCATTGGTTTGACTCTTTACTCATTTAACATCAGAAATTATTGGGTATTCCTACCTGAGGGTGCTACTGATTTTTACGGTATTGTAAATCATACAAATAATACACTATTTGAGGGCGGTTGGTGAGATTGACAATGAATATAGATGATGCAGTAAAGCGTTTCCAAAAGGAGTGGAACTCATACGAGTATGCACGACTTCAGAAAGAATATGATGAATTGCGAGATACGATGTATATTTATGGTATCGTCAATTTCAATGATGTTGCATTTTTTGATAATAGTGAAGTTGCACAGAAAGCCCATAGTAGGCTTGAAGGATTGAAACTTGATTTGGAATCATATAACATAGAACCCGAACCTATTAAGTTCAAACTTGAGCAGAAAAAGAAATATGGTGACCTCTATTTGGGTCGCCCCCCTCACAGTTGGGAAGGAACTGATGAAGATATAGTTTGGACAAAATGGGCGGCTGTTGATTTAGGCCAAACTGACCCTGATAGGAGAGGAGGGTTGATGAAATACGCAGGTTATGGCCGACCCGAACCTAAGAAATACTTGCGAGGCCACCTATATCCTGAAACCATAATCAAAGAAGGTTGGATTCCTAAGAAGCACAAAGATAGAGTGGGAAAACCATATGGTGACCCTTTGCAAGGTGCGAAAGATAGCAACGGAAGATTGAGTTCATACGGTGTGGAATACTATATCTGAGGTGAAACGATGGGAAGAACAATGAAAAGAAGATTGGGGTTAAAAATGACTTCAGAGATGTTTGCTGAATGGCATAGAGAACCCCCTAAAGAAGCCTACGAGGGGTTACCATTCCCCTGCACACCTGAAATGTTCCGAGCCCTTCAAATCTCCCCACTTTTTCAAAAGATGACTATTGAAAATGCGAATATAGAGGGTCGAAACACTACATGGGGTGAACTCTTTCCTCCAAGTATTTTGTTTAGATTTATGATAGGTCTATCAAATAAGAAAAGGCCTGTATTGCCTGAAACTAATCCTACGAATGACCGCCAACGCCTATTTATCATTAAAACGCTGTTTTTGACCTCTGAATGGCGAGATGCGGATAGGAAAATGATAAGAGAATGGGTGTTCGGGGATTTATTTACTGAAGCAGTTCATAGGCCATCATCTTCTCCCTTAAAAGATAAAAAAAGAGATAAAGAAGTTGAAGGTATGCGACTTATAGTGGATATGTTTTATGGTATTCATCAAGGTTTAACCGATGTTTCATACCCTGTTGAAATGGGCGTGGTTAATAACGAAACAATTATTGAACCCATAGAAGAATACAGGTTTTCGTATCAAAAGGTGTGTGATGCTTTGAATATGATGACTCGCAAGCAAGCATATTCGTGGACTACGGAGGCTTGATGATGGAGTGGACACCTAAAGATACAGATTATGGGCGTATTTACTTGGCTAAAACGCCCGCAGGAGAATATACGATTCGTCAAGAAGAATCTCATGGTAATGATATAGGGGGTTGGTATATGGATTTTGAACCCAATATGGTTTTGAAGGATAAAGAAGGTTACCCCTTAATTGAAACAGCATGGGAACTCCCACCCTCTGAAAAATGGAAAACAATAGATTTCAAACTCAATGCCCCTTTTCCTCACACTGTTACGGTTAACAAAGATGGAACAGATGATTTTTACAAAAACCCTTTCCAACATCTTGACCTATATGATGAAGATGACGATGAAAATGTGATTGTGCAACTGCCCTTTTTCACACAAAAACAGATAGATGATTTTGTGCAAAAATGTTCCGAAAAAGTCCTTGAATTGAAAACTCCTGATATGAATACATGGTATGTTGATGAAACGACACCTTTTGGCGAACATATTAGGTGGCCTGCCAAACCTTTCAGGGGTAACACCCCCATTAACGGGTTTAGTGCTGTAAAGTATGCAAAACATTTCGCTGAACTAATTGACCCTTACCATAAACTGATAGTTGATAGATACAATCAATTGGTTAATGGTTGTGTGAATCAAACTTATTGGTATCACCCTATTGATATGAACGAAGAAGAGTTTGAATACATCGAAGAAGAAGATGAGTCCGATGATGGTGACGGATGGGATGATTGGATGATGGTTTGATATGGTCGTTAAAAGTGCAACCAAGAAGAAACTCATGGATATGGGTGTGGCCGAAGAACACGCACACATTCTTGCGGAAGATAGAATGTGGGATGGTGTGAGAGTGTTATCCCCAAGAAATCTGCTCACAGTCATTTACGGTGCTAAAGATTGGAATATGGTGGGTATGCCTGTGCCAACTTTAACCTCTGAATATCCTATCAAAGCCATAGGTAAATATGAATTGACGGAAATGGGTAAGAAACACCTTGACACCATAAATGATTATTACAAGACAATTCATAATATCCATGAAAAAAATATAGTTCAGCAAAAAGGCATTATTAACCATGAAAAATTATTCACACGCCCAAGTTATTTTTTCAATTTTCAAGAAGGCAATTATACTGACCCTGCCTCAGGGGAAAAGTTTGAATCAAATATGCAGAGATACTCCTTGTATTTGCATCAACCCCATGAAAAAAATAGAGAACGACAATGGAAGATGAATAGGATTATGGTTGATAAGCAGGGAAGAATGAAGCAATATAGTAAATCTATTAACCCTTCAGTTCCATACCGTTGAAGTTTGAATAATGATAGGATGATGGTTTGATATGGTCGTTAAAAGTGCAAGCAAAAAGAGGCTCATGGATTGGGGCATCAAAGAACATATAGCCCACCATCTTGCTGACAATAGAAATATCGGACAGTTGAGGATGCTACGAAAGAGCGAGTTTGATTCTATGTATGCACCTTTATTGGATGAGTATAATCGAGATTTAGACGGGTTACGAGATTTTGTTCGGGAAAGAGATGAGATATGGGAGAAATTACATGATGTGGAAACCAAAGAACATCTTGTCCAATTGGGAATCGTAAACCATGAATCTGTATTCTTTAATGTAGAAAAAGGCAGGTATTTTTGGGTGGAAAGAGAACACTCTCATATCCCTGTATTCCCACGCAGAAGAAAAAATGCAGGTCGTATCAAAGCAATGAAGAAAGAAGGGAAGGGAGATTTTGTTTTACAGTGGTTTCCTTTGTCTGTTCTGACACCTGAAATGTTGCATACGGACTTATGGTATAATGAAACCCAATCAAGAAAGTTCTTCCACATAGCCAATCAAGATGTGAAATACAATAATAGTTGAGTTCATATAGTATCATCGTCATATAGATTTAGAGGGAAAATCGGTTTCCCTATGAACAAACACAGCAAGTGAAAAAATGCAACAAAAGGTGAATATACAAAAAACGATTACAGCCCTACTTATGACAATTATTTTGGCGTTTAGCGTCATAGGTGTAGTAGGTGCAGAAGGAACTGACCCATTAGACCCCTCCGATGGTGGGGCTGATTGGGATGGCGATGGTTTAACCAACGCTGAAGAACAGAATGCAGGAACGAACTTTCAAAACCCCGACTCGGATGGCGATGGCTTACCCGATGGTTGGGAAGTCAATAATGGCTTAGACCCCTTAAATGGTGGCGATGCTAATGGTGACCCTGATGGTGATGGCTTAACCAATAGTCAAGAATACCAAAGAGGAACGAACCCCAATTCAGCCGATACTGATGGTGATGGTAAACCTGATGGAAGCGACCCATACCCTAATGACCCTAATGATGGCGAATATAGCGATTCAGACGGTGATGGTATTCCTGATGCTTACGACCCTGATTATCAAGAATCACAAGCAGGCTCAGGAAATGGTGGCACAGAAGGTGGTGGCGAATCCAACGACAACGGTCAGGGCGAAGGTCAAGGTCAAGGTCAAGGTCAAGGTCAAGGTCAAGGTCAAGGTCAAGGTCAAGGTCAAGGACAAGGACAAGGACAGGGACAAGGTCAAGGTCAAGGTCAAGGTCAAGGACAAGGACAAGGACAAGGACAAGGACAGGGAC
>MDSV01229928.1_pt1 | contig 15368 bp, 18 predicted proteins | sample 810851 | NCBI WGS metagenome assembly MDSV01 (sample SAMN05326640, study PRJNA326480) | marine metagenome | isolation source: seawater | place: Atlantic Ocean: North East | collected 2012
TATAGAAGGCTTCAAGAAGAATCATGCAGGTAATTTGATGAGCATATGCAATAAATGTCATAAAGGTCTGACAAAGAATAAGGTAGTACATAGAAAACATAAAACAACAATAGGTATATGTTTAGAAGAAATGTAATTTTGTAATGGTATATATATATGGAAGTATCATTACCGATATCATTTTTAGTATTAGTAATAATAGTATTGGGTACCCAACCAAAGTTATTGAAAGCAATAGTTGAGGGTGTTATGTCATTTAGTGATAATTTACTTGAAATAATAGTTATTATAGTTTTAATAATGCTTACTACAAGTTATTTAATAATATATAAATCAAGTGTAGTTAAAAAGGGTGGTACTTTTAGAGGAGATGATTTTAATAATAGATATATTGCTACGATAAATTAATATAAATTGAATTAAATAATATATCTATATTTGATATATAGAATGATTATCCCGATTAAGTGTTTTACGTGTGGAAACGTATTGGCAGATAAGTATGAGTATTATAAAGTAAATGTGAGAAAAGAGAAAGTTAAAAAAAATTTGGATGAAAATAAGGTAATATACTTGACGAACGAGAATGTAGAGAAAACACCAGAAGGTTTGATGATGGATAAATTGGAGTTATATAATATGTGTTGTCGTAGGCATTTCCTTACACATGTAGATATAGAATAATAATTTTCTAAAATTAATATATAATGATTAAAAATATTATGATTTTTTTAATTATAACAGTAATAGCATGTATTATAATGTCATTTGTTTTACCTTCACATAATAGACCATATGGTTTTGTGTTAGATCCTGTAAATGATAGAGTAAATTATGTAACACATAAGGTAAGAGGAACCGATGAGATAGAATTACCTTCTAGTATATACAAACAACCAATATAATATGTTTATATAGATTATATGAGAAGCAGTGAATTATGTTCTCCTGCATTACTTTATTTAGTTTTGTCAATTTTAGGGTATTTAGGTTTAATATATCAGAATTTAACAACTAAATCATATTGCGTAGGTGATTATGAATGTAATAGTGTTGACAAACCCTTAGCTTTTATAATAAAATTTATTTATATAATAGTGTGGACATGGATATTGAATATTTTATGCAATAGAGGTTATATGAAGATAGCATGGTTTTTAGTATTATTTCCATTTATATTTTTAATTTTAGTTTTTTTATTTTTAATATCATTTGGGGTATTCAAATCTAATTAATTATTTTCTAATAATATTTATATAATGCCACCTAAAAAGAGATTTTCGCCAACAAAAAGACCAATAATTCGTAAAAGGTTAATATGTGAACCGGCTATGTTGTATTTATTAGTTGCAATGATGGGATTAATGGTTCTAGGTATTCAGAATTTAACACACAACGATGGTTCATTTTGTATGGGTAAATATGAATGTAATGCGGTAAGTAAGACAACTGCTTTTATAATCCAATTATTTTACATTTTATTTTGGACATGGATACTAAATACATTATGTAAATATGGATATAGAAATGTTTCTTGGGTTATAGTTTTAATACCATTCTTTTTATATGTAGGAATAGTGAGTTCTTTGGCCTCAAGTGGTGTTTTGTATGTAGTTGTAGAAGGTAATAAAAACAAAAGAAAGTTATAAAGATCTATGTATATTAACAAGAACTATAAGCATAAGACAACTAATACCGGCAACATATAGATGAACAAGCATATCGTCGGGTAAAGAAGTTTTTGCTGGAGTGTCAGTAGATTTAATAAATTTATGTAATAAATCGATATCGTTATCACATGTAGTCATTTATAGTAATATACAATATAATTATTTTCTTTAATTATATTATATTAATGTCGCAAATTACATATATACCTAAAAATGATTTTAATACATTAGAGAGTACAAATGATACAACATGGTATACAAAAAGTGGTAAACCATTAAAAATATGGCGAAAACGTGGTTATACTAATAGTTTAGGTACAAGCAAATCAAGCAAAGATTATGATTGTTCGGGGTGTTCATCTAATTACATAATTGGAAAAGAGTTTAAGATGCTAGGTAAATATGTAAGCCCATCATCAATATCAGCAAATCCTAAACGTGATGCATCAGGTTGTATTAGTGTAGATAATACGAGAGGACCAGTAGGTACAGCCGGTACTGGAAACGTGATTTCGTTTAGTGGTGGTTCAAAGATAAGAAGTTCAGTGACAATTTTAAATAAAAAGTATTATGGAAATACGACATCATATTTACAATCTAGAAATTTGGATTATAAAAGCAATACATTTAAAAGTAAGTATCCAGGTGTAAATTATTATGATAATAATGAAAATTATGTGGTGAAAGAATATGTTTGGCCAGATAATACAGAACTGACAAGTTCGTTATACAAAGGAAAAAGCTGTAAAACAAATGGAGTTTATAATAAAGTATATTATAAGCCAAATAATCAGCAATATGGTGTTCAAGGTGCGGTAGATTCAAGTTCTCGAGTAACTAGACTAAAATATAATACTATGGAAAAAGCAAGTAAATTTATGGGGGATAAAAGTAATACAAAAGCGGAATGTCTAAGAAGAAATGGTATCAAAACAAAGTGTTGATAATATTTAGATGGTATTATATGGTATACCATTTTTGTTACACCAATCGATGCATTTTGTAATATTTTTTTTTGCATAACTTTCACATTTTTCGTTAGTGTTTTCTGTTAATACTAATTCAATAGTTGTATTAATATTTTCTATTTGAATTTGACCTAATATATAATTAATTTCTTTTATTTTATTTAAAAAAATATGAGGAATTTCGATATTCAAGAATCTATTAATAGAAACATGTTTAAGGTTGTAAGTTAAAAATATATTATAGAATACCTCGAAAAAAGGTTGTGTATCGTGATATTTGAAATTTTCACATACTATGTATTTTTCAGAATTAGCAATTCTGCTAGTACAAGGTTTAGTAATAGTTATATCTTTATAAAAAAACGATAGAATATAAATAAGATCTACAGATGCTAGATTAAAAATATCGAAAAATTTGATAATGAAAGAGCCTCCAAATTTTTGTGTTAGTATAGCGAAACATATTTCTGCAAAAATTAGATTACATGCAAGTTTTTCTTGATTATTAAAATCGATTGAAAAATCAAAACCACCATCAGCAGTAACTATATCCATTTTATTTTTATATTTTTCGTAACAATACTTTAAATTATGCGCAAGTAGTATATCACCTGTATTATCACTACCATAGTCTAGTGATATATTAGGATATTTCTTAATGATATCTTTGCATTTATTCCAATTAGGTATATTACTATTGTTGTCCATTAGAGTAATACCAATATATTTATCATAATTATTTTTTCTAGTATTTGCAATAGCTTCAATAAAACCACCGGGACCCTCGGCTAAATGAAATGTATTAATAGAAGTAGATAATTTTTTGTTTATTTTAAATGTATTTAAAATTTCCACCATTTTAAAGTAAGATCTAGATATAGGTTTATATTTACTTACAGATATTTTACTGGAAGGTATTTGTGTATGAATGAATTCATATGTATTAGTATATTTTTTACATTTTTCCCACTCTGTAATATGATTATTAATCTTATTTTTATTATTCTTTAAGTTTTCCACTAAGGAATAACATATAGTATTATTATCGTTATTGGTATCGATAACAATATTATGTTTTTCAATGGTGGATATGTTGCATGGTAAAATAAAATATCTCATATATTAATTATATTTATATATTTATGTTTGTTTACCTATTTAATAATTATTCTTTTAGATAATTTTTTAATGTTAGTAGGTTTAATTTTGATTTTAGCAGGAGAAGTTTTATCTAATTTAATATTTCCAACATGTCTTTCTTTTTTAAAAATGAAATATCTATTGTAAAATGATATTTTCTTTTCTTCTTCACTCATATTTATGGATTCACCAATATTTTTCTTCAAATGTTTATTGCTAAGAACTTCTAATTGCATATGATTATGTAAATCACTAAATAGTCCAGCGGAATTAGGTAAGTTTATAGAATTGGCTTCATCTTTAGATAATAAAACAAATCCATAATTTTCCATTATATTTTTGAAGAATGTGAAATTAACGAGATATTCTTTAAAACTTTTTCCAATAGTTTCTTGAAAGACATCTATAGAATATCCTAGGGACGTTTCGTCATCTTTAAACTCATTATTTTCATATTGTTTTATTATTTCCCATATTTTGAGATCATTTTTAAACAATGATGTTCCTTGGCCGATAGATAAGGACTTTAATTCATTAAATATTAGATTACCATCATAACATGTTCCTATAAAATGACCACCAATTTTGGTAGAATCAGCGACATTTTGTATAAAATTTGTAAGAACTACCATATTTTCAAAGAAATAATGTAATGCAAATTGACATGAACAGACATCGAACCCATCTTTACCTTTTCCATAATTTTTAACAACACCTTTGCCTAATGCACGTTCGCTTTTTTCTCCCATACCGAATACTGCTTTAGTTATAATTTTTTCTTTTTCAGACAATATAGCTTCCCCACTTTTAATGTTTAAACCACTATTACCATTAACAAATAATACATCGGGCATATTTTTAAATTTCTTCCTGTAATTAAGATATCTAGCACAGGCACCATCAATTCTGTTTTCAATATTATCTTTTGACAAATCAATACCAAATATAAATGATAATTTTGAATCAATCCATTTTGGAAAGTCTCCACCTTTACCTACTGCTAAATCAATCAATGTAAAACCGCTTTGCGATGGTGCTTTTATCAACATCATTTTAACATATAAATTATGAAAGTCACGGAGAGCTTTTGTATTCGATTTTCCATATAATTTAGTATAATATATATCGTCTATGTTTTCATCAATATTCGAACCGGTAGATATCATTTCTTCTGTAATAGGATTATGTATGGTTTGCCAATTGCTATTAGCTACATTATAACTATTTCCATAGTTTCTACCACCGCTTTTAAGTTCAGCAGTTTTATCCCATCTAACTTTTAATGGTATCCATCTCCATGCACCATCTTTAGATAAATCATATGAAAATTCTACTATTGTATTGTCAGTGAATATTTCATTTTCTTTTGTAAACATTTGTAGATTACCATTATTATCTTTTTTAAGTGGTATATAACATATATTAGCATTAGAATCATAAGGATTTGTAGGATAAAATGGAGTAGGTTTATATGAATCAGTTTCATCTGTATTGTATGATTTTGGTATATTATCATTTATAATATCTAAACAAGGGTTTATATAACCATCTTTTTTTTCATCAAAACCTACACGTAGAATAATTACTTTATATTGTAATATATTTTCTGTAGATGAAGTATTTGTACCATTTTCAAAAATGGTTTTTACAACATCTTCACCATTTTCAAGTTTTTTAGTTGTAATATAAAAATCTATAGTATTATAGTAACTGGGCTTCCATTTGAAACTATATTCCCATGATGTTTTGGTAGATTTAAGTTGTGTATTTTCTTTAGTTAATCCGACGCCATATTCACAAGGTGTGAATATCAGACCATCTGTTTCATACTCGAATCCATTATTTTTATCTAGATCAACTATTTGTTTGCATGCCATAAAAATAGATACAGAATCATTTGAAACATAAAATTTTTTAGGTGATATTCTAAGAGGGATACTTTTACCTGTAATTCCTACTAATAATAGATCATTCAATATTTCGTTAAGTAATTGTAATCTATAAAGTTTTTTATCATCATCATCATTATTGGTTTTAATAAATAAATTAGATCTTACATCTTTTTTGTTAATAAAGTAGATATCGAAACACGCATATAAATTAATAAATTTTCCATTTTTATTGTGAGATATATGCTCTCCATCTATAATAGTGTTAAAATATTTGTTATTTTCACTTTTACAACCAGTAAACTCAATATTCATATTAGTATTAATTAAGTATATCAATCCATCACTATGGATGTAAAGAAGTTTTCTTAGTCCATCGGCTTTATCTGTTACACTATAATTGTTATTAATGTTTGGTATATTATTATTTTTAGTTAAAGGAATAATGTTTTGTTTTTGCAAGGTAAATGAGTTTGGTCCTATAAAAGTGTTTGGTTTTAGATATGTGGATGTATTTTTAATTAAAGCTAAATAAGATTTTCCAACTTCTTCTAATTGAAGATAAGATACTGGGTAATTAGTTTGTTGTAATCCTGCAAGTATATATTTAATACATTTCATAATAGTAGTTTCTAATTTTTCGGTAGTATAACCTTCAGTCTTAGTATTGTCAACCTCAATTTCAATTTCATATGCTTCTGGATTATTGAATAAATTAGCTTCTTGTACTGTATAGTTGGAAACTAGATAATTTTTATTTTTTGTAGATGACTTAACTATACTACAATCAATATTGATTGGGTAATCATCGTGTACAAAAGTTGTTCTATTGATATATCTAAAAACTTTTTTACTATCATTCCATGACTCAACGATGGATGTAGCCATTCTTGAGTCTTTATTAATATTATTTTCTATGGAATAGGCAATTCTTAAATTATGTGTATTAATATTTTGTGGTAATAGAGAAGTATTATCAGGATTTTTTGCCATGCTTTTTTGTACAAAATTATAATCTTTATTAGATTCGGGCAATCTATTGGTCTTACAGTATTGCTGTATTAATTCTTTACCTATTAGTTCTGTTCTTATATTAGATGTTTTTGTTTTTCCGGTATTTCTGTCAACATATTCATTAGATATTCTAAGTATAGATTTACCCATCCTAGATGTTGTTTTGAATCCATGTGATAATAAGTTTTTACAAACATTGTCATAATCTATTCTAGATATTTTTTTATTGCCAAAAGTTCCAAAACGTATTTCTAGTTCAGGATCGCTACTTTCATTAGATTTAACATAAGGAACATCATTAATATATTTTTTAATGATATTATGAAAAGTTTGTTTTTCTTTTGACATATATAATAATAAAAAACATTATTATTTAATTAATTTCAATTATATATTTTATCGATTATATCTTGATAAATGATATTTTTATTTTTATTTTTAACATCAATATCTAATTTTTGAGCCAAATCTCTAAGTTCATCAACTTTATAACCGCTAATTGTTTTTATAGGTTTGTCAATTTTATGTGCCTCTATAGCAGTATAGTTATAGGTTTCATTTCCTATATAAAGTTTATATTTGTCTTTATCTTTATCTAATACTATTATATTGATAGAGTTATCTTCAATATTACCAATAATTTTATAAAAAATATAATTTTCTATTATAATAAAATTAAGTTCATAATAAATAGAAAGTAGTAATAATGTTTTTTTTGTTATTTTATGATTGTTAACCAAATCATTTTCTACATCATTTAGTTTAAGTTTATTTATTTTAATTATATCTTTACTTTTTCTTGCTATTTCAACAAAGTTTATTTTAAAATCTTTTTCAATAGTAAAATAATTACTCTCTATAAAATTTTTGTTATAAACATTATAGAAACACCAAAATAATGTATCTTTTTGGTCAGGTAAATAAAAGTTGTTATTTTTAACTTCTACATTATTTTTAATATTATTAATAGTCTGTATTTTTTCACAAATTTCAAGTTTGATGTCATCAGTGTACATATAATCAAGTAATTCATTTACTAGATTATGTGCTCTTAAGTTCAGGCTCATTAATATTTTTAAAATAATAATCTTTAAGTTCTTCTTGCTTACTTTCAATATTTTTAAGTTTATCCTCTTGACTATTAGCATAAATTAAAAAATTTCTTAATTTAATTAAGGTTGGTGTATCTATTTTGCTTAAATTAATAAATATTCCATTTTTGTTCTCATCAATCTGAATATTGTTGTTAAGTAATAATCTTCCAACTTCAATCTGATAAGATTTTGAAAGTAATTCTATATTATCTTTTAATTCTTTAAGCTCTTCAATATCCATATCAGTATTATAATTTATTCTTTAAGTATTAATTTAGGTTTCGCAGAAGATTTTAAGGATTTTTTCTTAACAATTTTTTTGGTAGGCTCTAATTTAGATTTTTCTTCTTGTACTTTATCTTTAATTTCGGCAATAACAGATATATATTTATCGTTAATTTCATATCTTTGACCTATTACCTTAATTACTATCATGTCTTTTTCGTTAACATTGTTAAATTTTGATGTCATGAAATTATGATCTCTTGCTACAAATATAACAAGAGGCGATACTTCGCCTGGTATTTTAGCTTTAATACCAGCTTTAGTAATATTTTCAACCTCACAAGAAATAAGCATTCCTTCCACAGGATGTATAATATTGCATTCAAAAACAACCTGAAAAATTACATCAGCACCTTCTATAGTTCCGCTAGAATAAGAAAGAACATTAACTGATGAAGGCATAACATAACCCTCGATGGTGCATTTACCTTCCAGATCCTGCAAAAGTTTTGTGCTCAATATGCTTTTAATATTATCGCCTATATATATTAGAGGAATAGATGTTTTTCTGGATAATTGGCATTTATTGGACATAAGCTGATAATCATTTTTTTGTGCCATTATTATAATATAATTATAAATATTTATTTACTTTATTCAATTTATTTTAGAATTTTGGTTCTAATTATTTGTTCTGGCGTTAAAAACCAGTAATTATCGTTTTTTTTAATGTAATTAAAATATCTAAGATATAATTCTTGTTCGCTACATAATTGTGTTACATTTATACCACTTGTATTATCTTTATTATATTTTTCTTCTCCAAATGCTTTATTCAATACTTTTATAACACCGGATTTACCAGATTGATCGCATCTAGCACCAGATTTATTTTGCTCAAGGTCTAGTGTTTTATAGACATATTGTTCATTTTTAAATTCTATAATAAATCCAACTATGTTCGCTAATCTTTCTCGTGGTATTTCTATTTGATTAGTTATTAAATCACCTAAATCTCTAATATCTAAAGGAGTAGCTTTAATCCATTCATTATCTTTTAATATCAATATAACTAATTTTCCATTATCATTAAGAACTATACCCTTAACACTTTCGTTCTGCAATATTTTGTTTTGAAAATATTTATTTATAAATTTTTCAAAGTCAGTATACTCTTTTTTATTACTTAAATAATTCAATAAATTTATTATATTATTTATCAATAGTGTTTCCATTATGTGTTCAATAATTAAATATTCTAATATATATTTTTCAATACCATCATCCATCATTCTTTCTATAGTTTTGTAGCATAACTCATACCAATTTTTGCTTCCTCTTCCAAAATCGTTTGGAGTAGTAGCTAATATAAATTTATCTTGCAAATCTTTTAGTAACTTATTAATAGGTAATGATTTATCTTTAGTTTCTTCTAAAACATCAGATTCTATAGTTTCATTGCTTTCGGAAGAATCAAGTACATTATTAATATTCTTGGGTAGATTGACTTTAATCTTTTGATGTTTAAATTTAATTGGCATAGTTCTTTCATAAATAGATATAGATTTATCTTTTATTTCAATAGGTTGAAATAAATAATAGTTTGCAATATTAACAAGAAAACCTTTTTTACCAAACATGTCTGTTAGTAATTCACTTTCATTATTCAATAATTTATCTAAAGCTGAATATATTTGCACCAAAGGATATTCTTTTACATAGTTTATTGTTCTAATAAGTTTTTCTTTATCGCATATATATTGATCTTTAAAGATATTTTTGATTTTTTCTATTATTTTTTCAATATTTAATGATATGAAATCCTCATTGTAAGTGTCATAATTAATATCTAGTATATCTTTATCGGGCAAACATTCATATGAACAACTATCTAAATAATCACATAATGCTGTAAAAGGTTTATCTCCTACATTCCAATCAATTTCTATATCGTTTGATAAGGTCTGCTTAACTACTTGGTTCATATTTTCGATAGTAAAATTAGTTTGACCTTTATTTAGAATACAATCGATTGAATTTTGTTTTAGTATTCTAGATACTTTACCTATTTTCATTGCTTTTATTTCTGCTAAGCGATAAAGATATAAATCTAAGGATTCGTATTCATCATCTATGTAGGTAGCATATAAAAATATCATAACATTTCTTTTATTAAAAGGAAGAGATTTATGACTGCATGTGCGAACGCCTCTACCTATAATTTGTTCAATACGATTCATATTATACCAAGGATCAATAATATGTATTTGTCTAACGTTTTTAAAGTCTATGCCTTCAGAACCGGCCCTAGATATTAAAACAACTTTTACATTTTCACCATTCATGTTATCGCCGTCAGTCAATTTTTTTATTTCTTTAATATTGTTTGGAGATAAAGATAAGTCACCTGTAATAATTGAATATTTAGCTTGTTTAAAAGCGCTTTTCTCAACCTTACTTTTAGGTAGCATGGTTATAGAATCTATAGGTTCAGAAGGTGGTGTTTTAAATAAATTCTCTCTACCAAATCTAGAAAATCCTAATTCTTCTAGAGCAAGTGCCATAGGCACTATACCGCCATCCAAATATTGTGAGTAAATTATTACAATACCTTTACAAGTTAGTATACTATTACATATATTTTTAATTTTTGGGCTATATTTTCCTATTTTTTCTATATTAAAAATTCTTTCATAGTAATTGTATTCAAACTCTGTATATAATGGTTTTCTTTTCATAACATTATCTAATCCGGCTTTACCATATGTGTTTTTGATTTCTTCAATATCTTCTGTTGGATAGGTTATATTTAATATTTGTAAAGGTGCTTCAAGTACTTGATATCCTAATCCTTTATCAAGATTATTTTCACTAATGTTAACATATTTTGATTTTATTTCTTCGCTAACCTTATCATATACTATTTTTTGATAATATCCGATGTTAACAGCAAAAACGTCGACGTGCTCTATTTTTTGTAAAAGTGTTTTACCATTAATTTGTTTTTTTGGATATTCTATATTTTTAATACTATTATCGGGTGCAAATACGGAAGGATATATTCTATATGGAAAGGTGTATGGGTTATCTCCTCTAACAAATGAAACATAACCTCTAATTTTCTTTCTTAGAATTTCTTGACCTATATTTTTTCCATCAATATCAATTTTAAAATTACCACTTTTATCAAAAATATCACCTATTGATATGATGGATCTTTTATCATTTTGATTAAGTAAATTAATGAGCCATACTATTTCTTTATAGCTATTAAACATGGGTGTAGCTGATAACAAAATTAGTTTTAAGTTATCAGTATATTTCGTAACTTCTAGTAAACGTTGGCCAACTTTTTTATCTTCTATATTATCAGATAATCTAATATTTTGAACTTCATCAATTATAACTAATCTATTGGAAAACTCATTTCTCAATATAGTTTCTATATTTTTTTCTTTTAATTTAATGTCTGGTTCATTTTTAAACTTATTTATTTTTTTCCCGATCATATTTCCAAATTCTCTATAACCGATAAATAGATAGAATGTATTTATTATTGTATTTATTTGTGATATTATTTTAGTTTTTGTTATACCCTTCATATTCATAGGATTAATTTCATTAATAAATTTATTACTTGTGCAACCAACTAGGTTCCATTTTCCATCAATTAATTCAAGTTTACGTTCATCGAATAATTGTATTCTATAGTTGTCTTGTATATTTTTATTACCAACAATAATTATTCTTTTTGTAATACCCATTTGTTTCATATATTCCCTGTATTCTTCACTTATAGTAATTGCTGAACATGTTTTACCAGTTCCTAATCCATGATATAAAAGTAATCCATTATAGGGTGTTTGATTTGATAGAAAATTTCTTACAAAAATTTGATGATTAGCTAATTCAAATTGTTCATTACATAACTTATCACCCTGAGTTTCAACATCATAAATTTCTCCATTGTATTCAGTATCATTAAATTCTTTTTTTTCTGCGATTTTAATTATAAAATTAGGATCATTCAAATTAGGGTATAAATAATCATATTCTTTATTGAGTAATAAGTTTTCTTCCTCTTTAATTTCACTTTCATTCATATATATAATTTATACAAATAAATAATTTATATGCATATATTGTTTTCAGTTAAAATACTATTCACACTCTCTATAATTTCTAATTTTTCTAAATTATAATTTCTAATAGATCTTTTACAATTGTCGAACGACTTCCATTCAACTTTGCTAACTTCGGTATCTTGATATTTATAAAAAGGAAGTTTACTACTTTCAATATTACCTATAAAATATTTATGTTTATAACATTTTAGGTTCGAACCAATAAATGTTTCTTCATAGGGAACTAAATTATTAATTAAATTAATACATGAACCATCATATCCAGTTTCTTCAGTAAATTCTCTTAATGCACAATACATGTCCTTTTCTTGATAATTACGCCTACCTTTTGGAAATCCCCATTCAGGTTCTTTCCACATGGTATTACTATCTTTAATTAACGATTTAATAGTAATATGATTATTATTAATATATATACCTTTTCTTAATTGGTTAAATTTTACTCTAGCATTTTTCTCTTCGCCTCTATATTGAATACCTATGTTATCCCCCCATAGATTTTTCCATAAGTAATCAAAATCATTAGTCATAATTCTATTTTTTTCGTCAATTGTCATAATATCAATAATTGTTTTGATATATTCTATATTTTGTAAATTATATCTTCCTCTTATAAAATCTAAATAACCCAATGTATCTTTTCTACATATCATTAAATATTCTATATTTTCATCGTTATTACTAATTTCACTATTCCGATAGGCTATAACACCTACACTTGTAATGGGTTCATTACAAGATTGGAATATATGACCAGATTTACCACAATTATTACAAAAGTTAAATGATTTCATATATGTAGTAATGATTATCTTTTAATATTATTTTATATGTATGAATCCAGAAATATGGGGACCACATTACTGGTTTGTCATTCATTCTATAGCATTTAATTATCCAAAAAATCCTAATGCTTTAGAAAAAAAGGATCATTATAAATTTATACAAAGCTTACCTCAATTTCTTCCAGATAGTAAAAGTTCTAATAATTTTAGCGAATTATTAAAATTATATTCAGTAATACCTTATCTAGATTCTAGAAAAGATTTTATAAAGTGGACACATTTTATACATAATAGAGTTAACGAAAGTTTAGGTAAAGATGTTATATCATTAACCGACTTTTATTACATATACAATCAACATTACAATCCTGTACATGAGAAAATAAATAAGCACTTTAAATACAAAATTCAAATATATTTTGCAACTATATCTTTGTTGTTGATATTGGCTCATAATATGAGTAATAAAAAACTTAATTAATTCAGCATAATGCTTTATATTGTGACCATGTTATTTCTTTGTTGGGAATAGGTTTTGTTTTGCTTTTTTCTGCTTGTTCATCAAGCTTTTCTGCCCTTTTAATAGCGCCATCTACATACATTTCTTTTAAAATACTACCAACCATAAAAGACGCCTCATGTTGATCTAATTTTCCATCTTCTATTTGTTTTAATAAAGACAAAAATCTATTAAGAATATTAATATCAACTTCATCTTTCATTATTTTATTGTAAATATCTGTATAATTATTAAATAAAAAGTTATCTTTTTTGATAACAAGATTTTCAAATTCGTTTCTGTTATTTAAATATAGGTCCTTGTTTTCATTTCTCATTTGGAAGATTGTTTCAATGCTATTTTTAATTTTAATACTATGTTTATTATCTCTTATTTTATCTGTCATATCTTTAGTATCATTAGCCTCTATCATCTTTTTGAGTTGATCTTTTTCGTAATCTGATAAACCCATTAATATAAATACATATCTATATTTAAATAATATTATTATCAAAAAATATATATATGTCTAATTATCCAAAAAAATATATTCCAAGTATATTGTCTTACTTGGACAAAAATATACAGAAAAAAGAAATTAACAAATCTAGAAAAGCATACAAATTAAATAAATATTATTCGCGTAAAAAAGTAAAATCATTTAAATCTAAACCATCTGGTCATGTAGAAAAAGCAAAAAAAATATATAAAATAGTAAAAATAACGCCATCAAGGAATTTAGCAAAAAAAACAGGATGCACTATTAAAGCATTACGTAAAATAGTTAAAAAAGGACAGGGTGCTTATTATAGTTCAGGAAGTAGACCTAATCAAAATTCACACTCTTGGGGTAATGCACGATTAGCGAGTTCCATAACAGGTGGAAAAGCTGCTGCAGTAGATTATCATATATTAAAAGAAGGATGTTCAAAAAAAAGTAAAGCATTAAAACTTGCTAATAAGGCTAGAAAAAAACATGGTTATGGTACAAGAAAAGTTTCTAAGGTTAAGGTGGGTGGCGGTAATACAAAAAAAATGAAAGAGAAAGTAATTAACTTAAAAAAAGGACCCAACAAGAAGAAATATACTGCTACAATTAAAAATAAAAAGACTGGTAAAGAACGCATAATACATTTTGGTCACAAAGACTATGAACAATATAAAGATAGAACAAAGATTGGTTTATATACATATAAAAATCATGGAGATAAGAGGCGTCAAAGAAATTATTATAATCGTCATTCTGGCGAGAAAGTTCGTAAAAAAGCAATAAAAAAAGAAATTAATAAAAGTGGTGGATATTACAATGCTAAAATTTTAAGTCATGTTTATTTGTGGTAGTATTCTACAATGGTAATTAGTAGGATAAGGAGTTAAAAAATAAATTGTAGTTAAAAGAAAATAAACAACAAAATACCTTATATCGTCAATAAAGGTAATAAGCAAATTATAAGAAATAGAATATAATATATATATTGATAATGTTACTATTAATATAGAATAAAAGTAAGACGTTATTATTATCAGAGATTCCATACAATAAATTAAATTAATAGTTATTTATTATATTTTGTAATATATTATATCATACACATACAAAAATAATGGTGACAAGGAGCGTCATTCTGGTAAGAAAGATCGCAAAAAGAAATCAATAAGGATAGCAAGAAGAGTGATGGATACTACAATGCAAAGATATTGAGTCAAATTTATTTGTGGTAAATTAAATTGATATAGTTTTTGTATTGTATAGTGAAATACATTAAATGTTGCCTTTAAAAAAAGCTAGTAATATTTGTAGGTCACTATTTGAAGATGGTTATGTTATTATACCTAATATAATAAGTGAAAAAGATATGATTAAAGCGAGAGATATGTTTGATGAATGGCAATCTTCTGTAGAAAATTTGGCTGATATCCATAGAAAAATAGATCCCCA
>MDSV01051975.1_pt1 | contig 15367 bp, 13 predicted proteins | sample 810851 | NCBI WGS metagenome assembly MDSV01 (sample SAMN05326640, study PRJNA326480) | marine metagenome | isolation source: seawater | place: Atlantic Ocean: North East | collected 2012
TAAAACTTGCTTTCTACTATTAATATGTTTAATATTAGAATTATTATATAATTTTCCACTGCATGCAGAGACAATAACTTTTGGTTCAACAAATGATGAATTTAAATTAACATTCAAATCATCATCATTAATTTTAATAATTGGTTTATTTTGCTTGTTCATTATAATTTAATAATATATATTAAATTATTTTTCGAAATTTTTAAAATTATTTATTATAGAAATAATCACTCCATGATTCTGGTGATTTTTTAGTACCACCATCATATATAACAGCATATTTATTTTCAATCATCCAATTATTTAAATTTAAATTTTCATAATATACATCACATAATAATCTTCCATATTTTTCGAATTTAATATTTTTAAGATAAACATCTTTTCCCATAATTTTTTCACTTAAAGCATCCCTTGCTAAAATGGCTATTTTTTTTTCATCTTCATTAGATCCTTTTATTTCAGGAGTATCAATTCCATTTAAACGAATAGAAAATTTATATATTTGTGAATTTTTTAAATTTGGTATTTTTGACGCTATTGTAATTGTATCGCCATCATATACTTTTATTACTCTACCAGAATTTATTGGTGGAATAAATACTGGTAATAATTTAACATCTAAAGCCTGAGGTAAATATTTACTATCAGGATACTTACTAAAACATATACCCATATATTATATTGAAATTATATATTTATATATAAATATTAAATATTTAAAAAAAATCGTTTAATAAGTATTTAATTAAATATTAACTTAATATATAATGGCTAAAAAACATAAAAAAAAAATATATAACACACCTAAAAAACTTAAACATATTCATAAAAAAGTGAGTGTTGATCAATTTATAAATTCATTAAATAATCCTAAGTGCAATACATGTTGTTCAATATTAGCATTACATGATGAAAAATATTATTGTGGAAAATGTCATATTTCATTTTAAGTTAATAATTATTTTCCAAATAATAAAAATATTATAATCTTTGATTAGTATATTATTTAATATCTAAATCATTAATAGCATTTGTAATAGAACTACCTTCATCATATTCCTCTTTTTTATTGTTAAAATTATTAACAATATTACTTAAAGTATTTAAAACATGCTTACATTTATGTCTTTTATATTTGGTATATTTTAAACCACAAGAACACGAATATGTAAAATTTTTAAAATAATCATATTTGATATCAATTAAATATAAATCACCTTTAGATCCAGATATAGGGAGGCTTAAAAATTTTTTAAAGTTTTCAAGATTTATTTTAAATAAATTATTAGTATATGTATTAGTGTAATTATTTTTGATAAAATTAACAAGTTGATCCAAATGCTGACAAAAAGGTTGATTACACGAACATTTAAAATTAATTGACATATCTTCATTAAAAATAATTTCCTGTATAAATATTTTCGTATCTATTTCACAATAAACAATTAATTTATTCTCATCTTTATCAAATCTGTCTTGTAAATAATCTCTATTATAGTAGTAATCCATATTTTATATTTTAGTCTATTTTTCAAATCAATTTTTATTATAAAATTACTGTTTAAGAAATAATATAGATTCATCATTAATTTGAACAATGTAATCCTTAGACATAGATAGTTTAATATTTTTATGGTAGTTAAGTATAATAGAGTCTAAAATTTTAAATTTAAAACATAATTTATACTTATGAGCTATTTTCACTAATAGATTTTTTAAAATATATTTTTCTTGGATGATCTTTTGTTTTTTTAATTGAATATTTCCATTAAAAAAAGTAACAGAATCAAGTAAATCTTTTAATATATAATCATTAATAATTGTATTTAATTGATCAGATTCTTTACCAAAATTTAGTAAATTATCTTTAAATCTATCAGTATAACAATCTTTACATGATGGAAAAATATTATTTCTCATTTTTCCACGGCAACTCCATGTTGGTGTTGTATCCAAAAAATAAGGTATTTGGTATGAATGAGCATATTCATAAATAATATTTTTTCTTAGATTAAGCATGGGTCTATAAATATTAACATTTAAAATATTATTTAATGGTTTAAGAACAGTAATATTTGTAATTTCACGGTTACCACGCATTATATTATTAAAAATATTTTCTATTAAATCATCTTCATGATGTGCTAATAAAACACCATTAATTTTGTGTTCTAAATTTAGCTTACGATAAAAATCGTACCTTTGTGTTCTTGATTCAGTTTCATAAACATCTCTTTTTAATTCACCTCTTTTAAAACTAAGATCAATAAAATGAAAATCAATATTTCTATATTTACAATAATCAATTAAAAAATTCTTTTCGATTGTACTTTCATCGCGGTTATTGTAATTCACGTGACATGATATTATATCTAAATAATGTAAATCATTAATTTTTATTTGTTGAATAACATCTAATAAAACCATAGAATCTACACCACCACTTAGCGATATAATTACTTTTGATAAATCATATTCTAAGATAAAATCATGTATATTTTTATATAATATTTCATTTTTAATATTAATGTATGATGTATTATTATGTGGTAAATATTCTAAAATGTGTTCATAACTTTCATAATTTTCCATTTTATCAATAGACTTAATTTGGTATATAAATAATAATCAATTTTTAATATGGATTTAAAAATACATGGTATTTTTAATATAAATTAAATAAAATAGAATTATATATACCATTTTTAATGATAAAAAAAAATTTTCCAATTAGACAAAAATTTTAAAAAATGGAAAATTAGATAGAAATTTTCCAAAAATTGTAAAAAAAATAAGGTGAAAAACAGGAAAGTGATTTTTTTACTTGCTTTTTTAAAAAATGAGTAATTTTATAAAAAAATAATAAAAAAATAGAAAAAATGAGTAAAATGAGTAAAAAATTACTTAATTTTTTTGTAACAAGTTTTTTGAAAAATGACAAAAATTAAATTTTTTGTAACAAGTTTTTCATTTTTGGAAAAATAGGAAAATTTTTTGAAAAAAGTGGAGCAAAATAAGGGCAAAATACGCAATTTTTCATAACTGGTAATCGTATCAATAATGTTTTTTTTTGTATATTTTTATTTTTTATTGTATTATTTTCTCTATAAAAATGTATAAACAAAATAACACTTTTTTGGATAAAATGCTTACGCAGGGGATAAATTTCTTACGCAATTTATCCATTGAAGTTTTTTAACATATTTTTTTAAGCAAAAAATATATTTTATGGTATATTTCCCTGGTATAACTTTTTACAAGAAAAGTGAGGATAACTTTTTTACGCAAAAAATCTCTGCGTAAAAAGCTTATCCTCTGCGTAAAAAATTTATCCGCAGCTAAGTTCATTTTTTTTTGAAGGAGAAAAAAAACAACAAAATATTTTTAATTATAAAAAAAAATCGTCTTGTTTATTTTTTTTACTTTTTTTTATTTTTTCCAATAAAATTTAAGTTATTATATTAATATATCATAATTTATCATACATAATATAACATTTTTCATTATTTTAATAAAAAAAAATCTGTTTTTAAGCAAAAAAGCAAAATGCAGGATAAATAGGTTTTATTGATATATTAGAATATTATTATATTTATTTATTGTTTATTATATGTATAAATTTAAAATAACAGGTAAATGGGTTTTACTCTAAAATGCAAGTTAAGAAAAAAAAGTTTTTTTTACATAATTTTGAAAATAAAAAGCAAGATCTCAAAATCAGGAAACTACTTTTTTTTTTTAAAATATGTAAAAAACACGTTTTTTTTTGCAGTGCAAAATGAGGAACATAGAATAGAGTAAAATAGTAATACATATATATTTACGATAATATATATAATAAATAATTAATAATTAACTATAATTTTTTAATTGTATTTTTTTTAAAATACTTAAAATATTACCACGTAAAGTTAGTTTATTACAAGTTATTTTTGATAAAATAATGAATAATTATATATAAATATTTGATTTTATGATTACGCATTTCGCATAATTTTTGAAAGCCGTTTTCCTGTCTTTCATAATCAGCATACTTTATCCTGAAAAAAATAATATTTTTTAAATATTATGTTTAAAAATTCTTAAAAAAAAATGAGTAAAAAAAATCAAGTAAAAAAAATCGCCAGTGATGCAAAATGCGGAATTTACCACTTACGAAAAAAAATTTATGTACCCCATTTTTTGACCAAAAAAAAATAGTCTGCAAAAACTTGCTACGAATAATAACGCATACATATTTTTTAATTTGGACTTTATGTATGCCATAAAAATTAAAAAATTTAAAAAATCAAAAATCACCATTTTCGATTAGTAAAAAAATTTTACCGCATACATTTTTTTTAATTTAGACTTTATGTATGCCATAAAAATTTACAAAAACGCTATTTTTCACCATTTTTTCATAGCAGCTGCGCACAGCTCCTCAAAGACCACTTTTTTGCCTAAAAATATTACCGCATACATATTTTTTAATTATCGATTAATGTATGCCATAAAAGTTGAAAAAAATGAATAAGTGCTAAAATCAAAAATATGACACAGTAAGCATCTAAAAATCGTCTTTATGTAGCCTGTTTTTTTCGAAAAAAAAATGAAAAAAAAGTAAAAAACGCAAAAAAATAGTGCAAAATGCGAAGAAAAAAAATAACAATATTTTATAAAAAAATATATTATACATGTAAGGGAAAATAAATATATTGATATGAAAATTATTAGTAAAAAAAAAGTAATAATTTTGTAAAAAATAGGTATGACATCTAAGTTAAAAAAAATATTTAATAATTTAGGTATATTAAAAAAAGATCAATCCAATAGTGTCATTGATTATAAATATGATAATATTATTCAGAATGAGATACAAAAAAAGTCAGTAAAAAATCAAAAAACAAAGTATAAAATTGGTAAATTTGAAGTCAAAAGAAAAATCCCAGATAAGAATGAGTTGGATAAAATTTATAATAATTTTTTAAAAAATAAAAATATTATAATAAAAAAAGACATTTTATTCAATTATAATTATTATGTAAAAACTATAAAATTAGATTATGATAGGCAATATTTTCACTTAAATTTAAATTTGAATAAAGATAAATTTTATAATTTAGCATTTAGTTTTGATAATATAGATAAAAATCAGATATGTATATTATTTTTAGATAATCATTATTATAAAAAATTTGATTCAATAATATTAAATGGTTCAGTAGATTTTAAAACAAATACTTTATATTATACACAAAATATTGAATTTTACATAATTTTTAAAACATTAAAACCTGTTGTATTAAATAATTTAAAAATTAATATACATGAACATAAAAATATCAATGAATATAATATTAGTTTATTGAAAAATAATGATAAAATAACAATTTTTTAAAATATTTATATTTAAAATAATAGCTTCATGTATATATATTATAAAGCAACTATAGCTCAGTTGGTTAGAGCGTTGGTCTTATGAGCCGAAGGTCGAGGGTTCAAGCCCCTCTAGTTGCATAGTTTATTTATATTTATGTAATATAAATAAATGTAGAAAAACAAAATATATTATTTAGTAGGATTAATTTCAAGAGTAGGTACAAATTTTTTGTCATACGATGTTGAATAATAGCTATTTGTATATTTTTTTAATCTAGTAGATAGATTTATTTTTTGGTTACGTATTTGTGCTAACCTAAAATTTTTCTGATTATTTTGATAAGCAAGAAGCGGACTTGATCTATTGATGTATTTTTCATAATTATTAACGGACACATTATTTAAATTTGTGTTAAATAGTAATTTTTTTTTAACATATGTTTTTTTCTCAAAATAGTTTTCTTGATCTTCATGTTCATTAATATTTAGATAACAATAATTATTATCCTGAATACTATTTAATTTTTTCTTTTTTTCATTAAAAATAGATAAAAGTTCAATTAAAATAACAGAATCATTTTTTATATGAATATCTTCGATTTCAAAGAATAGTGTATATGAATCATTATCATTTTTAAGAATATTTGTAACATCTATTTCTTGATAAATATCCAAAAGAAGTAAATGTAACCTAAAATTATAAATATTTAAATCACCACCTGATTCATTAAATACGTTATTTTTAAAGTATATAACAAGTTTATTATTATTTTCAGAAATAATAATATTTTTTATATAATTATTAATCATTTAATAATTAGTAACAAAAAAAATTATAAAATATTAAAAAAATAAAATTATAGAATTAAATTAAGCTGATGCTTCAACGATTTCATCTTCTGATTCGTCATCATTATCATCTTCATCATCATCATCATCACCATAGGCATCTGAATCGACTTCTTCTTCTTCAATCTCTTCTTCTTCAATAGTTACTTCAGAATCATTTGTTTGTGATTGCTGAACATCATCTGCGAAAGAGAAAACATTGTTGAAATTCTTCTTAGAATATGAATTCTTAACAATATTTAGTTCAATTAGTCTATAATTTACACCAATTTTATTGGAAATAAAGTATATTCTTGGTTGAACAATCGCACTAACATGGTTTCCACCACGAATTAGATTTTTGATATCTTCACCAATATTATCAAATGAACACCAATCAACAATAGTCTTTGATTCTTCACTGTTAATATCATCATATTCATAACAATCGAATTTAGGAATTCCATCGTCATCTTTCATGATTTTTAACTTAATTTGATCATCACCATTTTTGTTTTGAGTAACACAAGGATTGAAATATGCTGATTCAATGATATCACGAGAAAGTTCTTCACCGTTGGAAGGTTTCTTAAAAATAATATCCTTGTGTTCTTCAGCATAATCAAGAGCTGATTCATTCAATGCCTCAGAATAGTCAAAAAATTTTTGATTTTCATCTTTAAATTCATCATAATTACTCTGGTTCATAATCACAATAGAATGATCAAATTTACCAGGAGCATTTTCATATTCAGAAATTCCATATGGAATCTTAAAGAATCCTGTTTTAATCTTTCCACTTAATCCACCTGAATCAGTATCAAGAACAAGTGCGGAATAACCGTCACGATCTTTATTTTTCTTAGGAGGAGTAAATGCTATACTTGATGGATTTAAATCAGCAGCCAATTTATCAACAGTAGTAGATGAAGGATTAAAAACCATTAAAGCTTCAGCATTAAGTGTAACACCAAAGCGGTTACCAACCCAGTAAATACTAGGAGTAACAACAGCTTGAATGTAAGATCCTGGACGGATATGACTCTTTAGTACATCAGTTGGATTTTCACATTTTGTTAGATCAACGACTGATCTATCAACACTTATTTTTTCTTTAATATCATCCTTATCTGAAATCTTGAATTTTTCAACAGTTAGTTGTTCAAGACCAGGAAGTGATTTGTCATTGGAACGAATCTTAAGTTTAATTTCAGAAACATCATTTTTATCAAATTTAATAATTGGATTCAAATAAGCCTGAACAACTTTAGGATTCTGCTTTAGTTTCTTAACTTCTTTAGGATTAGTGATAACCAATTTAGATACTTTATTAATAAATAGTTCTTTAATGTCATTTTCTAGATCTTGTATGAATTTTTTAAAAATTTCAATTTCATTAATTTCGTTTTCAATTATTGTTTCAAATTTTACTGATGTTGAATAACCAGTATTTCCTCCAGTAGGAGTATAGGCTGAAAATCCATATGAAGTTTTCATTTTGGGTGTCATAAATGCCAATCCCTGTTTTTCTAATCTTCCATCTTGGATATATGCCTTAAGTCTTTTTGATTTATCCATATAAGGTTCCGTTAAGGTATATGAATCAGCATTAAGTTCTGATGCGGCTACAAGGCCTCCAGGTAGTAATTCTTTTTCAGTAGTCATTTTAATCTCTATAAATGTTTTAGTTTTATATCTTTAATTTTAAATAAAATTCAATTTTTTAATATTTTTTTAAAAGATATTTAAATAATTAATGTATATATATGTATAGGAATAATGAATTTATGTGACATGTGTGCTTCAATTAAATCCAAAAAAGAAAATAACCTAAGATGTCCATTTAAAAAAAAAGGTAATACTGATTTTTGTGGAAAACATCAAATAAATCCTATTTATTTTAAAGAAAATATTGTAAAAGAAGAAGTAGAAATTTTATCTGTTAATCATTTAATAAGATATGTTAGTGAAAATAAAAATTTATCAGTAAATATTTTGAGAAAATCAATTAAAAACTGTTATTTAAAAAATTTTATAAATACAAAATTATCAAAGAAAAATATAATTATAGGTATTAAACAGTTAATTGAAAAAGAAAGATATTATTTATGTAATGAAGACAAAATAATCAAAATTCAAAGTATAATAAGAATGTTTTTAAAGAAATACAGATATAGTTGTTTTAATGATGTTGATATACTTACCATGAATAATAAAATGGATATCGAAAATCCATATTTTTATCGATTTTATAATAAAGTGAATCAAAAATATTACGGATACGATATTAGGTTATTAGAAAATTTAATAAATTCAAATTATAAATCCTGTCCATATACATTACGAAATTTTGAAGAATCAGAAATAAATATTGTAAAAAATTACATTGATGAGAAACTTTTAAAAAATAATATTTTTTTAAAAGAAGAAGTTAAATTATCTCAAAATGAAATAATAGAAAATAATGCCAAAGAATTATTTTACAAAATTAATATGCTTGATAATTATACAAATCATAAATGGTTTTTTGATTTAGATTTATTACAATTAATGAAATTATACATATCAGCTGAAGATATATGGAATTATAGGTCATTACTCAGTGATCAGGCTAAATTCAATATTATTGGATCTAATCATATTTTTAATATACCGGTTTTAAAAATAAAAAAAATAAAATCAGTTAATAAATTAAGAGAAATTTTAATAAAAACATTTGATATTATGATTTCATGTGGTATTGATATAAATGAAAAAAAATTAGGTGCTATTCTAGTATTAAGTTCATTAGTAGAAATAAGTGTTGATGCTGCTAATGCTTTACCACATTTGATTCAAGTGTAATATAATTTTATGAAGTTTTATTTATAATATTAGATTTATGTATAGTATTTTTGATATTAAAATATTGTTCAATGATTTTATGTTTAGAGAATATATTTGGTTCATTTATATTTATAATCATAAAGTTATTATCTTCGAAATAAGATAAAATTTTAGGATAAATTATATTTAAATTAAGTAATATACTTTCAGTGTTTTTTTCGCATTTGATGTCATATTTAGTAATAACATCATTAATAATTTTTAATAAGTAATAGTTTTTATTAAATTGAATATCATTATATATTATTTTTATATCATCTTCAATGTTATCATATATAAATATATTGTTCTTGAAATAAAATCTTTGTTTATTAAATTCATCAATTAAATACCAATAGTTTATTGTACCGTTAAATCCAATTTTTTTATTAGAAACATCCATATTTAGTATATTACAATATTGAATGGGTATATATTCTAATAATTTATTTATTGTTATAAATAAAAAATCTTTGTATTCTTTTCTTCTTATTTCATTATTAGGTCTTACTAGTGAATTAAATTTTTTTATATCATTTACAAATGATAATTCATAAACAGGGAAAGGATTCATAACTAACATTTGTATATTATTAAAAAAAGATGGTATTTTTTTATGAAAATAAATATCAGAATGATAATCAATAACTTTAAGATTATACAAAAATATTTTAATCATTTCTTTATTAACAGCGAAGCATGGATTTGATAATGAATAATTTTTTATATATGTTGGATTTGACCAAATATTATGAGTATTTCTATCATAGGCAGCACCCATTTTTATTAGTAATGGTTTATTAAAATCAATATTATATTTTTTCATGGAATAATTACTCAGAAGGTTATTTAAAATAAAAGTGCTATTTTTAGAAAATACAATATCATCTTCACAAATGAGAATTAAATTATCATCTGATTTTAATATATTGTTAAATAATTTAATATAAGAACACCAATTAGCTATTTGAAATTTTGTTAAAAAATTATTTTCACATCCACATCTATTTTTTAAACATCTGAAACATGGTGGAAATGATAATACTTTATCACTATTTAATAAATTTTTCACACTATTATCATTAAAATGAACAGCTTCAAAAAATTCGTATTCAGTAATATTCATTCTTTTGAATTCATTAATTATATGATTTTTTCTATCGATACTATCTTTTAAATTAATTACATATATTTTATCAAAAAAATCATTTAGAATCATAATAAAAACTTATAATTTTTTTTGGAAATTTATACTATTTGAAATTATTTAATATTTTCGATATAGAATAAAAAATATTAATAAAATTAGATTTAATCATCAAATTTATTGTATTTTTATCAAAAAAAAATATTAAATATAATTATATATATGCCCCGAATTAAATTATCAGATAATGATATAGAAAAAACTTTAAATACCATAGATTTAGATAAATATGAAATATTTCGCGAATATGAAAAAAATAATAACAAATTTTTAGCAACTAACAATTTTTTTATTTCTGAACATTTTGATGATAATTCAAATGACGAGAAATATATTAAAATTTTAGGAAATAATAATGAAAAATATATAGAAAAATATGAAGATACATATTTTGTATATTATAATGTTGATTATAACGATAAAGAAGTTATAAAGGAAATTAAAGAAATAAATTTAATGGTAATTAAAAATTTAAATATAGAGATAAATAATTATGATATAGATATAAAAAAGTTAATTAAAAATAACGAAATTAGTAATTTGGAGTGTGATAAATTAATAGAAGACTTTTATTTTAATCCTTATTATATTAATAAATTTAATATATCAGATACATCAAAGTTAAATTTAAATAAAAAGAAATATATTTTTAAGATCAAAAGAGGTGAAATTAATATTAAAAATCAAATCGAGCAGTGTCATTTTGTTATTTAAAAAAAAAAAAGTATTAAATATATATAATGAATAGATTTGATTCTGATATTGAAGACGATGAATATTATTTAGATGATAATGACCCTGATTTTATAGATTTTAAAGAAGACGTTAAATTATGGTTAAAACTTGATGATGATATAAAAACATTAAATGAGGCTATAAAGGAACGAAAAACAAAAAAAAATGAAATTACACCTAGATTATTAGATTTTATGGAAAAACATGAAATTAATGATTTGAATACGAATGAAGGGCATTTAAAATTTCAGAAATCATTAAGGTCTAAACCATTGAGTAAAAAATATTTGATGGATAGATTAGGATTTTATTTTAAAAATAATTCTAAAAGTGAAAAAATAGTAAATTTTTTATACAATAACAGAGAAAAAACAGAAACAACTAATTTAAAAAGAATTCATCCAAAAAAATAAATATACTCTTTTAAAAAAATATAAAAATTTGAATTTAAAATCTTTATAATAAAAATATCTAATATGTGCAGTTATGAAAACTTAGTACGGTTTATAAATGATAATAATTTAGAAGAATATAAAATAACTTTATTTAATGATAAATTAGAATTGAGTTTTGATCAAGAAAGAAGTATAATATTACACTGCATAGAGGAAAACAAAATAGATTTTTTCAAGGAATTCATAGAATCTAAAAAAGAATCTGTATTTTACTTTGATGTTTCAGTTGTTATGACTAATATTATAAAAAAGGATTTATATAATTTTATAGAAATATTAATAAAAACCATTAAATTTACATATTATATAAATTTTAGTTTAATGTTAAGTATATCAGAGAAATTAAATAATTATAATATAGTAAATTATATTTTAAGAAATGATTTATTAGATTTAGATAAACATTTTTTGAATTTCAATTTAATAAAAATAATGGATATTAAATCATATGACACGATTAAACTATTGTTAAATAAATTACCATATAAAATATCTATATTCTATGATGATAATTACATTATTAATGAGGCAATACCAATAAAATTTGTATGCAATTGTGAAGATAATATCTTTGAGTTGATAATGGATTATATTCTTGAAATATTTGATGAATATCTAGAAGTTATTCAACTAAGAAAAGGTAATTTACATCTTAACATATTTAAATTTGATTATATATATTCAAAACTAAAAGACATTAATAAAATTAATTATTTTATAGAATTAATATTATGTGAGTCTTATGTTAATAATAATTGCGAATTATTTGATTATTTGATTAATAAATTTAGTTACGATAATAAAAAATTATATTCATTTTTTCAAAAAAATTCAATCATGGGTAATAATCGAAATATACTTAATATATTATTTATGAAGAACAATAATGATACTTCATTATTATTATATAATAAAATAAAAGAAGTTAATAATTTTGATCTAAATAAATTAATTAATGGTTGTATTGATAAAAACAATAATAATATATTAGAAAAATTAGATTTGAATAAATGTAATCTAAAATCAATAACAAATAAAATATTAGAAAAAATAAAAACAAAATATTTGGATTATAATGTAATAGATATATTTTTAAAAAAAACTAATATTTTAAGCAATAAAAATTGTTCTAAATTTATAAATCAATATACAAAATTTTTAATTGAAGATAATCAAAAAATATTATTAAATAATTTGATAACTAATATAGAAAATTTAGATACAAAAATTATTAATAATATACATAATAAAATAAAATATTATATAAGTGAGTATAATATAAAAAATAGAATATTTGATGGAGATATTTATGATTGGTATTATATTGAGTGGGTGGATAATAAGTTACCTGAATTAAATATAATGAATAGTAATGTATCTATTATTAAGAACTTAATTAGAATTAATATACCAAATAGCCATTTCGTTTATTGGTATTTAAATCAGAATAATAAGTTTTTGGATGATGATGAAGTTGAAGATTTATTAATAAGATTACATAAAAATACCTTGTATATAACAAATTTAATGATAGATAATATTGATAAAGATAATATATTGGTAAAAAGAATAAAAAATATATTGAAAAGTGGTTTTAATGAAAATCAAATAAAATCAGAATTTATAGATAGAATTTTCAATATTAAAACGGGATTAAATAGATTAATTAAAATTGAAAATTATGATGATGAAATGATTAATCTTTTTAAGAAACATGTTTATAATAACAAATATATTATGAATTCACTCAAAGAATTAGTAAAAGGAAATCATTCAGATTTTGTAATTTATATATTAGATAAATCGAATAAAATAAAATTGAATTCCTATAAGTTAATAATTGATTCAATTATTGTTAATAAAAATTATTATTTAATAAATAAAATTAGTTTATCAACAATAAATCTTGATAAAAATAAATTTTATAAAAAACTTTTAATAGAATCAATAAAATATTATAATTTAGTAGTTTTTGAATATTCATATAAAAAATTAAATGAATTAAATAATTCAGATGTCAATATTAAAGATAATATAAAAATAGGATTAGATAAGATCAATTTTGATGATTCAATTGAAATTATATATAATTTTTTAATAAGATTATCAAGTTATGTGGATATTGAAACAAAAATCCGAATTTATAAATTAATAATACATAAATATAAAAATATTTCAAAAATTATTTATAATTTGTTAAAAAACCATGTTGATTTTAGTAGTTTTGATATTAATGAAAAATTTAAATTTTTTCAATGTTTAGTTTATAATATAAATAGAGTTAATATATTTGAATGTTTAAATATGATAAATATTAGTAATGAAGATTATGAAAAATTTGGAAATTTAGAATTTGATTATGATACAATAAATTTATCTGAAAAAAATATTGAAACATTAAAATATAATTTAATTTATAGTCATAATATTAAATTAATAAAATATTTACATGAAAAAGGGTTAAAATTAAAGTTTGATAATTCTATATTAATAAATTTATTTGAATGTCGATTCTTTAATAGGGGTTCTAATAATTCATTAAATAATAAAGAAATATTTAATATAATAGTAGATTTATCAGAATTAGATTTATTTGAAATTAATTTAGAAACATTAAATTTATTTTTGATGAATTATCATAGAATTAAATATAAAATTAGTTTAAACGATGTTAAATTTTTAATTGAAAAATATAAAATAGATATTGATTATACTTCTTTATATCATTCATCAAGATTTGAAACAAAAGATATTTTTGATTATTTAAGAAATATAAGTAGTATAAATTTAAAACAAAATAATGAAGAAATAATGATGAATGTATGTTTAAATAATGATGTTGCATTTGCTAATTATTTATTAAAAATAGAACCAACATTCAATTTATCTATTGATAATGATAATATATTTAGTCAATGCTGTAATGAAGGATCATTAGATTCTATAAAATGGTTACATTCTATGATACCAGAAATAAATGAAAAAACAAAATACGAATATTCAATTTGTGGTGCTGTTTTTTATAATCATTTAAATGTTGCAAAATGGTTAATGGAAAATATTGAAAATTTAGATATAAAAGTTGATAATGATTATTGTATGGTTAGTGCTGTTGAAAATGAGTCTTTTAATATTATAGAATGGATTTTAGAATTAGAACCAGAAAGATATAATATAAAATTTAATGAAGATTTTGATGAAATAATAGAATTTACAATTAATAAAAAACTAATAATTGAAAAAATAAAGAAAATTGAGAAAAGTAATATAATAGAATGTCCTATTTGTTATGATAATAAGTCTAATGTAATAACATGTTGTAATCATCAATTTTGCTATAAATGTTTAAATGAATATCATAAAAAAAATACAAAAATATGTTGTCCAATATGTAGAAAAGATAAAATTGAATTATTTAATATTGAATAGGTTATTATCTTTGACTATGCATAGGATCATCAAGATTAATCTTTTTAGTGTTTTCTAATTGATTATAAATAATATTATTATTTGTTTTATTAAATAATTTTATTTTGTAATTTTCATTATATGTATAATTATGTATAAAAAATTTTTTTTTTAAATCTAAAAAATGAAAATTTATTTTTTGTAGCATAATATATATTTATAATATTTATTCAAAATTTTAAATAGTATGATTTTTTAAATTTTAATATATTTACAATTATTTTCTTTCTATAAAATATATGCATAAAAGTTGGAGTGTTAATTATACATATACTAATAATGGATCTAAAGTTTCAGAAATTATTCATAAATCACACAATGACGGAACAAATATTTATGAAGATGGGTATTCAATAGAAAAAGATAATAATTTAAGAGAAAAATTTTATAAAATAAAAAAAAATAAAAATAATAATAAAACAATAATGGGTAAAAGTAAAAATAA